>Ga0209137_1001668_pt1 | contig 20603 bp, 22 predicted proteins | sample SaaInl5LU_22_DNA_FD_184642 | JGI IMG/M metagenome (GOLD analysis project Ga0209137, IMG submission 184642) | Marine microbial communities from expanding oxygen minimum zones in the Saanich Inlet - ESP_105LU_22_DNA (SPAdes) (version 2) | ecosystem: Environmental > Aquatic > Marine > Intertidal...
CAGGGCATACCGAAAAAAGCCCTGTATGGCGTTTCGCTCTCGGTTCAGGGTTCCGTCTGACGGTTTCTTCTTCTTGAAGTTGACCTTCCGCCACTCCCAGTATTTGTGGAATTCCTGAGGCGTGATCTGGTCGATCCGCATCTTTCCAAAGTAATCCAGCGAGTACGTTTCGGCATACAAGACAGACCGATCCATCTTCGCCGTGCCATCAAACGCATTTTGCCTCGACTGCCGCCACTTCTCGAAAACATCAGCGTAAGTCGTGGCGTGAATTGAGCCAGTCGTCCTGACTTGGTGATACAGCTCATCGTACAGGGCGAGAGCAACCTTGATCGCTTCCTTGCGATCTGAGGTTTTGGTCGACAACCGTCTGTAGGATTTTGAACCCGGGACAGTGATACGGACCGAAAAATTCTGACCTGGACCGCCCCGTTGCCACAGCATCAACCTGCCGTCGCCACGAATATCCTCGTATCGCTGCTTCTCCATGGCGACCCCTAAGAACTTTAGAGCATCACTACCACGAGCCGATGCGCAAAAACATCATTTTGTGCATCGTTTGTGCATAACTTTTTGACGGTTTTTGCGCCATTCTGCGAAGATCGATTATGGTTAACACATTGTTTTTATGTAATAATTTGGTGACCCCGACAGGACTCGAACCTGTAACCTATCCCTTAGGAGGGGATTGCTCTATCCATTTGAGCCACGGGGCCAGCCGATGGTCTTGTCGGGCATTCAGAGGAAACGGGCAACCCGGAATTGCGTCGCCGCATTTGCCGGCTTAGGCTACGTCACCTATCACGGCGGCAAGAACCGCACCCATGCAGGATTGGCCCATTGCGCGGACGCAACCCATTCGATGGCAAACCCCAGATGACGCTACGCGATGTGGCCGAAGCGGCGGGGGTTTCGGAAATGACGGTCAGCCGCGTTTTGCGCAACCGTGGCGACGTCTCGACCCAGACACGCGACCGGGTACATGCAGCGGCGCGCAAGCTGGGCTATGTGCCCAACAAGATTGCGGGTGCCTTGGCCTCGAACCGGGTCAACCTTGTGGGCGTGGTCATCCCCTCGCTGTCGAACATGGTCTTTCCCGATGTGCTTTCGGGCATTGGCGAGGTGCTGGACGAAACGCCGCTGCAACCCGTGATCGGCACCTCGAAATATGACGACGACCTTGAAGAAAAGGTCATCTACGAAATGCTAAGCTGGCGGCCATCTGGCCTGATCGTGGCGGGGTTGGAACATTCCGAGGCGGCACGCGCCATGATGGCCAATGCGGGCATCCCCGTGGTCGAGGTGATGGATGTCGATGGTGACCCGGTCGCGGCCTGCGTCGGTATCAGCCACCATGAGGCCGGACGCCAAATGGCGCGCGAGATCGCCAAGCGCGGCTATCGGCGGATCGGCTATTGCGGCTCGTCCTCCAGTGCCGATCACCGCGCACAGAAACGGCGGCAGGGCTTTATCGCCGGTCTGGCCGAGATGGGGCTGCAATTGGCCGATACCTGCCTGTATGCGGGCACATCCGGCTTTGGCACCGGGCGGGCGATGACCGCCGAGATCATGACGCGGTCGCCCGACCTCGATTTCCTTTACTTCAACAGCGACATCAACGCGGCGGGCGGTCTGCTTTATTGTCTGGAACAGGGGATGCGTATTCCCGACCAGATCGGCATGGCCGGGTTCAATAGCTTCGAGGTGCTTGACGGTTTGCCGATGCGGATCGCCACGATGGACAGTCAGCGCCACGAGATCGGGCGGCGGGCGGCAGAATTGATCGCGGCCAATGAGTTGACCGATGCGGTGATCACGCTGGACCCGGTATTTTTGCCCGGCGATACCGTGCGGGCGTAAAGCACGCCGGAACGCTCAACACTCGGGCAGGTTCACGGCCAGCCCGCCAAGGCTGGTTTCCTTGTATTTCATCGACATGTCGCGCCCGGTTTGGCGCATCGCCTCAATGCAATTATCCAGCGGCATGAAATGCGTGCCATCGCCCCTGAGCGCAAGCGAGGCGGCAGATACCGCCTTGATCGCACCCAATCCGTTCCGCTCGATACATGGCACCTGCACCAGACCGCCGACCGGGTCGCAGGTCATGCCCAGATGATGTTCCAGCGCAATCTCGGCGGCATTCTCGATCTGTTCATTGGTGCCGCCCAAGGCCGCGCATAGCCCGGCTGCCGCCATGGCACTGGCCGATCCAACCTCACCCTGGCAACCGACCTCGGCCCCGGAAATGCTGGCGCGGTGCTTGATCAGCCCGCCGATGGCGGCAGCGGTCATCAAAAACGTCTCGCGCCCTGCATCCGTGGCACCGATGCAATGGTCGCGGTAATAGCGCAAGACCGCAGGCACGACGCCGGCCGCGCCATTGGTGGGTGAGGTCACGACACGGCCACCGGCGGCGTTTTCTTCGTTCACCGCCATCGCATAGACCGACAGCCAATCGGTGATGGTATGCGGCTGCGACAGGTTCGAGCCGCGCTCGGCCAAAAGCTGTTCATGGATCGCCTTGGCGCGGCGCTTGACGCGCAGACCGCCCGGCAATTCACCATCGACCCTGAGGCCACGATCGATGCAATCATCCATCGCTTGCGCAATGGCGTCGAGCTTGGCCTTAACCGTGGCGCGCGGCACATGGGCGCTTTCATTGGCCCATTTCATCGCCGCGATGGATTTGCCCGCGCTGGCCCCCATCGCCAGCATCTCGGCGGCGGAGGCGAAGGGATAGGGGTGTCCGCTTGGTGCATCGGCTGACGCGCCACCCTGTGCAGCGCTTTCCAACTCGCGCGCGGTGGCGACAAAGCCGCCGCCGATGGAATAATAGGTCTCTTCCAGATAGAGCCGCCCCGCCGTATCGAAGGCGCGCAAGATCATGCCGTTGGCATGCCCCGGCAGCGGTGGGCCGTAGTCAAAGACCAGATCGCGGTCGGGATCGAAGCGCAGCGGCGGCAGATCCGGGGGTGTGACCATGCCATCGGCACGGATCGCGGCCTCGATCACCTCGGCGCGGTCGGGGTCGAGCGTGGCGGGCACGAAGCCCGCGAACCCCAAGATCACGGCCCGGTCGGTGGCATGCCCCTTGCCGGTAAAGGCCAGCGAGCCGTGCAAGCTGGCCCCCAAAGCGGCCAGCTCGCCTGCGCCCGGCTCTTTCTCGCGGCCCGTGCGCAGATCATCCAAAAACCGCGCAGCCGCCGTCATCGGCCCCATGGTATGGGACGAGGAGGGACCAACGCCGATCTTGAAGATGTCGAAAACGCTCAGGAACATGGGGTAAAGCTAAGCCATCTTGGCTTATTTCCAAGGCGGAAAGCGACGGGGGCTGCATGGATTGCGACCGCGCAGTCCGCGGGTCAGGCGACGGCCCTTAGCCGCGCTGAAGAGATGCTGGCCTCACCCAAAGAGGGCATCCCGGCACATTTCAAGCGAAAGATAATGCATTTCGCATCCGCAATTCGGCATTTGGCCTTGCTATTGCGCAGAACGCATTGGCTTTTGCCCGACTGAAGTTTTTATGTCGGCGATATTTTTATTGATCGCGCATTGATGGGCAAAAACACCGATGGTCGCCGAAATTTTATCATGCTGAATGGGAAGATAATATTGAACGAACAGATTAGGCGCCAGATTTTTTGCGATGATGTTCGTCGCATTCAGGCCCCAAGATACGTCAGTGAAGATAAGCATAAGGCGAAAAGAAAAGGGGTGAGCCGAAGCCCACCCCAATCCTGTTTCCAATCCTGTGAGGGATTAGAACGACATTGCCAGACCGAGGTCCCACTTGTCGACGTTGTCGACTTCGGAAACACCACCCTGGACCGACAGACCACCGCCCATGCTGTAGCTGAAGCCGATGCCCGAGGCATCAAGATCAGCAGTGCCAGCTGCGCCGCGCTCCGACGAAGCCATAACTGCGGTCAGGCTCAGTGCGTCGTTTACTGCGTAGCCAACGCTGATGCCGTAGCCCGACAGGTCGCGAGTTGCAGCTGCTTTGAAGTCTTGCTGGATGAAGGTCGCGCCAAGCGATACGGCGCCCATCTTGTACGACAGCTCGAGACCCGTGCTGGTGTCACCAGTGCTGTCATCATCAGCATAGCCGACTGAGGTGCCCCTAGTTTTCTAGACACCTGCCTCATTCAGTTTCTGCTGTCTGTTTTCGAAGTCAACGGGTGACAGCATTCCGTTGTTCGTGTGCTTGCGCTTTGGGTTGTAGAACATCTCGATGTACTCGAACACGTCCTGCCTGGCTGCATCGCGGGTTGGGTAGGTGCGGCGTCGGATGCGTTCCCGCTTCAGGAGCTGGAAGAAGCTTTCGGCAACCGCGTTGTCATGGCAGTTCCCGCGGCGGCTCATGCTGGGCTCCAGATTGTGCTGGGAAAGGAACACCTGCCACTCGCGGCTGGTGAACTGCGAACCCTGGTCAGAATGAACCATCACTCTGGCCTTGGGCTTTCGCCGCCAGACCGCAGCCAGCAAGGCCTGCAGCGCCAGGTCTGTTGTCATGCGGGGTTGGGCGGACCAGCCAACCACACGGCGCGAGAAGAGGTCGATGACGACAGACAGGTATAGCCAGCCCTCATGGGTCTTGATGTAGGTGATGTCGGTCACCCAGACCTTGTCAGGCGCATCCACCTCGAACTGCCGATCCAGGGTGTTCGACGCGACGACAGCCGGCCTCCCACCGTATCGTCCAGGGCGGCGCCTGTAGCCAACCTGAGCAGCGATGCCCGCAAGGCCAGCCAGCCGGGCGACCCGGTTGTCGGAAACCTGTTCCCCTTGATCCCGCAGATCGTCAGCCAATTTGCGATAGCCATAGACCTTGCCGCTGTCGGACCAAGCCTGCCGGATCAACTCCGTCTGGCGTACATCGTCCCGCGCCCGCAGACTTAACGGTTCCTTAAGCCATGCGTAGAAGCCAGAGACATGGATCCGCAGCACCCGGCACATGGCACGGACACTGAACTCGGCCCGATGCGCCTGCATGAAAGCGTACTTCACTTTGCATTCTGCGCGAAGTACGCGGCCGCCTTTTTTAGGATGTCGCGCTCCTCGGTCACTCGGGCAAGCTCGCGCTTTAGCCGACGGTTCTCGGCCTCGTGATCCACGCAAGGCTTCCTCGGCTCAGGATCGCCAAAAAGCTTGATCCACTTGTAGAGCGAATGCGTGCTGACGCCCAAGCGCCCGGAAACCTCCCGAACAGCATATCCTCGAACACTGATCTGATGCACCGCGTCCCGCTTGAACTCGTCGCTGTAATTGCTTGTCCCCATGTCGGCCTCCTAGCCTCAAAGTTAGGGGGCAAAGCGTCTATAAATCTAGGGGCACCTCAATCGGGTGTCGGCGGCTCTGCACCGAAATAGCGGTCTTCAGCGGCCAGATCGCGGAAATATTCTGCGATCGCCTTCATTGCCTCGAATGGTTTATCAAAGCCCTCGAGGGTACAGGAGAAAGTGCCATAAGACACCGTTAGGATCTTGTTTGCGTCACTCATGGATCTCGTACTCTGCTCGACCGGGCTACGCCGGTATTTTTACTGATTGCGTTAAACGTGCCAAAGTGATTCCCCACAAACGCGACCTCAATTGGGCATTTCAAAGGAGATTATCCCGAATATGCGCAATAATGTGCCGATCCATGCACCGCTGTTTCGGGCTGAACAGGGTGTGACGCTGTTGGGAGGCGGGGCTGTCGCGCACGCTGATCTGGCGCTGGCGCTGGCCCTTGCCCCTGATTTGGTCGCAGCCGATGGCGGTGCGGCGCATGGGGTTGCAGCAGGCCATATGCCCTTGGCGGTCTATGGCGATATGGACAGCCTAAGGCCCGAGATCCGCGCAGCCATCCCGCCCGAGCGCATCCATGCCTTGGCCGAGCAAGACAGCACCGATTTCGACAAGGCACTGCGCCATATTCATGCGCCGATGGTGATTGCGCTTGGTTTTACCGGCGACCGGATCGATCACGAATTGGCGGTTTATCACGGGCTTGCCGCACGCCCCGACATGCGCTGCATCGTTTTGGGGGCGCATGATCTGGTGGTGCATGCCCCGCCGCGTTTGATGCTTGATCTGCCCGCCCAAACACGGTTGTCGCTGTTTCCCTTGACCGATGTGACCGGGCAAAGCACGGGCTTGGTCTGGCCCATTGACGGGGTCGCTTTTCACCCTGCCCGCCGCATCGGCACCTCGAATATGACCAAGGGTGGGGTGGTGGAGCTATGTTTTGATGGGCCGGGGATGCTGTTGATCGTGTCGCGTGACCATCTTGCGGCAGTGGCACAGGCAATGCGCGCGGCATCAGTTTGGTCTCGCACCACGGGCGCGCCTTGGGTATGAACAACCCATGACCATGCCTACAGGAGTGACGTAGCCCCATGACCGCCGAGCTTTCGCCTATCGACAAGGCCAAATATGTGGCCGCGCGCCGTGCCGTGGAATTCGTGGAAGACGGGATGCGGGTGGGTCTTGGGACCGGCTCGACCGCGGCCTGGATGGTACGCTGCTTGGGCGAATTGGTGCGCGAAGACGGGATGAAGATCACCGGCGTGGCGACATCGGCGCGCACAGCCCAGCTTGCAGTCGAAGTGGGTGTGCCGATCAAGACCCTCGACGAGGTGCGCTGGCTTGATCTGACCATCGACGGGGCCGATGAATATGACGCCAACCTCAACCTGATCAAAGGTGGTGGCGGCGCGCTGTTGCAAGAAAAGATCGTGGCCACCGCGTCGGACCAGATGATCGTGATCGCCGACCCCACCAAGCAGGTCGACGCATTGGGCGCTTTTCCACTTCCGGTGGAGGTGATCCCATTCGGCTGGCAAACGACCAAGGCGCTGATCGAAGAGATGCTGTCCAATGTCGATGTCTTGGGCCGTGCGGCAAGCCTCCGGTTGAACGGCGGCACGCCCTTCAAGACCGACGAGGGCAACTTTATCCTCGATCTGCATCTGCGCCGGATCGCCAACCCGACCCAGCTGAGCCTTGTGCTCAACCAGATCCCGGGCGTGGTGGAAAACGGGCTGTTTCTTGATATCTGCGATGTGATCGTGATCGGCAAACCCGATGGCACGGTCGAGGTGCGCGATATCAACAACGGCACTGTCGAGCATGAGCGCATCGATATCGCCGATACCGAGAACCTTTTCGTCGACAAAGCGGAATAGTCGGAACCGGCGGGCTTGCGGCTGGTCGCATAGGCGGCGGCCGGCAGGGCCATTTTCACACGGAATATGCGGCGCGGCGCGCCCAAAAGGTGGCAAGGCAAGATGACCGAGTTTGACTATGATCTTTTCGTCATCGGTGGCGGCTCTGGCGGGGTGCGCGCCGCGCGCGTCGCGGCGGCGACAGGGGCGCGGGTCGGTCTGGCCGAGGACAGCCGCATGGGCGGCACCTGTGTCATCCGGGGCTGCGTGCCGAAAAAGCTGATGGTTTTCGCCAGCGCCTATCGCGAAACCTTTGATGACGCGCGCGCCTATGGCTGGGATCTGACCGAAGGCGCGTTTGATTGGCCGCGGTTTTCGGGGCAGTTGGATGCCGAATTGGACCGCCTGGAAGGTGTCTATCGCAAGCTTTTGAATGGCTCGGGCGTTGAGATCTTCGATCTGCGCGCGCGGCTTGCCGATCCGCATACCGTCGCGCTGGCCGATGGACGCAAGATGACCGCCAACCACATCTTGATCGCGACGGGGGGCCGCCCGGTGCGCCCCGATATGCCCAATGCGCATTTGGGAATGGTGTCGGACGATATTTTCCAGATGAAACAGCTGCCGCGCTCCATCTTGATCGTGGGCGGTGGCTATATCGCGTGCGAATTCGCGGGCATCCTCAACGGTTTGGGCGTGGCCGTGACGCAGTTTTATCGCGGCGCGCAGATCTTGCGCGGTTTCGATGACGAGGCGCGCGGCCTGATCGCCGAAATGATGGGCGAAAAAGGTGTCGATCTGCACCTTGGCACCGATATCGTCGAGATGAACCCAGCGGCCGATGAGGCGATCCGGGTTCTGGGGTCGAACGGATCGGACAAGATCTATGACGCGGTGCTGTTCGCTACGGGCCGCACGCCCAATACACGCGATCTGGGGTTGGCTGATCTGGGCGTGGTGATGGGCCGACAAGGCGAGATCGTGGTCGATGCCTATTCGCAGACCAACATCCCCTCCGTCTATGCAATCGGCGATGTGACCAACCGCGTGACGCTGACACCTGTCGCGATCCGCGAGGCGATGGGGTTTGTCGAAACCGTGTTCAAGGGCAATCCCACGCCGGTCGATCACGCGCTGATCCCTTCGGCGGTGTTCACCCAGCCCGAGTTCGGCACCGTCGGCCTGTCCGAAGAGGCCGCGCGCGCCCAAGAACCGGTGGAGATCTACGCCACATCCTTCCGTCCGATGCAGACCGCCTTTGCCGGGCGCGCGGACCGGGTGATGATGAAACTGGTGGTCAGCCAAGCGACACGCAAGGTTTTGGGCTGTCATATCGTCGCGCCACAGGCAGGCGAAATGATCCAACTTGCGGGCATCGCGATCAAGATGGGCGCTACAAAAGAAGACTTTGACCGCACCGTTGCGGTGCATCCGACCATGTCCGAAGAACTGGTCACCATGAAAACGCCGGTGCGCATGGCTTGATATTGGGGCAAAAACGCCCAGCTTTGCGTGTAAGTCGGGGCGAGAGCCCCCATATGCATATTTGACGACGACCTGATTTGTGAGGGGAACAACAATCGATGGCTGGCAATAGTGGCGGACCCTGGGGCGGTGGTGGCTCCGGTGGCGGTGACAATCGCGGCGGGAATGGATCGAATGGGCGTCCGCCGCGTGGCGGCGATCAGCAGATCCCCGAACTCGACGAGATCGTGCGCAAGGGGCAAGAACAGCTGCGCGTCTTGATGGGCGGGCGCGGTGGTCGCGGCGGAAGTGGCGGCACGGGTGGCGGCGATTTGCCGGTCAGCCCGCGCACGATCTGGGCCTTGGGCCTTGTCGCTGTGATCGGGCTTTGGCTTTACAACTCGGTCTATACCGTGCGCCCGGAAGAACAGTCTGTTGAATTGTTCTTGGGTGAGTTTTCCTCCATCGGCTCACCCGGTCTGAATTTCGCACCTTGGCCGGTCGTCACAGCCGAAGTGGTCAATGTCACCTCCGAGCGGACCGAGAATGTTGGTGACATCGTCGCCAACCGTGTCGGCGGATCGAGCGGGCTGATGCTGACGACGGATGCCAATATCGTCGATATCGATTTTCAGGTCGTCTGGAACATCAATGATCCGGCGAAATTCCTGTTCAACCTGCGTGATGGCGCCGCCACCGTGCGCGCCGTGGCCGAATCGACCATGCGCGAGATCATCGCGCGCACCGAGCTGGCCCCGATCCTTAACCGTGATCGTGGCCTGATCGCCGATGGCGCGCGCGAAGGCATCCAATCGACGCTGGACGGCTATGATGCGGGCATCACCGTTGTCCGTGTGAACCTTGACCGGGCCGACCCGCCCGCCGAGGTGATCGACGCCTTCCGCGAAGTGCAAGCCGCCGAGCAAGAGCGTGATCGTCTGGAACGCCAAGCCGATGCCTATGCCAACCGGGTTCTCGCAGGCGCGCGCGGTGAAGCCGCGCAAGTTCTCGAACAGGCCGAAGCCTATCGCGCGCAGGTCGTCAACGAGGCCGAGGGTGAAGCGAGCCGCTTCCTCGCCGTTCTCGACGAGTATCGCGGCGCGCCCGATGTGACCCGTCGCCGTCTTTACCTTGAGACAATGGAGCGGGTTCTGGGCGATGTGGATCTGGTGATCCTCGACGCGCAGGGCGGTGCAGGCGGGCAAGGCGTCGTGCCTTATCTGCCGCTCAATGATCTGCGCCGCAGTACCACCGGAACCGCAACCATCACCGGGAGTAGCAACTGATGCGCCGTTTGACATATCTCATTCCCGCCGTGGTCTTGGTGATCTCGGTGGCTCTCAGCGCGATCTTCGTGGTCGATGAGCGTGAAAAGGCGCTGGTCCTGCAATTCGGCCAAATCCGTCAGGTGGTCGAAGAGCCGGGTTTGAACTTCAAGATCCCCTTTATCCAAGAGGTGGTCTATTACGACGCGCGGATCTTGGCGCTTGATACCGATACGATCGAGGTCACACCCTCCGATGATCGTCGCCTCGTGGTCGATGCTTTTGCGCGTTACCGGATCGCCGATGTCGTGCGTTTCCGCCAAGCGGTGGGCGTTGGTGGCCTGCGCGCGGCCGAAGATCGTCTGTCCTCGATCCTGAACGCGCAGATCCGCGAAACGCTGGGTGCCGATCAGGTGACGTCGGACACGATCTTGTCGCCGGGTCGGGCCATGTTGGCCGAGCGGATTCGCGACGGCGCGCGCACCAGCGCGCTGGCCCTTGGCATCGACATTCTCGATGTGCGGCTCAAGCAGACGAACCTGCCGGTTCAAAACCTTGAGGCGACCTATGCAAGGATGCGCGCCGAGCGTGAACGCGAAGCCGCCGATGAGATCGCGCGCGGTGAAGAAGCCGCGCAGCGCGTGCGCGCCCAAGCGGATCGGACCGTGGTCGAGCTTGTCTCGGACGCACGCCGCGAAGCCGATATCGCGCGTGGTGAAGCCGATGCACAGCGTAACGGCATCTTTGCCGCCGCCTTTGGGCAAGATCCCGATTTCTTCGAATTCTACCGCTCGATGACCGCCTATGAGCGGGCCTTGATGGGGCAGAATTCGACAATGGTGATCTCGCCCGATAGTGAATTCTTCGAGTTTCTCGGGAATTCCGGTGCGGCTGTGCCTGCACCCTTCCAGTAAGGGACGCGACCGATGGGCCTGATGCTTTTGCTGGGGCTCGGCATGGTGCTTGTGATCGAGGGGCTGGTGTTCGCACTGGCCCCTTCGCGTTTGGATGAGTTGCTGCGGCTGATGAACCAGATCCCGGTCGAGACGCGCCGCCTGATCGGTTTGGCGGCGATGACGCTGGGGGCGGTTTTGATTTCTTGGGCGGTCAGCTTGGGGCTTTAGCGGGGATGGATGACCCTTTGCACAGCAACATCAAGGTGCCGCGTCACGACGATGTGACAGGGGGACACGCGCAATCTGGGCCGATGGGATTGATCCCGGAGAATTAGGCCCAAATATGTGCAGTGGGTGCGCAGCCCTTGCGCCCCTTATGGCTTGGACAGGAGGAAAACGTGACGATCTTGCAAGCCCGAATGCTCACACCGCGCCGCGACAACGCGGTCATGGCTCGAACCCAAACAGGCCCCGCGCGCCAGCGCTTGGCGCTGGCTGCATTGGTCAGCGTGGTCATGGTGATGACGATGCTGATCGCCATGACACCCGCGCGCGCGCAATCCGCGCCCCCCGCGACCTTCGCCGATCTTGTCGATCAGGTGGGCGATGCGGTGGTCAACATCACCACCTCATCCATCGTGGCCAGCCGCCAAGGCCCCGGGCCGGTGGTTCCCGAAGGTTCTCCCTTGGAGGATTTCTTCAACGATTTCCTTGACCGGCAAAGCCCCGAGCGCGGGCCGCGCCGCAGCCAAGCGCTGGGCTCGGGCTTCGTGATCTCGGAGGATGGCTATATCGTGACGAATAATCACGTCATCGAAGGCGCCGATGAGATCACCATCGAGTTTCGCGCAGGCTTCACCCTCGAGGCGGAATTGGTCGGCACCGACCCGAACACCGATATCGCCGTGCTCAAGGTCACGGCCGATGCGCCGCTGCCTTTCGTCGATTTCGGCGATAGCACCGCGATGCGGGTCGGTGACTGGGTCATGGCGATGGGCAATCCCTTGGGACAGGGCTTTTCGGTGTCGGTGGGCATCGTCTCGGCCGCCGGGCGCGCGTTGTCGGGCAGCTATGACGACTACATCCAGACCGACGCCGCGATCAACCGCGGCAATTCCGGCGGCCCGCTGTTCAACATGGCAGGCGAGGTTATCGGCGTGAACACCGCGATCTTGTCGCCTACGGGTGGCTCGATCGGGATCGGCTTTGCCATGTCTTCGGCCGTGGTGACCAATGTGGTCGCCCAGTTGCGCGAATTCGGCGAGACACGGCGCGGCTGGCTTGGTGTGCGTATCCAAGATGTCACCCCGGAACTGGCCGATGGGCTGGGCTTGGCCGAGGCGCGCGGCGCTTTGGTCACCGATGTTCCCGAAGGCCCCGCCCGCGATGGTGGGATGGAAGTGGGTGATGTGATCCTCACCTTCGACGGAGAGCCGATCGGCGACACGCGCGAATTGGTGCGTATCGTGGGCGAGCGTGCCGAAGGCCAAACCGTGCCGGTCGAAGTGGTGCGCGAAGGCGCGGCCGAGATCCTTGCCGTCACCCTTGGTCGCCGTGAAACCGCCGAAGGCGTTGCTGCCGCGACCCCCGATGCGCAGGTCACGCCGCCTGCACCCACCCAGGTTCTGGGCATAACGCTTGCGCCGCTGACCGATGAGCTGCGTAGCCAGCTTGGCCTTGCGCCGGGTGCAGTTGGGCTGGTGATCGAAGCGGTCGACCCCGCCTCGGATGCGGCCACCAAGGGCTTGGCGGCCGGCGATGTGATCACCGAGGTGGCCCAGCAACCCGTCAGCGATGTGGCGAGTTTTCAAGCCAGCGTGCAGACAGCGACGGAGAATGGTCAGAAATCGGTGCTGCTGTTGATCCGGCGTGCGGGCAACCCCCGCTTTGTCGCGCTAAGCCTTGCCGACTGACAAGGGCAGGCTTGTCCATCCCCACACCCCCGGGCCTTGGTCCGGGGGTTTTCTTTTGGCGAGAGCGTGTTGCGGTGAAGGCGATCGAAGGCGACAGGCGCCAAGACCCCGCGCGCTTAGCCCGTTTCGCCGCCTGCCGCCAATCTTGGGTTCCATAGCGCCAAGCCAAGCTGTTGGGCCGCGGCCAGTGACAAGATCTCGCTATCCAGGCCCTGGGGCGCTTGAAACGCGCGGATCGCGCGCGATGTGCGGCGGTTCATCTCGCCCGTGATAGGCCCGCCATAATGCCCGCGCGCGCTGAGCGCGCGTTGCAGCGAGGCGATGAAATCGCGATCACCCGCTTCCAAGGCGCAAGGCACTTCGAACCATAATTCGCGCCGCTCGGTCACGATACGCTGATGGGTTTCGGTCACGAAGATCGCGGGTTCGCGCAGGCTGCCATCGGTATCGATCTGCGGCGGTTGAAGCATCACCTGTTCGGTCACGGTCTCGATCACCGCCGGGGTGGATTTGCGCCCATAACAGGCAAGCGGGTCGGCATCGGGTGGCCCTGCACCGCGCAAGACCTCGACCGCGCCTTCACCCGCGATCAGCGGATTGGCAAAAGCATCGCGATCGGCTGCGGGCATGCAGGCGGCAAGGGCCAGAAGCCCGGGGCAAAGAATGGTCAGGCGCATGTGGTCTGCTGCTCGCTGCGCGGTTTTTATCTTGGCGCCAAAGATAACCTGTTTGCGCCGATCGTGAAAGCATTGGCTTTCTCAGGGTTGATCGGCGGCGCGTGCGGGTTCATGCAGCCGCACCAATTCATCAAGCAGTGCCGACATATCCTCGACCTCATCGGCCACCACATGGGTGACACCAGATTGGCGCTGCAACCGGCCGGTCACCCGCAAAAGCCGCCCTGCGATCACCGCGCGGCGAAACCGCTGGTAGATCTTTTGCCAGACGATGACATTGCATACCCCGAACTCATCCTCGAGCGTGATGAAGATCACGCCTTTGGCCGTGCCGGGACGTTGGCGCACCAGCACAAGACCCGCCACCGCCACCCGCGCCCCTTCGGGCGGCAGGTGCAGCATGTGATGGGGCAGGCACACGGGCGGGCGTGGCCAAGTGGGGGGATGAATTTGTGGCTCCATGAGAACAAAGATAGAACATTTATCTGTGACCACAAGCCCGGCAATTCGGGCTGGAAAGCAGCCCAAGGGCATATTACCTAAGGCCAAACCCGCTCCGGCGCACGGACCAAGGCACAAGAAAGGCAACAGATGGCGAAGATTACCTATATCGAGCATAATGGCACCGAACATGTCGTGGAGGTTCCCACCGGCCTGACCGTGATGGAGGGTGCGCGCGACAATAATATTCCGGGCATCGAGGCCGATTGCGGCGGTGCCTGCGCCTGTTCGACTTGCCATGTCTATGTCGACCCCGCTTGGGTCGCCAAGCTTCCCGCCATCGACCCGATGGAGGAGGATATGCTTGAATTCGCCTATCAGCCCGACACCGCGCGCTCGCGCCTGACCTGCCAGCTCAAGGTCACCGATGCGCTTGACGGTCTGGTCGTGCATATGCCCGAAAAACAGATCTAGGCTTTAGGCAGGGTGCAGGCCCCGCCGTCATCTTTCCATCAATACCGATGCAGCGCTTGCTTGCCTGCGCCCCGCCGGGGTTGACTTCACCGGCGTGGCGCTGTGTATCGGCGCGACGCCCGAGACAGCCCAACTTACCCCAAGGGGACCGCCAAGATGCACGCTTTTCGCAGCCATACCTGCGCCGCCCTGACCGCCGCCGAAGTGGGTCAGACAGTTCGCCTGTCGGGGTGGGTGCACCGCCGTCGCGATCACGGCGGGGTGATCTTCATCGACCTACGCGACCATTACGGCATCACGCAGGTGCTTTGCGATCCCGATAGCCCGGTGTTTGCCGAGGTCGAAAAGCTGCGCGCGGAATATTGTATCCGCATCGACGGGGTCGTGAAGGCGCGCGATGCCGCGCTGGTGAACACCAAGATCCCCACAGGCGAGATCGAAGTGTTTATCCGCGATGTCACGGTGTTGGGTGGCGTGACCGGCGATCTGCCGTTGCAGGTGTTCGGCGATCAGGAATACCCCGAGGAAACGCGGCTGAAATACCGCTATCTCGACCTGCGTCGCGAGGCGATGCAGAGCAATATGAAGCTGCGCTCGGATGTGGTGGCGTCCTTGCGGCGGCGGATGTGGGATCTGGGGTTCCGCGAATACCAGACACCGATCATCACCGCCTCTTCGCCCGAGGGAGCGCGCGATTTTCTGGTCCCTTCGCGCCTGCACCCCGGCAAATTCTACGCCCTGCCGCAAGCGCCGCAGCAGTTCAAACAGCTGTTGATGGTTTCGGGCTTTGACCGCTATTTCCAGATCGCGCCTTGTTTCCGCGACGAAGATCCGCGCGCCGACCGCTCGCCCACGGATTTCTACCAACTCGACCTCGAGATGTCCTTTGTCGAGCAAGAGGATGTGTTCCAGACCGTCGAGCCGGTGTTGACGGGTCTGTTCACCGAATTTGGGCAGGGCCGCCGCGTCGATCAGGATTGGCCGCGCATTTCCTATGCGGATGCGGCGCTGAAATACGGCACCGACAAGCCCGATTTGCGCAACCCCATCGAGATGCAGGTGGTCTCTGATCATTTCGCAGGTTCGGGTTTCGCAATTTTCGCGCGTATCCTTGAGCAGGATGGCACGCAGGTGCGCGCCATCCCCGCGCCCACGGGTGGGAGCCGCAAATTCTGCGACCGGATGAATTCTTGGGCGCAGGGGCAAGGCTTGCCCGGCATGGGCTATATTTTCTGGCGCGATGCCGAGGATGGCAGCCTTGAAGCCGCGGGCCCCTTGGCCAAGAACATCGGGCCTGAGCGGACCGAGGCGATCCGCCAGCAGCTTGGCCTCAAGGCGGGCGATGCGGCCTTCTTCCTCGCCGGAAAACCGGCTGAGTTCGAAGCCATCGCAGGCCGTGCGCGCACCGCCATCGGGGAAGAGCTTGGCCTGATCGACCAATCCCGCTTTGCCTTTGCATGGATCGTCGATTTCCCGATGTATGAGCGCGACGAGGCGACGGGCAAGATCGACTTTTCGCACAACCCCTTTTCCATGCCGCAAGGCGGGATGGAGGCCCTTTCTGGCGATCCGCTGAAGGTGCTGGGCTATCAATATGATCTGGCCTGCAACGGCTACGAGGTCATTTCGGGGGCGATCCGCAACCACACGCCCGAGATCATGTTCAAGGCCTTTGAGCTGGCGGGCTATGGGCAAGACGAGGTGCGCAAGCGGTTCGGCGGCATGGTCAACGCCTTCCAATACGGCGCGCCGCCCCATGGTGGCTGTGCGGCGGGGATCGACCGGCTTGTGATGATCTTGGCCGGCACCTCGAATATTCGCGAGGTGATCTTGTTCCCGATGAACCAGCGCGCCGAGGATCTGATGATGGGCGCCCCCTCCGAGCCGCTCAGCGATCAGCTGATGGAGTTGGGGCTGCGCGTGATCCCGCGGGACTGAAGCGCACGCTACATCACCACGGCCATCGCTTGCACCCGCTGCGAAAGAAAGGCGCTGAGCGCGCGTCGCTCAGCCGTGGCCAGATGTTCGCCGATATGGGTGGCTTGCCCCTCCAGCGCCGTGTCGCGCGCACTGCGCGCGACACCCAGCAAGAACCGCCTGAGATAGCCCAGGGGCGGCTCCTCCAGCGCCAAAAGAGCGATGGCATGGGTCAGATCCTCGCGAAAGGCGATCAGATCGGGTTCGATCGCGCCATCATCCACTGGGCGGGGCATGCGGGCGCAGATTTCGGCCGGCAGATGCGACATGATCGCGTTTTGAAACTGCGCCAAGGATTCAATGGGTTTGGCCAAGAACCCATCGCCACCTGCCTTCATCACCGCCGCCTGTGCCATCGCACGATCGGCACCCGATGTGCCGAGCAAGACCGGCACACGTGGGCGCATCGCATCCATGCGCGTGATCAGGTCAAGCCCCGACCCATCGGGCAGGCCCAGATCGACGATGGCGATGGTCGGCCTGTAGACATGCAAATGCCGCTCGGCCGAACCGATGCAATCGGCCCGCCTGATCCGCGCGCCTGAGCGCAGGCACATCAGCCTGACCGCCTCCGAGGCGTAGCGGCTATCTTCGACCACAAGCACGGTCAGCCCCAGAAAAGGCCGATCCGCCGTCGGCCTTGGCCGGTATTCAATCTCGATCAACGCGTCATCCATGCGACATACCCCACAAAACACCCGACTCGAACCTGTACCTAGTAGAGCGGCACAAGGTTGATGAAGCCTTAACACCCTGCGGCGTCAGACCGCTTGGCGGTGCGTCGCGGGGCAGGGCATATCTGGATCAACCACGCATCGGAGGATCGCTATGATCGGACGCCTGAACCATGTCGCTATCGCCGTGCCCGATCTTGACGCGGCAGCGGCGCAGTATCGCGACACGCTGGGCGCCGAGGTTGGGCCGCCGCAAGATGAACCAGACCACGGCGTGACCGTGATCTTCATCACCTTGCCCAATACCAAGATCGAGCTTCTTTATCCTTTGGGCGATGCCTCGCCCATCAAGGGATTTTTGGAAAAGAACCCCGCGGGCGGCATTCACCATATCTGTTACGAGGTCGATGATATCTTGGCCGCGCGCGATCGCCTGCTTGCGGCAGGCGCGCGTGTGCTCGGTACGGGCGAGCCCAAGATCGGCGCGCATGGCAAGCCTGTCTTGTTCCTGCACCCCAAGGATTTCACCGGCACCCTTGTCGAATTGGAGCAAGTCTGATGGGCGTTGTCACTGGCCTCGTGCTGTATGCGATCATCTGGTTCATGACGCTGTTCATCGTGCTGCAGGTGGGCGTGACCAGCCAAACGGACGCGGGCGAGCGCGTTACCGGAACCCATGGCTCGGCCCCCGTCGATGCGCAGATCAAGCGCCGCTTCTTGATCACATCCGCCGTGGCGGCGGTGATTTGGGCGGTGATCGCGGCCATCATCTTGTCGGGTGCGGTTACGGTTGCGGATTTCGACCTTTATAGCCGCTTTGGCTTGGGCGGGTCGCGCTGATCTTGTGGTAAAGATGGGTGAAGCTTGCCGCGCCGATGATCGGCACGAGCAGGTTGACCACCGGAATGGTCAGCGGCACAGCCATCACCACGCCCGCGATGAACAGCCGCCCGCCATTGGCGCGGCGAAACGCCGACGCCCCGGCCGCGTCATGGCGGCGCAAGGCGACCAGCTGGCCATATTCGCGGCCCAAGAGGTAACCGTTCACCCCCCAAAACAATAGCGGCGCGATCGGGGCAAACAGCAAGTATGCGATCAGCGCCACAAGGTTGACCGCCACCACCACACCCAAGAACCGCGCCGCATCGCCCAACCCTTCGATCAGGCCGATCCGACGCGCGGGGGGCAGGCCGGGATAATGGCGATCCTCGACCGCATCGGCGACCTTGTCCAAGAAAATCCCCATGAAGGCGGTGGCCACAGGGATCATCAAAAGCGCCGAGAGCAGCAAGAACACCGGCAGGCCGACCCAACCGATCACGGCACCCGTCAGGTCGATCTGGCCGATCCAAGGTAGGCTGAAGCTCCCAGGCAAAAGCCAACCCAAGATCGCGACAAACCCAAAGTAAAAGACCAAAAGTAGGCCGATGGTCAGCCCAAGGCCCATCGCCAAAACACCCAGAAAGCGGCGGTCGCCCAGCTGCGCGACGGCGCTGGCCACGGCCGATGCGATCATGTGTCGACCCATGTGGCTATTGCATCCAGATCGGGGCGCGGGCGGGCGGGCGGCTCTTGCTGGGGGGTGCCCAGATGCACGAAACCCGCCACCGCTTGTGGTGCGGCCAATCCAAAGGCTTGAGCGAGAAAATCGGCGTCGCGCGCCATCCAGCCGGTCAGCCAATGCCCGGCGAAACCTGCAGCTTGCGCTGCGTTGACAAGGCTAAGGCAGGCCAGCGCCGCTGTTTGTTCTTGTTCGATCAAGGGGATAGGTCGGTCTGTTTGCGGCGCGAAGATCACCGCGACCGTCAGCGGCGCATCGTCGAACGCGGCGGCTTGTTTGACCAGCTTGTCGGGATCGCGCCCCTGCGCCGTGCCGATCTCGCGGGTGAGCCGCGCCATGCGCTCGATGGCGCGTTTGCGCAGGATGTGAAAGCGAAACGGCACCAGCTTGCCGTGATCAGGCACGCGGGCGGCAGCGGTCAAAAGCGCGCGCAGCATCGCATCATCGGGAATGGGCGCGCCAAGCATGCGCACAGGCACCGAGCGGCGGTTGAGAAGGAATGAAAGCGGTGTCGTGGTATCCATCTAGCCGATCTCGTGTTGTATTTGTGACCGATCAAGGGGGTGGGTCGAAAAACCCTGATTTTTCGGCCCCGCCCCCGCGATCAGCCCTTTTTCGCAGCCGGTTTTGCCTTGGGCTTTGCGGCGGCTTTCTTGGGTTTGGCCGCCGCCTTGGGTTTGGCGGTCTTTGCTTTGACGGCTTTCGACCCTTTGCCGCCCTTGGCCGCTTTCTCGGCGATCAATGCGACCGCCTCTGCCAGCGTCAGCGCCTCGGGGGCGACATCCTTGGGCAAGGTGGCGTTGATCTTGTCCCATTTTACATAAGGCCCGTAGCGTCCCGCCATGACTTGGATCGGGCCGCCATGTTCTGGATGCTCGCCCAATTCGTTGAGCGGTGCTGCCGCCGTCGCACCCCGGCCGCCGCGACCGGCGGCTTTGGCGGCCAAAAGCTCGACCGCGCGGTTCATGCCGATGGTCCAGACCTCGTCCACCTCGGGCAGGTTGGCATAGATCGGCTTGGCCGCATCAGTGGATTTGTAGCTGACATAGGGGCCATAGCGCCCAATCGCGGCCTCGACGGGCTGGCCGTCTTCGGGGTGGGGGCCAATCATTCGGGGCAGGTTCAACAGCTTGAGGGCCGCGTCCAGGTCCATCGACGCCACCTCCCAACCCTTGGGCAGCGAGGCGCGCTTGGGCTTGGGCTCTTCGCTGGTGGCCTCACCCAGTTGGACATAAGGGCCGAAGCGCCCGTCACGTAGCGTCACGGGCAATGAGCTGTCGGGGTCCACGCCCAGCATCTTGCCGTCGCCACCCAGCGATGTGCCATCTTCGCCCTCCGGGTTCGGCGGGCCGAAGGGGCGGGTATAGCGGCACTCGGGGTAGTTCCCACAGCCGATAAAGGCCCCGCCAGATCGCGCCGTGCGCATGGAAAGCCGGCCTGTGCCGCACGATGGGCAGCCGCGCGGGTCCGATCCATCGGGCTTGGGCGGGAACAGATGCGGCTCCAGCACCTCGTTGATCTTTTCCAGCACTTCGGTGATGCGCAATTCGGCGGTCTCGGCCAGCGAGGCCGAGAAATCACGCCAAAATGCGTCAAGCACGCTTTTATAGGCGCGCGCGCCTGCGCTGACCTCGTCAAGCTGGTTTTCCAGATCGGCGGTAAAGTCGAACTCGACATATTTGCCGAAGTAATTGACCAAAAACGCCGTCACCAACCGCCCCTTATCCTCGGGGATCAGGCGGTTTTTCTCTTTGCGCACATAGCCGCGCGCCACGATCGTATCGAGGATCGAGGCATAGGTGGATGGCCGCCCGATGCCCAGCTCTTCCATCCGCTTGACCAAGGTCGCCTCGGTGTAGCGGGGGGGTGGCTGGGTGAAATGCTGCTGGCCCAGCACCGCGCCATCGCCCGACAAAAGGGCGGCCGCATCGTCGGCCATGCCCGATTGGGGCGCGGTTTTGCCGGTGAGCTTGGCCCAACCATCCGAGAGCGCGCGCGCAGCGGGTTTGAGCGCCTCGCCGCGCGCCATTTGCGGCAGGCGGCGGCTTTCTTCATCCTCGGCATCGTCGCGGCCTTCCTCATAGACCTTGAGGAATCCGTCGAACAACATGACT
>Ga0209137_1001672_pt1 | contig 20582 bp, 16 predicted proteins | sample SaaInl5LU_22_DNA_FD_184642 | JGI IMG/M metagenome (GOLD analysis project Ga0209137, IMG submission 184642) | Marine microbial communities from expanding oxygen minimum zones in the Saanich Inlet - ESP_105LU_22_DNA (SPAdes) (version 2) | ecosystem: Environmental > Aquatic > Marine > Intertidal...
TTAATTTTCAATCATTTTAAAGCGCTAAAAGCAAATAATGGCTGGAGCTGATCAAAAATTGATAGACAAATATCTTGTAGAACGTATCTTAAATAGAAACGATCAGTTAGCGTATGCTACTTTAATGAACAAGTATAAAAAGGCGGTATACTTCACCGTTTTAAAAATGGTAAGTAACAAGGACGACGCGGAAGACTTAACCATGCAAGCTTTCACTAAGGCATTTCGCAGCTTGGACAAATATGATAACAGCTATGCCTTTTCCACTTGGTTATTTAGAATTGCGAGTAATAATGCGATTGATCATTTAAGGAAAAGGAAGCTTTCAACTACATCTTTAGATGTAAATATTTTTGAAGATGATGGCGATCAGGGTGCCTCAGTGAGTACGACCTTGGTGGATGAGAAAGCCGACCCCGAGGAGGCAATGTTAAAAGGCCAGCGAAGTGCAATTATGCGAGAGGTAATTAATTCGCTTGATGATAAGTACAAAGAGTTAATTAATCTGTACTACTTTGAAGAGTTGAAGTACGAAGAAATAGCGGATCAGTTACAAATCCCATTGGGTACAGTTAAAGTTCGCTTAAGTCGAGCCAAAGACTTTCTGGCTAAATTGTTGGATGGTCACGATGACAAGTATTAAGCATGCTTGAAAAATATTTCCCTGAGTTAAGTCCCAAGCAATTGGACCAGTTCAACAAGCTGGGTGAAGCTGTTCGTGAGTGGAACGAAAAGATTAACGTTATTTCCCGAAAAGATATTGATGCATTTGAGGTAAAGCATGTACTCCATTCACTGGCTATAGCCAAGTTGAAACGTTTTGGAAGAGATAAACGTGTTCTGGATTTGGGAACAGGTGGTGGTTTCCCGGGTCTTCCTTTGGCTATCTATTATCCAAAATGTAAATTTCATTTGGTGGATAGTATTGGAAAGAAAATTCGTGTAGTTAATGAATTGATTGAAGCTGTTGGCTTGGAAAATGTGCGAGCGGAACAAGCTCGAGTAGAAAGCTTGAATGGCAAATATCATTATATCGTATCAAGAGCAGTGGCACCTACTAAAAAGCTATTGGACTGGACTAAGCATTTAAAAGAGAAAGATCAAACAGAGTACTTTTTTCTTAAAGGAGGCGACTTAAATGACGAGTTGAAGGCTGTTGGCTATCGGGCTAAAGTGCAGAATATCTCAAGCTATTACAAGGAAGATTTTTTCGACACGAAGAAAATAGTTTACATCAAAGGGTAGGTTAATTAAAAATTAAAAATTAAAAATTAAGAATCAATGTTGTCCGGTTAAAACTTGTTCGATAATCAAACATCTCCTTGGGCAAAGGGGTTGCTCTGTATTATTATTCAAATTATAACTGCTAATCAATTAGTTATGAGATTAAAACTGTTAAAGTTGAGTTTTATCGGACAATAGTGATTAAGAATTAAGAAGGGTAATTCTTTACTTTTATTTGCTATATATTTTTAACAACATCAACGATTCGCAGCTTTCTTCAAGATCAACTAATAGTTAGTTTAATATTCTAATATTCATGTATCCGCTATCGGGGAGATAGTTTTCGCCTGAACTTCGTTTATCGTGCTCCCTTTCGGGAAATTGGCACTTATGCATGCTGAATAATTGATAACTCTTAATTTTTAATTCTTAATTCTTGATGTATCTTCGTTTTATACAATTGTACTGAATGGAATCTAAACCGACGAAGGTTTCTTTTAACGATACAGACACGGCTTACGCACATTATTCTAACCAGAGACTTAAAAAGGTTTACGGCGTCTTTCAATTGATTGGCAATAGCTTGCTGACACGTGTAGGAACTACGCTGACTCATATTGCCCTTGCTATCCGATTTCCAATCAAGCCCATTGTTAAACCTATTATATTTGATCAGTTTTGTGGAGGAGAAACGTTGAAGGAGTGCATTCCTGCGATAAATTTATTACAACAAAGGAAAGTCGATGTAAGTTTAAATTATGGTGTTGAGATAAAAAACTCAGAAAAAGATTTTGAGCGAACCCTGTGTAAAGCAAAAGGTGCCATTGAATTTGCTTCTAGAAAACAGAATGTTAAAGTTGTTTGTGTTAAAGTTTCGAGTATCGGCTATTTCAATGTGCTCGAAAAGCGCCAAGCTGGACAGGCCTTAAGTAAATCGCAAGAAAAGGCTTATGATCGCATGGTCCACCGTATGCATGAGATTTGTGCGTATGCAAGTGAACATAATGTTGAGGTGTATTGGGATGCCGAGGAAAGTTGGGTTCAAGATGAAATCGATGCCTTGGTAGATATGTTTATGGCTGAATTTAATACGGAAAGAGCGATCGTATTTAACACCTTTCAATTATACCGCTGGGATAAGCTAGACTATCTGCGTAACTCGATAGATTTAGCTAAGGAGAAGGGTTTTATTCTTGGAGCGAAGTTGGTTCGTGGGGCCTATATTGAAAAGGAGAATGATTGGGCTGAGGAGAACGGAGTGAAGTCAGTGATTCACGACGGAAAGCTTTCTGTAGACAAGGATTACAATGAAGGTATTCAGCTTTGTTTACAAAATATCAATCACGTTTCCCTGTGCATTGCTTCACATAATGAAGATAGTAATCTTATAGCCACAGAGTTGATGGATGTTTTGGGTATATCCGCCAACCATTCCAATGTTACGTTTTCTCAATTGTATGGCATGGGCGATTTCATAACTTTCAATTTAGCCGCTAAAGGATATAATGCCAGTAAATATCTCCCATACGGGCCCGTTCGGGAAGTTATCCCTTATTTGATTCGAAGAGCACAAGAAAATTCAAGCGTGGATGGCCAAACTAGCCGCGAATTGACTATGCTTGAGAAGGAAATTAACCGCAGGGGAATTTAGTTTTGCTTCAAACCAAAGTATACATATCTCCAAGTACCGAGGTGTTCACTAATTTAGCCCTGGAGGAGTGGGCACTCGAAAAATTGGACGCTACAGCGACCAATTATCTGATTTTATATATCAATAAACCCAGTGTTGTGCTGGGACGGAATCAAAACTTGTTTCAAGAAGTTAATCTAGCTTATTGTCAGAGTAAACAAATTGAAGTAGCTCGAAGAATAAGTGGAGGTGGAACAGTTTTTCATGATGAGGGTAATCTAAATTGGGCGTGGATTAGTGCTTTTGATGAGAAGAAGGTGAATCGCTATGAATGGGCGGCTCAAGCAATTATTGATTTGTTAGCACACTACAACTTAAAGGCGTATCTAACCGATAGAAATGCGATAGAAGTAGATGGCATGAAATTGTCTGGTCAAGCTCAATTTACGAATCGTAAGAATATTCTTAGTCATGGCACTTTGTTAATAGACGCTGATTTATCCAGTTTGCAGCCTGCCATTGAGATGGATAAACGCCTAAGGATTGAATCTAAAGCCCGACCTTCAGTGCGCAGTCAAACGGCTAATTTGAATGCTTTAACGGGCATCAAACGAAGCCCTATGGAATGTGCCAAGGATTTACTTGATTTAATCCGAGGAAGCGAAGTTGAGTTTGACGCGAGCTTAGTAGATAGAGAGAAATTTCGAAGTAAAAATTGGATTATCAATCGATCTCCTAAGTTTCGAGCTGAACATACCATTGGTGATGAGGCATTTCATCTAACGGTTGAAAAGGGATTTGTTGTAGGTGTCCAAAAGGCCGACAGTCAAAAACTTATCAAGAATAGCCCTTATCTTCATCGAAGCTACGAAAAATTGTTATCTACTATACTTCAATAGATTCATACTCACGATTTTGGGTAAACAGGATAGAGCATTTAATAAGAATATTAAATTGTTTTTTATTCGCAAGTGAACTAACTTTACTCAAAACACAGTAAACTATGAAAACAGCTCAAGAATGGTTTGATGCGTATGGCGAAAGCCATCAAAATGGTACGAATAAACTAATCCACTGGATTTGTATTCCACTAATTATGTTTAGTCTCTTTGGAATGCTCATGGCAATACCCTTTCCAGAAAGTATGTTTGGTTTGTTTGTCAATCTAGCTGGTATTGTGTTGTTCCTTGCCCTTGTGTTTTATTTGCGCTTGTCTTTTTCTTTGTTTGTCGGCTTTTTTATTGTAGGAACATTGCTTCTCTATGGAAACTATAGACTTTTCAATGCGCTAGACATGGACAATGGCATGATGGCCTTAATTTCTCTGGGTATTTTTGTTATAGCATGGATCGGTCAGTTCATTGGTCATAAAATTGAAGGGGCAAAGCCTTCGTTCTTCGAAGACTTACAATTCTTGTTAATCGGGCCCGCTTGGTTGCTGCATTTTATTTATAAAAAAGTTGGCGTTAAAATTTAATCTTGGCATAAATATTGTCATTTTCGCAGTAAAATTATTGAATGAAAAATCTCATAAGCCTTTGCCTTAGCTTTGTGTTATTAGGGCTTACACAAGCACAAACTGCTGAAAGTTTAGTAAACCAAATGTTAAGCGCTCTTGACGCAGGGAAAACCTATGAGTATACGATGGTTCAAGAGGAACGTATCGACGGTAAAATTCATAAGAATAAAATTTTTACAAAAATCCAAGAGATCCCTAAAAAAGTTTTCATAGATAACGTTGAAGGTGCCAATGAAGGCGTGCAAGTATTGTATGTTTCGGGTGAGCGCGATAATAAGGCGCTAGTGAATAAAATGTTCGGCATTAAATTGAGTCCGTTTAATAGTTTAATCAGAAAAAATCAGCATCACACCATATTAGAAAGCGGGTTTGGATTACTTATCGGGTCCATTCGCGATGCAAAAAAACGTGCACAGGCGCAGAATGCATTCGATCAAGTTTTTCAGCTAGCTGGCTCAGTTACCTTTGATGGTAAATCATGCTACAAACTTATACTTACAGATCCAACGTTTACCTACGAGAGTTATACAATTCAAGATGGCGAATCACTCTACAGTATTGCAATGAAGAAAAAAGTGTGTGAGCAACTGATAGTTGAGAAAAATGGCTTGGGTGGTTTCGGTAGTGGCAAAAGTGGACAAACTATTCAGATTCCTTCTTCCTATGCAAAGAAGACCATATTGTATATCGATAAATCAAATATGCATCCAATCTATCAGGAAATGTATGATGAGAAAGGTATGTTTGAAAAGTATACTTTTTACGATTTAAAGGTTAATCCAAGTTTTACCTCCAAAGATTTTTCTGAAGATAATTCGGCATACGACTTCTAGTTTCCTTGAAAGAATTATACCTTATTCGACACGCGAAATCGTCTTGGGATCATTCCGAAGATATCGAGGATATTAACCGACCTTTGGCTTTCAGAGGCTTAAGGGATGCACGGAATATGTCTGATCGACTCGATAGACTGGGTGTCCGCTTCGATAAGTTCTTTTCAAGTTCAGGTATTCGTGCTTTACACACCGCTTTAATTTTTGCTAGAAGACTAGATTTGGATTCACGGCATATTGAAATTAATGATAAACTCTACTTGCCTTCGAGACATGAAATTGTTGATGTTGTTAGAGGAGCAGATAATCAACTAAATTGTATCGCCGTTTTTTCGCATGATCCTGGAATAAGTGATTTCGCTTTTCATACCGAAGCTCGAATTGAGCATATCGTAACAACAGGCATTCTTCATTTTAAACTGGATACGGAAAGCTGGAAGGAAGTTAGTTTTGGAAATTTGCAGTTTCAATCGTATGATTTCCCGAAGAATACAAGTGATTAAGTTTGATAAACTTTGAGTGCTTGATCGAAAGGATTAAAACTTTCAAGTAAAGTTTCAAAATAGCTGTCAGGATTTTTTAAGTACACAGGTGCAAAATTATCATAGCGTTCTTGCAATACCTTATTTGGCAATAATTTCGATTGTATATTCTCTAATTGGCTAAGCTGTTGCTCATAATTTCTTTTTTCGGCACGAATAAGTTTGCTCTCCAAATTGGCTAATGAGTTAAAGATCTTTTGCAGCTCGGCTTCTGCACTTCGGCCCATGTTCGGGTCAACTTCAATAGCCTTAATCTTTACCTTCTCAAATATCGCTGAAATAGCATTTCTCTCGTCATCTAGGTTTAATGCATTGTCGCTAAATCTTTGCACAAAGTCCTTCGCAATCTCATCATAATGGGCAAACATTTCTTCGATACTGATGTGCCAGTGTGCTAACTTTTTGAAGTGATTTTCTGGCAGCACAATAGCCATGTCACGAAGTAAAATAAGTGGCTGGACTACCTTGAAATGATTAAAAACATCCTTTAACTGTAACCAATAAGAGACTTCTCCTGGCCCACCAATAAAAGCGACATTAGGTAGAACACTCTCTTGATATAGGGGGCGTAAAAAAACATTCGGACTAAAATTTTCGGGGTGGTCATTGAGCTCACGAAGTAGCTTCGCTTGATCAAATGAAATATTTGTTCCTACTACTTTCCAAACATTGTCTTCACGTTCAATTCGTTCTCTCAATTTGTTTTTTAGATAAAACAAGTTAATCGGTCTAGCAGCAGCCTGATTATGATAATTTTCCGCTAAAAATTGCCCATTGGCTTTTAAAGCATTTTGGGTCGATTGATTCAAGAGTTCATCCTGCATGATACTCTTGATGCATGATTTTAGTTGGGCGTCGTCTTGATTAATGACAATCAATCCATAATCACTAAAGATGTCAAGTATCCACGACTGAAATCCTGAGCCATAATTGCGTGCATGTATGAAATGATTTTTAATTCGGGCAATGAATTGTTGAGCTACATCATGTGTTCCCAATATTTCCTCGAATTCTTCTAGGATTTTATCGAAACCGGTTAAAGAATGTCTGCCAACAGCTCCCTTGTCTTCATTTTGCCACTTTAGGGTTTTGCCATATACATGAGTATGATTAATCTCTTCGAAATCATGGTCTTCACTTCCCATCCAGTAAACAGGCACGAATGTTTTGTCTGGATATTTTTTATTTAAATCACCAGCGAGTTTAATGGCACTCAAGATTTTGTATATAAAGTAGCTAGGTCCTGTAAATAAACATAATTGATGAGCAGTACAAACTGTATAGGTTGAAGTTTGTATCAGGGCATCTAAATTGTCTTTAGTCTTATCGGATAAAGAAAAATCTGCATATTGATGTTCTAATGCTTGGTGGAGGACTTCGCGAAAAGGAAAATCTTTTTTCGCATCGATGACATTGGCAATTTCTTCAATTTTAGGCTTGTAGGTGAATAAGTGATCCAGGCCTTCCTTACCATTCAAGTAGTCATTCACTAAAGGGTTTAGTAAATGCAATTTATCAAGAGATATAGCCTGTTTTAGTTGCATTGCTTAAACAAGTTCGCCAAACAAATCAAAGTCTGTGGCATCTGTAATTTTTACTTGGGCAAAATCGCCAATAGATATATACTGTTGAGTGGCATCTATCAATACTTCGTTGTCAACATCTGGAGAGTCGTATTCAGTTCGTCCAATAAAATTTTCACCTTCTTTTTTATCAAACAAAACTTTAAATGTCTTTCCAATTTTAGCTTCATTCAAGTCGTACGAAATCTCTTGTTGAATTTCCATTAACTCATTGGCACGTTGAACTTTCTCTTCTTCTGGAACATTATCTTCTAATTTATAACCATGTGTCCCTTCTTCATGAGAGTAGGTAAACACGCCCATGCGCTCAAAGCGCATTTCTTCAACGAAATCTTTAAGCTGTTTAAAGTCATCCCGTGTTTCTCCTGGAAAACCAACCAGCATGGTAGTTCGAATGGCAATTTCTGGAAGAATGCTACGAATATCCTTTATAATATCACGCGTTTCCTTATTGCTTATTTTTCTTCTCATTGACTTCAGAACATTATCGGAAGCGTGTTGTAATGGTATGTCTAGGTAGTTGCAAATCTTCGGCTGACGAGCCATGGTTTCAATTATATCCATGGGGAATTGGGAAGGGTAGGCGTAGTGAAGTCGAATCCATTCAATACCATCAATGGCACATAAGGCATCTAACAAGGTTGACAAACTCCGTTTTTTGTAAATATCTAAACCATAAAAAGTCAGTTCCTGAGCAATCAACATGATTTCTTTAACCCCATTCGTAGCGAGATTGCTCACTTCTTTCACGAGTTCCTCAATCGGTTTAGAGATGTGCTTACCTCGCATAATCGGAATGGCACAGAAAGCACACGTTCGGTTACAACCCTCAGAAATTTTCACATAGGCATAGTGGCGTGGGGTGGTTAGCAGTCGTTCTCCAACTAACTCGTGCTTGTAATCTGCTTTAAAGGTTTTTAGAAGCGCAGGTAAATCTCTGGTGCCGTAATAGGCATCCACTTCTTTAATCTCTTCTTCTAAGTTGTCTTTGTAACGCTGCGATAAACATCCTGTCACGTATAATTTATCTATAGTGCCTTCTCGCTTAGCTTCTGCGTAATCCAAAATGGTATTGATTGACTCCTCTTTCGCTTTGTCGATGAAGCCACAGGTGTTTACAATAACGATATTGAAATCATCATCTGGACTTTCGTGGGCAACATCAATATTATTGCCGCGCAATTGCCCCATTAATACCTCTGAGTCAACTAAGTTTTTAGAGCAACCTAAGGTAATTACGTTAACCTTATTCTTTTTTAATGTTTTTGTTTTCATTGCTGTTGCAAAGGTAAGGAGAATGCGGGGAATAAGTATGGTGAGTTTTGCATGTGATATGAGCTTGTTTAATCTAAGCTCCAAGCTCTAACTTTTCACCCCTGAAATCTGAAGTCTGATGTCTGATGTCTATCATCTAGCCAACCAAATCTCATTTTATACTATCTTTACCTGCGAGGCGTTAAACTAAAGAAATTTAGATTTCATTGAATCGGATATTAATTGTCATAATTGCTGTAGTACAAGTAGCGTTTGCGCAGATTGGTGGACGCAGTACTTTTCAGTTTTTGGATATGCCAGTTTCTGCAAGAGCTACAGCGCAAGGCGGAATATATAATCACTTGTACGAGAACGACGCTGGCTTAGCACTCGGCAATCCGGCTATGCTTCAAAGCAGTCTGCACAAGCAAATGTCATTGTCCTATTTGCCTTATTTTGCCGGAAGCCATTCGGCAAATTTCAACTATATTCATGATCTTGATTTAGCTACATTTCAGTTTGGCACGCAGTTTATGAACTATGGCCAGTTTGTTGAGTACGATGAGCTAGGGACTGAACAAGGTTTATTCAATGTGACAGATGTGGCTTTGATTGTAGGTGCCGGTCATTCCTACAAGGATAAATTTAAGTTTGGCGCGAATGCGAAATTGGCCTTTTCACAAATAGAAAGTTATACAGCCTTGGGAATGGCTTTCGATATGTCGGCGATGTATGTCGATACATCGAAATATTTTTCTGCTTCTTTGATTATACGCAATTTAGGTTTTCAAATGAAATCCTATACAGGACGTAAAGGGGAAGGTCAAGAATTGATGCCAACAGATGTGCAGTTTGGTATAAGCAAGCGATTCAAGCACCTACCTTTCCGTATAAATGTTACCGCCCATAATTTTACGCGCTGGGATATTCGATATGATGATCCGAATGCCGTTCAAGCGACGACTTCAATTTTTAATGATGATGAAGATACAGGGCCTGGAGCAGTGGGGGTTTTCTTTGATAATTTTATGCGTCATATAATTATCGGTGGTGAATTCCGGTTTGGCAAAGCTTTTAATCTTGGTTTTGCTTATAATCATCATCGAAGAGCGGAATTGGCGTTGGATACACGAGCTGGACTCGCTGGCTTTAGTTTTGGCTTTGGTATAAAAATCAAACGTATGGGTATTCAATATGGCCTTGGTAAATACACCAATGCGGGCACTGCTAATCACTTGAGTCTGCTAATGAATCTCGGACAGCAAATCAAAACGCGTAAAGCAAAAACACCTACTGCAGAATGACAAAATATAAAGATCTTAAGCAAGAGGAGAAGGAGTTTGTCGATTTCTATCAAATGAAATGGGTACGTATTATCGGATTTCTTGCTTTTTTAGGATTAGGTATTTGGATGCTTATTGATCCAACGCCGCCAAGACATCAAAGTGTTGAACGTGCAACGGTAGCCTTGTTTAAAGAATTGTGGAGTATGCCTTTCGGAGTAATTCTCGTTTCTGCAGGTTTAATAGGTATAAGCTATTTCATGATGCAGCTTATTAAGTTGAAAAATTATGCATGGATAAAGCTCGAGAATGGCTACTATTTGTTTCACAAGCAACGTCGGGTAAGTGGCTTGAAATCGATGTATAATGGAAATAATCTGATCGTTTTTTATCCAGAGCAGTCAACAGTTTTGGAATTTAAGGATTACTTGAAAAGTCCATTTTACACCTATCAAAAGGCTCGTGAAACCAATTTGTTTGGTAACGATAATGCCTACTGGATGGCTGACAATGAGGGATATGTTTTGATATTCAAAGGAAAACATTTATCCAACACTTCTTCTGAGTTTCGCGGCGACGATTTAATTGTAAAGTGTCCCGATACTTTTCGGACCTTCCATTTAAAGAATTACCGGAATCTTAAGGATGGCCAGATTCGCCAAGCGAGTATGGCTTAATTAGCTTTTCGATGAAGGATTTAAATTTGACTCCCCGCAATTCACATTTAGTCTAAACCTGTTCATGTCTTATGTCGCTATTGAGTTAGTTTTTAACGAATTGCTTGGACTCATTGATCAGTTTATTGTAGCAATTGATAAGGTAGGTTCCGCTTGGAAGCTGGGTTAAGTCGACTTCAATAGAACCAACCACATTCTCTTTTCTCCATATTTCTTTACCACTCATATCGAATATAAGGATAGAAGCCTCAATGTTTTCTTGTAAACTTACGATCAACAAGTCTTTGGTAGGATTGGGGTAAGCTAACAAAAAGTTTGTGGGATCAGCAGAAAAATGGCTATTTGAAATATTGGTTGGAACATAATCTTTGGTATAAGTTAGGCAACCTAAATTTTGGCCAATTTCATCATAAATACAAAATTTGATTGAGTCATCTTCAAAAATTTCTGTCGTACCAAATGAATCGGCAAAGCCCGTGTTTCGAAGGCCACTACCACCACCATTCCAAATATCTTCTCCGTTGCGTAGCCAGGGTTCGTTAAGAATCCCAGCCAGCATTGTAAACAAGAAATTAAAATATCCTTCATCCTCTGAGGCCAGACCACTGGTATTCATTTCAGGAATGCCTGAATTATATCCGTTGTCTAAAGCTGAGCTGTGGGTATCACCAGTTACCATAAAGAGATTCTTAACCTGTCCACTTTGATACAACTCAATTAATGGGTCTTGATCCGCAGGATAGCCTGCCCACATATAAGCCATAGACAAGGCTAGTGTCATTCCCGTGCCCTGGTAAAAACCCAAAACATCAACAATAGTATCCTGATAGTTTAACGAAGCTTCAAGAACATTTCTAAGTTTTCTATTAAAAGCCACACCACTTCCTACAATCTTCCAATCTGCAGTTGAATTTTGTAGTTCACTTAACAGCCATTCTCGCTGTTTCTCTCCTAAAATGGTGTGCATATCAGATGGTTCGAAGGTGTATTTTTGGGCGATAGAGTCATAAGGGAATGCCCGAAATTCAGAGGTTCTAAAAAGTCGATTATCGACCATGAAAATATCTGTATTGCCTATTGAAAATTTATGAAAAATACCGCCTGAAGTGTCGGGCAGGTCATAGCCCGGGAAATTATTGTAGTAAGCTCTAATTGCCCCTTGTGTTATACCTGCAGGAAGGGTGTCCTCACGAAGCTCATGAATAACCGCTCCATTGACAATTTGATAGCTATATCTCGGCACGACATCCAGACCCGCACCGCTATGGGTGTAACTGTCATCGTAAATGTAGTCAATCGCGGAGAATGGAAGAATGTATTGGTTCATCATGTCAATATTATATCGCCATGCAAAAGCCTCGGTACTTAAAGAGTCACTTAATACGTGATAGTCTCCCCAGATTGTTGGCGGGTATGCCCAATCGCCCGTGTGAATAAATAAATCGGGTTTAAAATCTTTAATTTGTTGAAACAAGGAGTGATTATCGAAATAATTACAGCTTCCCCAGGCAAGTTTAACATTGGCCTTAGTGCCTCGAGGAGGGAAGGTTTTGAAGTGGCCATCTTTTATATCAGGGATGCCGTTGATCAATACGCGATAGTAATAAGTTGTACTTCCTGACAAACCACTTACATCCATTATGGTAGAACCAAAATGTGCTGAGGATGTACTGCCATTTAACTCGATTGGCTGAGAAAATGATGAGTCCGTGTCAAGTTGTAAAATAAAAGAAACGGAATCTGTATGTGTTCGAATAAAAAAACGTGCAGAGTTTTCACTAACACCACCCACAACTGGCCCGCTGCTTATTGTTTGCGCATCCGAAAAAATAGGCGCGAAGAGTAAACAGGTGAATATGAATAGGATTATTTGGCTGTGATTTTTTCTGGACATCAAAGTGAGATTTTGAAAATATGAATAATCGATAAATCGCTGTTATGCATTGGTGTTAATGCCGCGTAGAAATGCGGTGAGTCATTCAAAGTTAGATATAGATGTGATTAAAATGGCTAAAGTTGTGTTATGAAATTGTTTAACTATTGTATGAATAGCACTCATTTTTTTAGTGTCAAATATTTTCTTCTATCCGATTTATTTACCCATTTAAATTGTGTTAAGAAGCAAAATTGAGTTATTTTTGCAGCCCGAATTTATTTATTAACTCAGCTTTTTGAAAAACTACCTGGTTAAAACTTCGTTGAACGAAGCGGCCCGATAGCCGAAAAGCTACAAAGAAAAAAACATGTCAAGTAAGAAAGACAATTTAAAAGCAATTACTGGTGTAGGTCCAGCATTTGAAAAACGTTTAAACGCTTTAGGTATTAATACCTACGCTGATTTAATCGCCTTAGACGATGAAAAGATTGCTAAACTGGAAGAAACAGATTCATTGACAAGTCTGGAAGAGTGGCATCGATGGATGAGTGAAGCACAAGCTTTATCTGGTGAAACGATGGAAGAAGCTCCTGCAGAGGAAGTGAAAGAAGAAGCCATGGAAGAGGCAGCTGCTGAAGCTCCGGAAGTGGTTGAAGAGGTAAAAGAAGATGTGACTGAAGTGCCAAGCTTTGAAGAAGAACTTGTAGATACAACAGCTCATGATGATTTTGACTGGACAGTAAACAAAAGAAATGTAAGTGAGTATTCTGGTGCTGTGAAAGCAGAAATGGAAGAGAGCTACACCCAATCGCTTAAAACTTTAGAGGAAAATACTTTAGTGAAAGGTGTTGTAGTAAGTATGACCTCTTCGGACGTAGTTCTGAACGTTGGATTTAAGTCTGACGGCTTAGTTGCTAAGTCTGAATTCAGAGACATGGAAGACCTTAAAGTAGGCGACGAAGTCGATGTTTATGTTGTTTCAACTGAAAATTTAAAAGGTCAGCTTGAGCTATCGAGAAAAAAGGCGAAGTTATTGAGTGCTTGGGCAAGCATCAAGTCTGCTTATGAAAATGATGAAATCGTTAAAGGTACTATAACGACCAAGACAAAAGGTGGTTTGATTGCAGATGTGTTCGGTTTAGAAACATTCTTACCGGGTTCCCAAATCGATGTGAAGCCTATTATTGATTACGATGTATACGTTGGTAAGACTATGGAATTCAAAGTAGTGAAGATTAATGAGTCTATCAAAAATGCTGTAGTTTCTCACAAGGCGCTTATCGAATCAGATATTGAAGAACAACGACAAGAAATTATTTCTCAATTAGAGAAAGGTCAAGTGCTTGAAGGAACAATCAAGAATATTACGGATTTCGGAGCATTTATCGATTTAGGTGGTGTTGATGGTTTATTGTACATCACAGACATCTCTTGGGGACGTATTAATCACCCGAATGAGGTATTGGAATTAAACCAGAAAATCAACGTGGTTGTATTAGAGTTTGACGATAATAAGAAGCGTATTTCATTAGGCTTGAAACAGTTAAATGCACATCCATGGGATGAGTTTGGTGAAAAGATTGAGGTAGGACAAAAAGTTAAAGGTAAGATCGTTAATGTAGAAGATTACGGTGCTTTCTTAGAAATTAATCCAGGTGTTGAAGGTTTGATTCACGTTAGTGAGGTTGCTTGGAGCAACGAGCCAATCAATGCGAGAGATTTCTTTAAGTTAGGTGATGATCACGAGGCTATTGTTATGACTATTGACAGAGAAGATCGTAAGATGTCCTTGTCATTGAAGCAGTTAACTCCAGATCCATGGAATGAAATTGGAACAAATTTCCCAGTTGGTTCAAGACATACAGGTGAAGTGAAAAATATTACGCCTTATGGAGTATTTGTTGAGCTTCAGCAAGGAATTGGTGGAATGGTTCACATTTCTGATTTATCTTGGACGAAGCGTTTCAATCACCCTTCAGAGTTTACTAAGGTAGGTGCGGATATTGAATGCGTTGTGCTAGATATTGATAATGAGAACAGAAAATTATCCTTAGGACACAAGCAAATTGAAGAGGATCCATGGGATACTTTTGAAACAGTTTTCCCTGAAGGTTCTGTTCATGAAGCAACAGTACTAAGTAAAGAAGATAAAGGTGCGATTGTATTATTGCCGTATGGTTTAGAGGGATTTGCGCCTACTCGTCACTTGAAAAAAGAGGATGGTTCTGAGCCTAAGCCGGATGATAAATTGGATTTCAAAGTGATTGAATTCAATCGGAATGATAAGCGCATTATTTTATCGCACGCTGCAACCTACAATGATGAAATGCAAGATGAGAAAGTTGATAAGAAGCGAGGTGGTAAAAAAGGTGGATCAACAAGTGATGCAGTGAAGAAAATTCAATCGAATCAAGAAGCTTCTACGCTAGGAGATTTGGATGTCCTTTCTCAATTGAAGAAGGAAATGCAAGAAAACGAAAAGAAATCTGATAAGTAATCAAGATTTTCATAGTTAAGTAAAAATTGCCCTCGTCATTGACGGGGGCTTTTTTTTTATCTTGTTCCATGCTGGGGTAATTGGCTGATTGCCTTGGTAAATATAAGACGGGGTTTAAATAATTAATCAGCGCGGTTAGTATCAAGTGCAATCATCTAAAGGTTTAATAACATTTGATGGAAAATCTATTTTGAGGACATAGTGGTGGCACGACTTGGAGTCGTGCCACCACTATAAAGGTAGATTCAATTTTTTTTACGCATTCTGTGGGATGAGCAATACTTCTTATATTTTTTATACTTGGTGCTATTAGATGAGTGTAATTTAATCCTAGGAATACTTATATGTCAAATATTTAAATATGGAATAATTCCATAAAATAGTTTTAATTTGTGGGTTTATTCCATAAATTTGATTTGAATTTAAGTATATGAATAGTAAGGTTCAGGAAAAATTATCGATTCTTGCAGATGCGGCAAAGTATGATGTTTCATGTGCCTCTAGCGGTAGCAAGCGGAAGAATAAGGCAGGAGGATTGGGTAATGCAACAGGGATGGGTATTTGTCATACTTATACGGAGGATGGACGATGTGTTTCTCTACTTAAAATCTTATTAACCAATTATTGCATTTTTGATTGCGCTTATTGCATTAATCGTAAAAGTAATGATGTTAAGCGAGCCATGTTTAGTGTTAAGGAAGTTGTAGATCTTACTATAGGTTTTTACAGAAGAAATTATATCGAAGGTCTTTTTTTGAGTTCCGGAATTTTTAAAGATGCGGATTTTACCATGGAGCGATTAGTGAGAATCGCTCGAGATTTGCGATTAGAACATAATTTCAATGGCTATATTCATTTAAAACTCATTCCTGGAGCATCCGACGAGTTAGTCCATGAAGCAGGCTTGTACGCCGATAGATTAAGTGTGAATATCGAAATTCCTTCAGAAAAGAGTTTGATGGCTATTGCCCCAGAGAAAAACTATAAAGAGGTATACGAACCTATGAACTATCTAAAGGAGGCTATTCAGGGATACCAAAAGGAAAAGAAAATTGTTAAATCAACTCCCTTATTTGCTCCTGGTGGACAAAGTACGCAATTGGTGATTGGTGCAACGCCAGAAAACGACTTTCAAGTGCTTCAATTGGCGAATTCCTTGTATCAATCTCAAAATCTTAAGCGAGTATACTATTCTGGATACATCCCTGTGAGTCAAGACAATCGCTTACCTGCTATATCAACACCGCCACTGATTAGGGAGAATAGAATTTATCAGGCTGATTGGTTAATGCGATTTTATAAGTTTAGTGTAGATGAGATTATTACGAAGGAACAGGAGCACTTGGATTTAGATATTGATCCGAAATTAGCCTATGCTTTGCGGAACTTGCATTTATTCCCTGTAGATATCAACTCTGCGCCTTATGAAATGATTCTCCGCGTCCCCGGGATAGGAGTGAAGTCGGCAAGAATGATTGTTCAAGCGCGACGATTTAAAAAGTTATCAGATGTCCATCTAAGAAAAATGAAGATGGCTTGGAATCGCGCTAAACATTTTATTACCTACCAGGGGCAAAAGAAATTCAATTTGAATCCTCAAGCAGAATTGATTAAAAATCAAATTCTATTTTCTTCGAGCCAAAAATCAGCTAGTCAACTTTCCTTATTTAGATGAGTTTAGTTTTTAATTCTAACAAAGTACGCTATGATGGCACCTTTGAAGGCCTGCTCTCAGTGGTTTTTGCGTCCTATGAGTATAAGGTTGATGTGGTAGCCATACATGAACCGAATGAGCAAATGGGCTTGTTTGCGAATGACTTTTGGCAAATAAATACAGACGAATCAAAGGCGAAGCGAGTTTTGTTTGCCATTCAAAAGAAGTTTGGTGTAAAAGAATGTCGGGCGTTGTACCGCGTTTTCCTGAGTGAAGATAGTCATCGAGCGATTATGCTTTTTCGATACATAAAGCGCTTGATTGACCATGAAAAAGATTATCGCAAAGCTTACCATCTCGATGAGGTAATCTATGTTAAAGAACAGTTGAAAAAGATTCGTCGCGAAGTTCATCGAATGCATGCCTTTGTAAGGTTTCAGCAAAGTAGAGATGATTTATACTTTTCAGTTATTGAGCCAGATTTTGATGTGATTCCTTTTATTGGAAACCATTTTGAAAAGCGCTATGGCGATCAGCGGTGGTTAATTTTTGATAAAAAGCGTTCATATGGCATTGCTTTCGACTTAAAATCGATAGCATACTTTTCCTGGACGGACGATGTTTTTGGTAAGCAATTGAAAAATATTTTAGCTGATAGCGAAGAGGAATATGCTTCGTGGTGGAGATCTTACTTTTCAGCCACAAATATCAAAGAAAGAAAGAATATGAAACTGCATTTACGGCATGTACCTAAACGTTATTGGAAATACTTGACCGAAAAACAAGAGCACTAGTAAATTTAGTTTTTCTTAGTCATCTGCAAAGCGCTTAATCGTTCAACCAATGGCGGATGAGAATAGTGCACAAAAACGTAGGCTGGGTGAGGAGTTAGGTTGCTTAAATGATTAACGCTGAGCTTTTTAAGCGCTGTTTGTAAAGGTTCTGCAGCATAAGTTTCTTTCGCATAAGCATCTGCCTCGAATTCATTTTTTCTTGAAAATACATTCATGAAAACTCCTACAATTGTTGAGATTGGTGAATAAAGCATTGTAAAGGCGATTAAAGCAAGATGAAAACTACTTTCACTCGCACCTAAAGCAAGAGAAAGTGAATCGCTTTGGGCCAAAATGCCAAATAAAAAGAATAGCACACCAGTTTGTAAAATACCCAAAATCATACTTTGCTTAATATGATTTTTCTTGTAATGGCCTACTTCATGAGCAAGTATTGCTGTTAGCTCCTCCTCGGTATTATCTTCCATCAATGTATCATACAAAACAATTGCTTTTTTCTTGCCCAAGCCGCTAAAAAATGCATTCGCTTTACTCGAACGCTTTGAACCATCTATGACGAAAATATTGGTTAAAGGAAAGTCAACTTCTTTTGCGTAATTCTCAATTTTTTCACGCAAACTTCCTTCGGATAAGGGCTCCAAGGTATTAAACAAAGGCACAATCAGGGTGGTGTAAAAAGTAGCGAAGAACAAGCTAAATGCCGTCATAATCAACCAAGCAACCCACCAAAAATTCGTGGGCATAGCATAATAAACCCATGTTAGGGCCGCTAAGATCGAGCCACTAATAACTGCGCCTAAAAGAGTGCTCTTGATAATATCTACAGTAAATGTCTGCCACGTTGTTTTGTTAAAGCCATACTGCTCCTCGATAACAAAGGTTTTATATATTCCGAAGGGGAGATTAATAATTGCGCTTGCGAAAGAAAGGATTCCAAAAAAAAGTAAACTTTGTAAAATACGATTATCCGTTAGGCTGTTTACCCAAATATCGACAGCTCCGAATCCCCTTAGCATCAGCATGAGTAAGATAGCAGTTGTTCCTAAGACTCCCGAAATTAGCGCAAGTCGACCATTCGCCTGAGCATAGCTTTTAGCTTTTTCATATTTCTCCGCGTCATACAATCCTTCAACAAGAGGAGGTAGGTCTTTGTCCCAACTTTTTGCATTCAGAAAGTCAAGTATTTTGCCAAATGTAAACTCAAGCAGGACAAATACAATAATAAGAATAAGAACCAATGTTTCGTTCGGCATATCACTCAAGAATAACTTTCACAATAGAACGCTTATCCCCATTTTTCAGTTCGATTAAATATACGCCGGTTGCATAATCTCCCATGTAAAATCGTCTTTCTACCGCATTTAACTCAGAAATTCGTTTACCGGTAATATCAAACAATGTAATCGTTTCAAGCTTCTCTTGTCCAACATCAATGTGCAAGTAATCACTCACTGGGTTGGGATAAACTCCAACAAATTCAAACTCAAAATCTTTAATGTCTGTTATTGATATCAATATACCATTCGAAAGTCCATCGCAGTTGCCATTATTCGCAGAGCAGGTATAAGAACCATAAGCTGTTGGTGTGTAGGTTTGACTGTTTGCTCCCGGAATCACTTGTCCATTTCTGTACCATTGATAGTTCATTAATCCCGGAGAAGCCGATAACACACCATTAAGAAGAGATATGGATATGTTTGGAAGAGGTAATATGGTTAAGTCTAGGCTCATTTCAATATCACAACCATTTGAATTACCTCCAGCTATGTTATATTCAGCGGTATTATTACTGCTGGTATATGTAATGCCGTCAATCCAAGTATATGAGCCACATGCTGTGATAACATCGGTGCCAGAACCTGATGGAATAATAGTTAAATCTAATACATACAGCGAATCACACCCGTTGGATGTTGCTCCAGGAACTGTAAAGCTTTCGTTTAAAATTGAACTGGTGTAAGTCACTCCATTTACCCAAGTGAAGCTGTCACAGGCCGTAATTACGTAGGTATGCCCTTCGGTAGGAAAAATGGTTAAATCAAGGAGAACAATCGAATCGCAACCATTAGAAGCACCTCCTGGAATAGTAAAACTTGCAAAGTTATTCGATGTGGTATAAGTAATGCCATCAATCCAAGTATATTGATCACAGGCTGTGTGGGTGTCTATACTCAAGCTAGCATTAGTAATTGTTAATTCTAGACTTACAATTGAATCACAACCATTTGAAGCGCCTCCTGCAATGGTGTAGGTGGCAGTATTGTTTGAACTTGTGTATGTGATACCATCAATCCATGTATATGAGCCACAAGCACTGATCACATCAATCCCTGTTGTAAGATTGAAAATGGTTAAATCCAGTGTAACAACACTATCACAACCACCTCCATTAGGAATGGTGAAAGTGGCCGTATTATTCGAGCTTGTATAGGTATTCCCGTCAATCCATGTGAATGAACCACAGGCAGTTTGTACATCAGTGCTAGTACTTGGGTTGATAATTGTAAGGTTGAGATTAATGCTGGAGTCACACCCCGCGCTGTTGGTTAAATTAACGACAGGGGTGTTTGTAGAGCTAGTGTAGGTAACTCCATCTATCCAAACCAAACTATCACATGCTGTGACATTATCGACGGAAAGGCTAGATGAATTCACAGTTAAATTCAACAAAACAATCGAATCACAGCCGAAGCTATTGGTTAATGTGAAGGTTGGTGAATTTGTAGAACTAGTATACGTGTTCCCATCTATCCAGGTGAAACTGTCACAAGCTATTTGAACATCTGGTACAATATTGGAAAATGAGATAGTAAGATCTAAACGAACGATAGAATCACATCCTTGGCTATTTGTTAAGGTTATGCTGGGTGAATTCGTGGTATTAAAATACGTTATTCCATTAATCCAAGTAAAACTGTCACATGCAGTAACAACATCATTGGTAAAACTTGGATTCAAAATAGTAAGGTCTAGGCGAATAATAGAGTCACAGCCATTTGAAGCAGGGAATGCAATAGTCGGTGAGTTTGTAGAACTAGAGTAGGTGTTCCCATCTATCCAAGTATAGCTGCCGCATGCACTTTGAACGTCAATTGTAGTAATAGAATTGTTTAAAGAAAGATTAACAGTATGCACTGAATCACAAGTATTACTACCTAAGAAGGTATTACTGATTACTTGCGAACTAAAATACCAAGTACCATTAATATTTGCAGA
>Ga0209137_1001677_pt1 | contig 20525 bp, 20 predicted proteins | sample SaaInl5LU_22_DNA_FD_184642 | JGI IMG/M metagenome (GOLD analysis project Ga0209137, IMG submission 184642) | Marine microbial communities from expanding oxygen minimum zones in the Saanich Inlet - ESP_105LU_22_DNA (SPAdes) (version 2) | ecosystem: Environmental > Aquatic > Marine > Intertidal...
GCAGGGGTCACAGGTTCGAACCCTGTACCACCCACCAGAAATTTGTTAAGTAAATCAAGCACTTATGAGCGATCTTAGGTGCTTTTTTTACGTCCAAAAATAGTATAAACACCCCATACTACTATTCATATGTTTCCACGCTGGTTTTGTTAGGTTTACGGGTTGGTGGGCCGGGTTGATTCGTGAATCGAATTTGTCAGACGAATTGCGGGAATGTCCTTCATATTTGTCCACTAATTTGGGGGATGCCAGATCTCTAAGCATGAGGCTGCAATCCTCTAAAATCACAAGACATGATTAAAAACGATTATTGGTCCGACTCAGGTTACGCGTTGTTAGACGTTGATGCGCAGCAGCAACTGCTTGTTACAGATGCTTACCTCAGTTTTTTGCTCAACCGACCGGAGTTGGCACCTGTTGACACGTCTTGTGATGCGGAGCGTGCGCTGTTTAAAACCTTGGTTGCCCAACCACAAATAGCCGTAAGCCCTGACATGTTGGCCAAGATTCAAAACCAAGATGTAGCCGACAACTACGTTGTCTGGTTGCGTTTTCGTGACCGCGTGCTTGCCCGACCGACCTTAGAGTCCAGTTATATGGCGCTGTTTCAAGGCGCTGGCGTTGATGTGCCACCAGTACTCGTCAACCAATTGACCCATGTGTTGGTGAGGCACGTGCTAGGCCCTGCGCCTAACGCGCTCGAGGCGCGTGTTGGCGAACTGTTCTTTCGAACGCAAGTGATAACTGTGACCGATGACAAGGCGTTGTTAGCGGCTGATGAAGCAACTGTCATAGCCCGAGGACCCAATGCTGGGTTTGACTTAATGGGTTTGCTTCGCACAGGCGGTGGCTCGCTCATTGGCGTCGATCTCGATGTTCTCAACCTAGACAATCAAGACTTGTATTGGCCACGTGACAGCCGCCACGACACAGTCATTGCTGTTAACCGCCAGCAACCCGCTATTGAGGCTTTGTGTGACTTGATGTCGAAATGGATTGAACATTTTCTACTGGTGAAAGTTCGCATACAAGCACAAGACGAGGTTAAAGACAAGAAATGGGTATGGCATTTAGGGCTAGATGTTCATTCAAGCAGCATCTTAAATGACCTGTACCTTGGTCATTATGTCCAACCCAAACGCCTGGAGCAGCTGCTGTGTTTGTTCAAACTGGAGTTTGACAGTGCGACTGATATGCTGGCCAAGGTTGCGGGTAAGCCTGTTTATTTGGCCATGGCGTGTGATGCCGATCACAAGCTGCGCATCAAGCCGCAAAATTTGCTGTTGAATTTGCCTTTGGCCATGCGTTCTTAAAATTGCCTTTGTTTTAGTTTCATACTGCATCCAGGAGTTCTTATGGTTCCCGAAAATCTAGTCATCCATCAAGACAGCCGAGTCCTAGAGCTAAGCTACGTAGGTGGTGAGGCATTAAGTATCCCTTTGGAGTTAATGCGCGTTTTTTCGCCGTCTGCAGAGGTGCGTGGACATGGACCAGGGCAAGAGGTGTTGCAAAGTGGTAAGAGAGACGTCACCATCGTTTCTGTTCAGCCCATAGGCAACTACGCGATTCAGCCCACCTTCAGCGACGGCCACGATACGGGCTTGTTCAGCTGGGATTATTTGCACCATTTGGGTACCGATAAAGACGCCTTATGGGGTGACTACGAAGAGCGTTTGCTCGCCGCTGGGCGAGGGAGGGACGACCCCATGCCAGAAGACAAAAAAGGATCACCCTGTGGCAGTTAATTTATTGATGTGGTTCAGGAGTCAAACGGCTTCGCCACCTTGTTTGCTGCCGATGGGTGTGATACCTAAGGCTTGGCAGAAATAGCGCAGGGCCAAGATCACAGTGTTGATGTGCTAGTTTGCAACGCCGGTGTCATGAACGCTCGCGGAGGTATCTCTGACCAAGGCAATGATGCGGCGTCTATCTTAAACGCGCTGATGACACATGTGGCCAGTCTTTTTTTCACTCCGCCTGCATTCCTTGGTGCATTGAACCGGGCCCCTGCGCCGCGTGTTGCTATTATTTCATCGCTAAAGAGTAGCTAGCAACATCAGGGCACATCTGCTTATTTTTACCGGGCGTCCAAAGCTAGCGCCAGCGACATTATTGCCAATCTCGCCAATGATTTACAAACTGAGGGTATTGCAGTGGCCTCGTTTCATCTCGGTTGGATGCGTACCGATACGGGTGGTGACCATGCAGACATCAGCCCTGAGGAAAGCGCTCATGGTTTAGTCTGGCAATTTGACTTCATGAGCCTAGCCCAAACGGGTGGCTTTTATAACTATGATGGCAAGCCCTTACCGATGTAAGGTGAGCATGCTCTGATTCAGTATCTTGTCTTGTCGCCATACCAGCTAAATTTGAACGGTGTTTAGACAACAAAAAAGGCGGCTCCTTGGCCGCCTTTTTCGCTCGTTTACATCGTGCTATGTGGGGCGTCTGCCGCGGTGATCCGCACCAGCATTCACATCGTCTAACCACAGGGCGTGATGCTCTTTGGCCCAGCTTTCATCAACAGAGCCAGAGCGCATACCATCATAAGAGCCTTCCATGCCTATAGAGCCAATATAGATGTGCCCAATCGACATAGCAATAAACAGAATCGAAGCGATACCGTGAATGATGTTGGACAACTGCATGGCCTCACGTGTGAAGTAGTCGATGCCTGGAACCGTGGAGTTTAAAATCCATCCTGTCACTGACACAACAATACCCAGACCGGTTACACCGCCCCAAAACCACATTTTCTCACCACCATTGAAGCGGTGCGCAGGGCGTTTACCACCGCTTAACAACCACTTGATGTCATCGCCAGTGGGCATGTTGTCTCTTACATAGACCACAAACATGACAATCAGCGAAATAGTGAACAGAGGTCCAACGAGGTTGTGTACGCTTTTGAGCAGCCACAACAATGGACCATAAGCTGACCCGCCCAATATCGGCAGCAAGAAATAACGTCCCCACAAGATAATGATGCCCGTGATAGCCAGTAACATAAAAGTAATGGCTACTGCCCAGTGAGCGTAGCGCTCTATCAGGGTAAAGCGCTTCACCATCTTGCCAGTGCGAGCTTCTTTGAGCTTAATGGGGCCACGCATCGCAAAGAACAGTGCGACGCCAGTTATCGCGAGAGAGATTAGCCAACCGCCGTATACCGTGATGACCCCACCGCGGAATACAGACCAACGCTGACCTCCTGCTTGAATCAACACGCCTGCTTCTGGCGTTTTGATGGCACTGTAATGCTCAACGTTTGAGTTAACAGCGCGCCAAACAGGTGCGTTATTGCTGGGTTGCGTGGCTTCTCGCGCCACTTGCGCTGCCGCATCGCTACCGGCAGCGTAGGCACCAATAGTGCCTAACGCCAACACGATCCCGACAGAGGCAGCACGCACCCATGCGGACATGGTGGCTAATTTCATAGTGACTTTGACCTCACATAATCGTTTTGACCTTGAGTGCGCAGCTTAGTGGCTTTTTCCCAGCTGGCCTTGTCGCCAGACTTCCATGGCGTGGATTGATCAACGTAGTTGTTGGCAGCCGTCACGGAAGACTTTTGATCAGATTTGGGGCCGATAACTTGTTCGCCACAGCCAGCCAATGCCAACGCGGCGATACCCATTACCAATGTGATGATTCTCATGCTTGGCTCCTTGATTAAGCTGGCTTGCCGCCGTAAGCGGTGCCCCAACCAAATAGGTTCGCACCGGCTTCTTTGCCGTTGGACTGACGCATGGTCACCCGAGTGCGGAAGATATCGCTGATAACGTCGCCGTCACCGCCCAGCAACGCCTTAGTGGAGCACATCTCAGCACAGGCAGGCAATTTACCCTCTGACAAACGGTTGCGGCCATACTTTTCGTATTCCGCTTGTGAGCCATTTTCTTCAGGTCCGCCAGCACAGAATGTGCATTTGTCCATTTTGCCGCGCATACCAAAGGTAGACGACTGGGGAAACTGCGGTGCGCCGAACGGACAAGCGTATGAGCAGTAGCCACAACCAATACACACATCCTTGTCGTGCAAGACCACGCCTTCTTCGGTTCTGTAAAAGCACTGAACAGGGCAAACGGCCATACAAGGTGCGTCAGAGCAATGCATGCAGGCCACAGAAATTGATTTTTCTGCGCCGACTTCACCGTCGTTGATCGTCACGACACGGCGGCGATTGACTCCCCATGGCACGTCATGCTCCGCTTTACATGCTGTCACACAGCCATTGCACTCGATACATCGTTCTGTATCGCATATGAATTTCATTTGTGCCATTTAAATGCGCTCCTATTAAGCTTTAGCTACTTGACAGAGTGTGGTTTTTGACTCTTGCATCATGGTGACCGAGTCGTAACCGTAGGTGGTGGCCGTGTTGACAGCATCACCTCTGACGATTGGAGCCGTACCTTCTGGGTAAGAGTCAACGATATCCTTGCCCTGCCACCAGCCGGAGAAGTGGAAAGGTACAAAAACTGTGTCTAGCGGCACACGATTGGTCACCAACGTTTGCAACTTAATACGGGCACCAGTTGGTGTAGACAACCAGACTGTTTCGCCATGGCGCAAGCCACGTGCCGCTGCCGCTGATGGGTGAATCTCCACAAAGTTCTCTTGTTGTAGCTCGGCCAACCACTTGTTAGAGCGGGTTTCCTCACCGCCGCCTTCGTACTCGACCAAACGACCCGAAGTCAAGACCAATGGGAATGCAGCAGGCACGCCGTCGGCAATGTTTTTGTCTTGTATCGATTTGTACAAGGTTGGCAGCCGCCAGTGGCTCTTAAAGTCATCGTAGGTTGGGTACTTGGCAACCAAGTCAGGACGGTTGCCGTACAGAGGCTCGCGGTGAACTGGGATTGGGTCTGGGAAGTTCCACACAATCGTTCTTGCGCGGGCATTGCCGTATGGATGACAACCGTGATTTTTCATGATTACACGAACCATGCCGCCAGATAAGTCGGTCTTCCAGTTTTTGCCTTCGGCTGCAACTTTTTCGTCAGGTGTTAGCTCATCCCACCAGCCTAATTTCTTGAGAATCTCGTGGCTGAACTCTGGATAACCTATCTGAATATCCGCACCCGGTGTGCTAGAGCCGTCAGCTGCTAACAGGCTTTCGCCGTCCTTCTCAACACCAAATCGTGCACGGAATGGACTACCGCCGTCCATAACAGAGCGGCTTGGCTGGTAAAGGTTGGGCGAACCTGGGTGCTTCATGTCTGGGTTGCCCCAGCATGGCCATGGCAAGCCGAAGTAGTCGCCAGATATGTCGTAGCCAGTGTCTTTGTCCACACCAGCGCGTGCGCGCAAGGTGCGCACATCAAACAGGTGCATGTTGCGCATATGCGCTTTCAGGCGGTCTGGGCTTTGGCCTGTGTAGCCAATGGTCCAGAGACCTTTGTTGATTTCTTCCAGAATAGATTCGATTTGTGGTTCGCGCCACTCCTTGCCGGCAAACTTGGTTGTCAGCATGGTGTAGTTCTTGGACATTTCGTCACCAAAACCCATTTTGTCTGCAATCGCTTGCATGATGACGTGGTCAGGCAAAGACTCAAACAAGGGGTCGATAACCTTCTCGCGCCATTGCAGTGATCGGTTCGAAGCGGTCACTGAACCAGAACACTCAAACTGGGTAGAAGCCGGTAGCAAATACACCGCACGGTTAGGATTAACTGTACCTTCGGTTTGCATGGCAGCCATCGCAGCAGTTGCTGTTGGGTAAGGATCGACCACCACCAACAAGTCCAGTGCATCCATGGCACGCTTCATGTCCAAGCCACGTGTTTGTGAGTTTGGCGCATGGCCCCAAAAGAACAAACCTTTCACAGGGTTAGCCTGCGCGATATTCTCTTTTTTCTCAAGTACAGCGTCGATCCAACGTGATACTGTGGTGCCTTTTGCCCCCATCATGCCGTCCGCGAAACGCGCTTTCATGTCGTCAAAGCTGGTGTTCCAAACTCTGCAGAAGTGCTTCCATGAGCCCTCTGCAAGGCCATAGTAGCCAGGCAATGAGTCTGGGTTTGGACCTAGATCAGTCACGCCTTGAACGTTGTCGTGGCCGCGGAAAATATTTGCGCCGCCACCTTCTTTACCAACGTTGCCCAATGCCAATTGCAAAATACAAGACGCACGCGTCATGTTGTTGCCTATGGTGTGCTGGGTTTGGCCCATACACCACACAATTGTTCCGGGGCGATTGTGCGCCAGTGTGTGGGCGGCCTGGTACATTTCAGCTTCGGGGACACCAGTGACCTCTTCAACATTTTGTGGATTCCACTTGGCCATGACTTCGTCTTTGACCTTGTTCATACCCCAAACGCGGTCGTCTATGTAAGCCTTGTCTTCCCAGCCATTTTTGAAAATGTGGTAGCACAAACCGAACAAAAATGCCACGTCAGTGCCTGAGCGTAGGCGCACGAATTGGTCTGCTTTGGCAGCTGTACGTGTGTAACGTGGATCCACCACAATCATTTTGCAGCCAGCTTCTTTGGCGGCCAACATGTGCAACATGGAAACAGGGTGAGCCTCCGCTGCGTTAGAGCCAATGTAAATCGCAGACTTGGAGTTGCGCATATCGTTGTAGCTGTTTGTCATGGCGCCGTAGCCCCATGTGTTGGCTACACCAGCAACTGTGGTCGAGTGGCAAATGCGGGCTTGGTGGTCGCAGTTGTTTGTGCCCATAAAAGCCATGAACTTGCGTAGCAAATAACCTTGCTCGTTATTGCTTTTCGAGGATGCCACCATGAACAAAGAATCAGGACCACTGGTCTTCTGAATATCTTTCATTTGGTTGGTAATTTCCGTCAACGCGACATCCCAAGACAATCGGGTGTACTTGCCGTTCACCAGCTTCATGGGGTAGCGCAACCGGTGGTCGCCATGACCGTGCTCGCGAATAGCTGCACCTTTAGCACAATGAGCGCCAAGGTTGATGGGTGAGTCAAACACTGGCTCGTGTCGTGTCCAAACGCCATTTTCAACGACTGCGTCAATCGCACAACCCACTGAACAGTGAGTACATACGGTGCGCTTGACTTCAACTTTGCCCTTGCCGTCTGTGGTTGCAGCCCCTTCGGCCGCCATGGCTGGACGAATTAAACTGAGTTGGCTAGCGGCCAAACCAGCACCTGCACCAATACCGGAGCGACGTAAAAACGCACGTCTATCCAGTGTGGGTAAACGAGACGCGACAGCTCTCTTTAAGCTATGTACTAAATGTCCACCACCTGCTGTGCGGGTGGTTTCACCGGATTTCTTAACGATGCTCATAGCGAGGTCACCTTAAAAATGAGTAGAAAAAATGGTATCGGTAGGTGAATCAGGCGACTGCCGAGCGATAGTAGCGCTTTACGTGATCAGTCAATTGGTAGCCTTTTTTCGAGGTCTCAGTCAAGGCCGTTGGCAACGCAACAGGCGTGGCAATTGGCTTCTTGGCCATGGCAATAGCTGCCAACGATGCAGCTGCACCCATGGCGCCAAAGAATGTACGGCGTGTAGCAGACGGTTTCATAGGGTTACTTCCTTATTCGGGGCGATTATACGTTTCAAAATCATCTTTATTTGCCTGTTTATATATCAAGGCGCCAACATATCTCCAAGGGTTTACGCCATGTTATTAAATTTATACGCTTTTTTGGGAACCATAGGCTTATGCACTTCAAAGGCTTTACAGTAAAGTCCTTTAAAAATCCCCGTGAAAAAGGTTTGTTTGTATGAACATTGCGCTAAAAGAAGCGTTAGCTGCAGTCTGGTGTGATGACCTTCAAGCCTCTATCGTTGACGCTGGTCTTGTCAAGCAATGTGATGTGGAAGGTGGTCTGGCTTCTATTCGCTTGGTGTATGGTTTTGCCGCCAAGTCGCAACACGCGGCCATGCGCCAAAAAGTGACGATGGCAGCTCGCAAGCTTGAGGGCGTGCGTGAAGTTAGGGTCGTGATTGACACGCAAATCGTTGCGCATGCGGCGCAACACGGCGTCGAACGTCTGGGCCAAGTGCGTAACGTGATAGCCGTTGCCTCTGGCAAAGGCGGCGTTGGCAAGAGCACAACCACGGTTAATTTAGCGTTGGCTTTGGCCGCTGAAGGTGCACGGGTGGGTGTGTTGGACGCTGATATATATGGCCCTAGTATTCCCACCATGCTCGGTATCACTGGACGTCCTGAAAGCGAGGATGGCCAATCCATTGAACCCAAAGAGGGCAACGGTTTGCAAACCAGCTCTATTGGCTATTTAATTGATAAAGATGAGGCCATGATTTGGCGTGGGCCTATGGTGACGCAAGCCTTGGAGCAGTTGTTGCGCCAAACAAATTGGCGTGACCTTGACTATCTAATTATTGATTTACCGCCTGGCACTGGCGACATCCATCTCACATTGTCGCAGCGTGTGCCCATAACGGGCGCCGTTATCGTGACCACCCCACAAGAAGTCGCCATCATGGACGCTCGTAAAGGCTTGCGCATGTTTGAAAAAGTCTCGGTACCCGTACTCGGCGTTGTTGAGAATATGTCTACACATCTGTGTTCTAACTGCGGGCATGTCGAGCATATTTTTGGCAGCGGCGGTGCACAAACCATGGCTTCAGACTTCAATATTTCCGTGCTGGCCAGTTTACCTTTGGATATTCGCATTCGTCGTGATGCCGATGACGGCCGTCCCACACTTGTATCAGATCCAGATGGTGAAATTAGTGCCATTTACATGGCTCTGGCTCGAAAAGTCTCGGTTTCTATCGCCAAGCTGGGTAGAGATATGACCGGTAAGTTTCCTAAAATTGTGATCCAAAAAACATGAGTTTAGAACGCGCTATTTGCACAGTTCATGTGTGCATTTCTAAAATCGCACAACAGCATCCTTGGGTGCCATTTCGCTGGCAGCTCAGCCAAGTATTCAGTGTTGAGCTTGGCACGCCGTTGCCGTCAAATTCAGACGACCATGAGTGGGGGCAGGCAGACGTTACGTTGTTTGAAGACGAAGCTGACGGTTACTATTTGAACTGCACTGCAAGCACCCCAGCTTGGTTTGTTCACTACCGCCTGGATGAAGAATTGGGGTCTGACGCGCGACCTGATTTGCGCTTTGTGACCTTAAGCTACAACGAAGCAGGGCGCATTTTGGATGCGGGCGAACTGGTCGAAAACGTCCCGATAGATGATGACACTGGTCGTTGGTTGGCTGAGTTTTCTGAAAAGCATTTTAAGTCTGAACCGCGTAAACGTCGCCGTCCAGCCTCATTTGTTGCCCCTGCTAAGCGCGGCAATATGGACGACAGCAATGAGTGACTCGTTCTTCAGTCGTTGGTCGCGCAAAAAGTCGCTGCTACGTGATCTGGATAACGCTCGCGAGAACGCAAGGAATGAAAGCATTGCTGCGACCGCTTTGCAGCCAAGCCTGGTCAGCGAAACTAGCGCGCCGCTTGTAACTTCGACCCAAGCGTCTGATAAGACTTCTGCTGAATCAGCACAGGGGGAGACTCAAACTGAACCTCTGCCTACGCTGGAAGACACCGAGTCGTTGGAGGCTGGTGCAGAGGTCAGTCGCTTTCTTAAAAAGGGCGTCTCAGACGCCGTCAAGGGCGCCGCATTGAAAAAGCTGTTTGCTGATCCAGCTTACAACTTCATCAGCGATATGGATGATTACGTCGAAGACTACAGCCAAATGGCGACCATGACCACTCTTGAGGTGCGCAATTTGCAGCAGTCACAAGATTTGCATTTATTTGAAGATCCACCCTGGAAGGTGGAGGCTCAAGCAAAGGCTAAAGCTGAGGCCGAAGCCGCAGCTCAAAACGAGCTGTATGCGCCAACACCCTTACCAAGCGAGCAGCCTGATGTCCAAACTGATGACATTTCTGACGCTTTACCTCAGCAGGTCTTGACCGAGCACAGTCTTGAGACCATAGAACAAGCTAAACCGCAGCTCATAGCAGGTGTCCCACCTGTCAACACCACCGATACACAGCAATTTAGCGCCCAAACGGGCCAGACATTAAATAAGTGAATAACACATGACCCGTACGCTTTTATGCTCTTGTAATGGCACGATGTCCCCAGGTGCTGCCAGCACTGGTGAGAAGGTTTACACCGCACTGTGCCGTTTTGAAATGGGTAGCTTTTTAAAAGCAGCCCAAGGCGATGAACCCTTGTTGGTTGCTTGTACGCAAGAGCAGGCACTATTTAACAGCGCAGCTGAGCACTCCGACCCGCCTGCTTACGCCCCAATTCGCTTCGTTAATATTCGCGAAACGGCAGGCTGGTCATCTGAAAAATCTCAAGCAGGCGCAAAAATAAAAGCGCTGTTGGCCGTTGCTTCTTTGCCTGACCCCGATCCTGTTGCATCCATAGAATATGTCAGCGAAGGCCGACTGATGCTGGTAGGTCCTGCCTCAAAAGTGGTAGCTGTTGCCCAACTAGCGCAAAAACGCTACGGCGAGTTGCAGGTCAGTGCGCTGATTACGCAAGCTGATGCTGACTTGCCATTGATGCCAGGCGTGGCCTGGCTGAGTGGCTCGCAGGTGTCGGTGACTGGCTACTTAGGTCGTTATTCCGTGAAGTGGTCACAGACCAACCCTATTGACTTGGAGGTATGCACGCGCTGTCAAGCCTGCGTGTCGGCATGCCCAACTGGTGCCATTACAGGCCTGCTGCAAATCCGTACCGACGTTTGCGACCGCACTGGTGCATGTGAGGTGGCCTGCGCCAGCGTGGGAGCCATTCGGTTTGACCGTTTGGATGAATCACGCGATCAAGTGGTTGATTTGATCATAGACCTCAACGAGTCGCCGTTGCTGCGCGCACTGGACGTACCACCTGGGTACAAACACGCCAACAGTGTTGAAGATGGCAAGGATGCATTGGCTGAATTGAGCCAGTGGGTCGGGCGCTTTGACAAGCCTCGTTACTTTACCTACCAAGCTTCCATTTGTTCCCACGGCAGAAACAACACCATAGGATGTAACAAATGTATTGATGTGTGTTCCACACAGGCGATTACATCGATTTTGGCTGGTGGAAAAGGCCGGGTTGAAGTTAACCCTAACCTATGCATGGGCTGCGGTGCTTGCAGCACTGTTTGTCCAAGTGGCGCCATGCGCTACAACTACCCTAGTGCTGACTACCAGTCGCGTGCGTTGCGCACCTTGGTGAGCACCGCTACAGATGCAGGGCTAAAAGAGCCTGAAATTTTGCTGCACAGCACCGATGACAGCGTTGGAGGTACGGCGTTGATTAACCGTTTGGGGCAATTGGCCGCGGGCGGTCGAGCTAAAGGATTACCGGCGAGGGTTATGCCATTTGCCTTGCACCATGCCGCCTCGGTTGGCCCAGAGCTTTGGTTGGCGGCGTTGGCCTATGGCGCAGCTCGCGTCACTGTGTTGTTGAGTGGGGAAGAGGCCAGCACCTACCGCGACGCGCTCAACGAACAGGTAACGTGGGTACGTGGTGTGATTGAAGCGTTGGGCGGAGAGCCCGACCGCGTGAGCATTATTCAAGCGCATTCGCCCGAGGCGCTTGACGGCGCTCTACAGAGCGCTGTTGCACGTCTTCCGCTGGTAACAACGCGTGCCACATTCTCCGTGGGCAGCGACAAGCGCCACGCGCTGGAGGCTGCGATTGAGCATTTGCTTGCGCACACCAGAGCAGACGCTCAGCGCACGCCTGCAGCCCTGCCTGCGGTTTTGCCTGCAGGTGCGCCGTTGGGTGGTTTAACCATTAACAAAGACGCCTGCACCTTGTGTATGTCGTGTGTGGGCGCTTGCCCGCAGTCGGCATTAAAAGATGGTGGCGACCAACCTTTGTTGAGCTTGCTCGAGCGTGATTGCGTGCAATGTGGTTTGTGCGTGAGCACTTGTCCTGAAAATGCATTGGCGGTAGCACCTAGATTGAGTAGTGTGGAGCAACGGCGCACTGAGCAAACCTTGCACCTAAGTCGCCCCTTTCATTGCGTGTCGTGCCGTAAGCCGTTTGCAACAGAGGCGGTTATGAAGGCCATGTTGGCCCGCGTAGGGGGGCATTCTGCCTTTTCTGGAGATGCGTTGAAGCGTTTAAGTATGTGTAGCGATTGCCGCGTAATTGACATGATGGAGAAAGCCGGATGAGCGATGGTAAAAAAATGGCCTTTACGCCCAAGGTTGTCGCCTCAGATCATGGCTACAGCGAAGAAGACTTAGCCCGCGCTGACACCTACGGCTTATTGGCTGAGTGGTTTGCCCGCGCACCAACCGATGATTTTTTCAACCGTTTGGCAACAAGTCCCGCGATACCAGTTACCGATCAAAGTGACTTGGCCAATGCGTGGCGCGCACTGATGGATGCCGTTTCTAGGGCCAACCCCGGTGAAGCTGGCGATGAGTTTGATGCGCTCTTTGTGGCAGTCGGTAAGCCTCCTGTTGCACTGCATGCGTCTGTGTACATGGGTGGCTCTATGAACCAAACTGTATTGGTTGAGTTGCGCAGCGACTTGGCGGTAATGGGCTTGGAAACAAACTCTGACAAAGGTGAGACCGAAGACCATTTCGCCACGCTGTGTGAAATCATGCGTTACGTCATCGCGGCTCCAGATGCCAAAGGCAGTACCTTGGTTGAGCAGCAGCGGTTTTTTGCATCTTACTTTCAGCCATGGGCTGAAGCCATGTTTGAATCTGTACAAGGGCAACCCCAAGCCAAGGTGTACGCAGCTGTTGCCGACTTTGCCAAGTCTTTCTTCGCTATAGAAAGGCTTTCTTTTGATATTTATTCAGCCAGCTTAGATGCGGCGCACACACCATGATTGCAGACCGTGTAACAGGCCTAATTTTGGCAGGTGGCAGAGGCTCTCGCATGGGGGGTCAAGACAAGGGCTTACAGGCACTGAGAGGTATGCCACTGGTCATGCACGTGTTGTGGCGCTTGGCGCCGCAAGTGCAAGACGTGGTGATCAATGCCAACCGTAACTTAGGTGCTTATGAAGGCTTTGGCCGCACCACAGTGCCTGACGTGAGTGGTGATTTTCAGGGTCCATTGGCCGGTATGTTGGCCGGTTTTCCTTACTGCGAAACCGATTGGATGATGGTCGTGCCGTGTGACGTGCCTGACTTGCCTATTGATTTGGTTGAGCGTTTGTTAATGGCGGCTGAGGCTGTTGATGCTGTGGCTGCCATGCCCAGCACAACAGAACCAGATGGGCGCACGCAAACGCACCCAGTCTGTTTGCTACTTCGAGGTGATCTCTATGAGCACCTGACAGCTTTCATGAAAGATGGTGGGCGAAAAATTGATGACTGGACCAAACCTCTTGGCGCGCTAGAGGTCCCATTTGACAACGCCAAGGCCTTTTTTAATGCCAATACCTTGGCTGATTTAAAGCAGCTTGAAATTGAAGCAGCCAATAAATAGTTGTTGCGAGGCCATTTATATCCATGACTCTATAGTCGTGCGTCATACCCTACATATTTGTCTTTAAGTACTCCCATGCACCGTCCTGTTTTAAGTCATGCATCCGTGCCTCTGGTCACTGACGTCGAGGTTATCGACGAAGCTGGCCGTACCAAGCGGATTTACATTCCCGGCGAACGACCTCTCACTATTTATGTCAACAACCAAGAGCTGGTGACCCTCATGACCTTAGGTGGTGAGCCCGAAGCCCTGGTGTTGGGTTGGTTGCGCAACCAACGCCTCATCAACTCCTTGAATGATGTATTGAGTGTCCAAGTGGACTGGGATGTTGAAGCCGCCGCTGTGACAGCACAGCCAGACGTGTTGACCGCTTGGAATAAAGCGCAAAAGCAGCGCATCGTCACCACAGGTTGTGGGCAAGGCACCATGTTTGGCGACGTGATGTCCGATATTGAAACCATTCAGTTAAACCCACATGCCCGTCTGTCTCAAGATGTGTTGGTTGAGGCGGTCGGTTCTATTCGAACCCATCCCTCCATCTACAAGCAAGCCGGCTCTGTCCACGGGTGTGGGCTATTTCGTGGCACGGAGTTGTTGATGTTTGTAGAAGATGTCGGTCGTCACAACGCCGTCGATGCCATCGCCGGTTGGATGTGGCTCAATGATTTAAAGGGTGATGACTTGGTCTTCTACACCACGGGTCGTTTGACATCTGAGATGGTGATCAAGGGTGCTCAAATGGGGGTGCCTTTTTTGCTGTCTCGCTCAGGCGTCACCAATATGGGCTTGGAAATGGCCAAGCGAGTTGGTCTGACCCTGGTGGGGCGTTGCTCTGGGCAACATTTTCTTGTTTATAACGGTGCTGATCGCATAGAGCGATCTGTGCTGAATGCTGCAAATGTTTAGCCGTAAGCATATGTCACGCTGATGTTTTTAGATAATTCATGTTCTTAGACAGTTTTTCGGCCGCCTGGCAGATGATGCTGGGCTTGGACGACACATTGGTTCACATTGTGTTGCGGTCCCTGGCTTTGAGTGGGTTGGCTTGCTTGTTGGCGTGCGTGCTGGGCATATCAAGCGGCGCATGGTTGGCGCTGGTTGATTTCAAAGGGCGCTCAGCCCTGATCACATTGCTCAATACAGCCTTGGCGCTGCCATCTGTGGTGGTGGGCTTGGTGGTGTATTTGCTGCTCTCGCGTTCAGGGCCGCTGGGCTTTCTGGGTTGGCTGTTCTCCTTTAAGGCCATGGTTGTTGCCCAAACCATTTTGATCTTACCAGTGGTCATTGCACTCACCCGACAACTCATTGCCAGCGCCGATCACTTGCAAGGCGAGGGCTTGCGCGCTATGGGTGCGGGTGAAACAGTTCGCGGATTGTTACTGGTTTGGAACGAGCGCTTCGCTTTGATGACCGTCATGTTGACTGGCTTTGGTCGGGCCGTTTCTGAGGTGGGCGCGGTGATGGTGGTAGGCGGCAATATAGAGGGTTTCACGCGCGTCATGACCACGGCCATTGCACTTGAAACCAGCAAAGGTGATTTGCCAATGGCCTTGGCGCTGGGTATGGTGTTGCTGGGTGTGGTGCTGGTGTTGAATGCTGCTGTGTTTGCCCTCGCGCAGTGGGGTGGAAATAGCCTGGCGTTGCCAGCAACGTCCAACCTATCAGCCCAACCAACCCCTACATCCGCTACAACGCACCTAGCCTTGAGCAGCTTTAGTCCAAAAGCAAAGATACCTAGAGGCCAAGTGATGTTGTGTTTCAACAATGTAAACGTTAGCCTCAAGGCTGACAACGCAGGCACACGGGCGGTTCCTGTGTTGCACAACATACATTTCTCACTGTGTGAAGGTGAGCGCGTGGCGTTGGTTGGTGCCAACGGCTGTGGCAAAACAACGCTGATGCGTACCATCGCGGGCTTGGTTCCCATTGCCTCTAACCAGTCGACGATGCAGTGGGTGCAGCCTTGTAAAACTGTATTGCTGGCGCAAGCGCCCAAGCTGCTGCGCTTGTCGGTAGCCAACCACGTGCGGCTTGCTGCCTGGTTGGCTGGTGACACGTGGCAACAGGCTGCCACGACAGCGCAGGCGGCACTCAAGCATTTAGGCATTGCGTATTTGTCGCCATTGAGCGCCGTGACATTGTCGGTTGGTCAAAGTCAGCGTGTGGCTTTGGCCCAGTGCCTGGCGAGTCGTTCACACGTATTGCTACTAGATGAGCCCACAGCAAGCTTAGACCCGCATGCCAAACGCGAAGTGGAGTCCGTGGTGCACAGTTTGGTCACGCAAACAGGCGGGCCCAGCTTGGTGTTTGCCAGCCATAATTTGGGGCAAGTCAAGCGGCTGGCCACACGCGTGATTTATATATTGAATGGGCGCATTGAAGCAGACCTGCCGGTGCAGGCATTTTTTGATACACACCGCGCCTCACCACTGCCTTTGGTGGATATATTTTTAAGAGGAGAACTGTCGTGATTGCATCGCTGTTGCTGCAACGTGCCCTGGTTGCCGTGTCACTCGCCGTCAGTTTGTTGGCCGCATCTGCACACGCAGCCGACACCCCCTTGGTGATGGCCTCGACCACATCTACCGAGCAGTCTGGCCTATTTGCCCACTTGATACCCGCTTTTACAGCGGCCACAGGTATCAGCGTCAAAGTGGTGGCGGCTGGTACTGGTCAGGCCATTGATATGGCCAGACGAGGCGACGCCGATGTGCTGTTTGTGCACGATCCCGTTGCAGAAGACAAATTTGTTGCGCAAGGTTTTAGCGACAAGCGCAGCCCAGTGATGTACAACGACTTCGTGGTGCTAGGCCCAAGCGCTGATCCGGCAGGGGCGGGCGGTAAAGACATTGCCTTGGCGCTGCAACGCATTGCAGGGGCCAACGCTGGCTTCATATCGCGCGGTGACAACAGCGGCACCAACAATGCTGAATTGCGGTTTTGGGTGGCTGCTGGCCAAACGACCAAGGGCGCAGGCTACAAAGCCTGCGGCTGTGGCATGGGCCCAGCACTCAATATGGCGTCGGCCTCCAGTGCGTATGTCATGTCGGATCGCGCCACGTGGCTCAACTTTAAAAATAAAGGCGACTTGACAATACTGGTGCAAGGCGATGAGCGCTTGTTTAACCAGTATGGTGTCATGGTGGTCAGCCCCATAAAACACCCACACCTCAATACGCAGGCCGCACAAATTTTTGCGAACTGGGTGGTGTCCGCTGCAGGTCAAGCCAGCATTGCCAGCTACACAGTTGCAGGCGAGCAATTGTTCTTTCCCAATGCTGAGCCTTGATTGCCCCCGACGTATCCACTGCTTGGTACGTGATCGGCCTTGGACCAACTAACCGTATAAAGCCCTCATAGACATGACAACTGTTGCACAAATAACCGACGCACTTCAAGGTTACGACCCGCAATCTGTCAAGGTCGACGACGTGGTGCATATTGCCAAGTCATTGGTTAAGCCTTTGGGCAACTTGCCACAAGACATTGAGGTACTCAACTTACACGCGGCGGCTTACCGCGTATTGGCTCTAGACGTGGTGTCTCCTACCAACGTACCTGCTGTGGACAACTCGGCCATGGATGGCTATGCTTTTTTTTTACACGCTGGTCAAGTCAGTCAAGACTTGGCGCTCACAGTCAGCGGCTTGCGTTTAGCGGGTCAACCTATCACGGGTGATGAGCCAACCTTACAAGCGGGGCACTGCTTGCACATCATGACGGGGGCCCCCATGCCTGATGGCAGCAACACAGTTGTACCCTCTGAGTTGGTACAGCGCGATGGCGATGTGGTGGTGGTGCGAGCGGCAGATCTGCAGCCTGGTGACAACCGGCGTTTGGCGGGTGAGGATTTGGCGCAAGGCTCAGTAGCGCTTAAAAAAGGGCAGGTGTTGCATGCCGCAGCTTTAGGTTTGTTGGCAAGCCTAGGCATGGCCACAGTAGGCGTTGTTCGCAAGCCAGTGGTTGCCTACTTTTCTACTGGTAGCGAGGTGCAAGACGTTGGCCTGCCACCAAAAGCTGGCGTTATTTACGACAGCAACCGTGCTGTCATGTGCGCCATGCTGGCTTCTTGGGGAGCAACGGTGTTGGACATGGGTGTTATTCCCGACGACCCCGCTCGACTCGAGCAAGCCTTTGAGCAAGCTGCCACAACAGCAGACATGGTGATCAGCAGTGGCGGCGTGAGTGTGGGCGAGGCTGACCACACCAAGGCCATGATGAAACGCTTAGGCGACGTGGTGTTTTGGCGCATCGCCATGCGTCCGGGACGTCCCATGGCTGTTGGTCTTATCAAAGACACCCCGGTTTTTGGTCTACCTGGCAACCCAGTGGCCGTCATGTTGACTTTCTTGGCGTTTGTCAGGCCCGCTTTGCAGCGCCTCATGGGTACAACGCCCAGCGCACTGCCTGTGCTGCGTGCCAAAGCGAGTGCGAGTATTCGCAAGCGTGGTGGCAGAACAGAATACCAACGGGCCAGCATTGAGCGCAACGATCAAGGTGACTATGTTGCCACCGTACTGCCCAACCAAGGCTCAGGCGTGCTGAGCGGAATGGTGCAAGCCCAAGGTTTGGTTGTGTTGGCTCACGACTCTGGCACTGTCAGTGCAGGTGACTGGGTTGACGTCTGGATGCTAGACCGTTTTATTTGAATCACATCAAATTAAGTCTATTTAAATCCAGTCAGGCAAGCAGGCCGTTGGAGGACCTAGTGGACTAAAAAGTACTGCAGCCGCTTGATGACAAGCTAGGCTGTATGTGCCGGCATGCGATTGCGCAGTTGAGCGGTCTACGAGTTAAAAACTTAGATACATCGATTCAAATTCTTACTACGCGCTCGGATCTAAAACTCCGTAAACTATAAAAAGTGTCTACAGGTTTTGGGGAATGCCACTCAAGCAACGAGAGCAAACCCTTACCAACGCACTTATCAATCACTTGACGGAGGTAATTATGCGACTACTAGGTAAAACGGCTTTAATCACCGCGGCTGGGCAAGGAATTGGTCGTGCCTGCGCATTGGCCATGGCCGAGCAAGGGGCCACAGTGTGGGCAACTGATGTCAACCCGGATGTATTGACAACGTTGAAGGGGGTGACCAATATCCAAACCGCCGTACTGGATGTGCTGGATAAAAAAGCCATTCATGACTTGGTGGCACAACTGCCGTCGCTTGATATTTTGTTCAATTGTGCAGGCTATGTGCACAACGGATCAATTGCGCAAGCAACAGACCAAGAGTGGGAGTTTGCCTTCAACCTCAACGCCAGAGCTCAGTTTTGGACCATACAGGCCGCACTGCCCAACATGCTGGCTCGTGGGGGCGGTAGCATTATCAATATGGCCAGCGTGTGCGGGGCCTCCAAAGGTTTGCCCAATAGATTTATTTACGGCGCGAGCAAGGCTGCTGTCGTGGGACTAACCAAAGCCGTGGCTGCCGACTATGTGGGGCAGGGCATCCGCTGCAATGCGATTGCACCGGGCACCGTAGATACGCCTTCGCTGGGTGAGCGCATCAACAGTTACGACGATCCCATTGCCGCGCGAAAGGCATTTATTGCGCGCCAACCCATGGGCAGATTGGCTCAAGCAGCGGAAATTGCACCCATCGTGATTTACTTAGCCAGCGACGAGTCAGTTTTTGCAACAGGTCAACTATTCACGGTAGATGGTGGAATGATGATTTAGAAATCAACTTGGTAGGGGTCGTTCACGGTTTGTGAATTCCATACACATCCAACGAAAATGAGGATTGTCAAACCGTTGCAATGGAATGACGTAAACCAAATAGCCTCCACAAAACTGAACTGATCCCCAGAAGTTGAAGAAACTGGCCTAGGACGAAGAACATAAGCCGCCAAGCACTTTATGAACCGCCGTAATCCATAAGGGAAAACCCTTGCGAGTATTTTCTCAACGCTGGCCTATCCTTGACAAAACTGAAGTTGAGTAACTATTACTAAGTGGGTTTCCTACAGGTCTCAACTCGCATGTTGATACCAAAAATTGGAGAAGCGGTTTCGCGTGGTGGCCGTCGGTTTAGGTTGACTCTGCAGGCCGCTGCAATCGAGGTCGCTATCCACTGAACATGCCAGAAGTTAACGCAAAACAGGACGCCAGCTTGAGGTCGAGGGTAGGGACATTGTTATCAATGGTGCTGGTGTATCTGATAATAAATGCCGGTAATGCAGCCTCATTGCTTTGCGCCGTCAGTCTGCGTGGCAAGCACGCCTTTAGCGGCGCTTGAACGATGGGCTCAAGCTATGGTGCACGTGAGCAGGGACGATATTCGATCGACCGTGACACAAAGATTTTGAAGATGAAGATAAGTAATCAAAGGAGCATGTAAAGTGGCTGAAAATAATAAACAGGCGATCACGGTGGGTTTCATCGGTCTTGGGCGGATGGGGCGCGGAATGGCGTCTAATTTGTGCCGAAAGGGATTCAACCTCGTTGCTTACGATATCAATGCGGAGGCAGTTCAAGACTTGGTCAAGTTGGGTGCACGAGCCGCCGGTAGCATTGCTGAAGCATCCAAAGACGTCGATGTCATCATCACGATGCTGCCCAATTCAACCATCGTCCAGGAGGTCGTCAACGGACTGAATGGCATCCTTGCTCACGCGCGTGCTGGCTCTATCGTTATGGATATGAGCACAGTTGATCCCCTGGTTACAGATCAATTGGCAAATGCGGCGAGTAAGAAGGGCATGTCCTTTGTTGATGCGCCAGTGGGTCGCCTGGCGAGTCATGCGGATAGTGGCGAATCCCTGTTTATGGTGGGTGCCGCAGAATCCGATTTCGAGCACGTGAAGCCCTTGCTGGAAGCAATGGGAACCACTATCCATCACTGCGGTATGACCGGAACCGGCACGCGTACGAAACTTGTTAACAACTATTTGGCAGTCGTCTCCTGCCAGCTCAATTCTGAGGCCCTTACGTTGTCGCAACGTTTTGGCCTTTCTCTGGAGAAAACCCTGGACGTGATTTATGGCACTACGGCTACCAATGGACAACTCAAGATCGCATGGCCAGAGAAAGTATTGAAGGGTGACATCGCGCCCGGATTCACGATTGATCTCGCGCACAAAGATCTCACCCTCATTATGGAAGCCGCCAATAGCGTTAAAGCGCCTATGCCTTTGGGCGCAGCGGCTCG
>Ga0209137_1001680_pt1 | contig 20512 bp, 26 predicted proteins | sample SaaInl5LU_22_DNA_FD_184642 | JGI IMG/M metagenome (GOLD analysis project Ga0209137, IMG submission 184642) | Marine microbial communities from expanding oxygen minimum zones in the Saanich Inlet - ESP_105LU_22_DNA (SPAdes) (version 2) | ecosystem: Environmental > Aquatic > Marine > Intertidal...
TACCTCCAACAACCTAGTAAGTATTTCATACCTTCAGTTGCGCCTAGTATCAAACAGTTACGTTCGAAATACGTATCTTCATGTCTCCATGCTCATACGCTGCCACTACAGCTACTAGCCAAGTTATTGTCCTTACGAAACAACATTTCCTTGCACTATCTTTCCAAACCCCGTCGGGTTGAAACTTTAAAACTTTGGTGCGCCTAGAGGGACTTGAACCCCCACGCCGTAAAGCACCAGAACCTAAATCTGGCGTGTCTACCAATTTCACCATAGGCGCATATTTGGCTCCTTGTGTTGGGCTCGAACCAACGACCTACTGATTAACAGTCAGTTGCTCTACCGACTGAGCTAACAAGGAATAAAATATATGGTGCCCCAAGAGAGACTCGAACTCCCGACCTACTGATTACAAATCAGTTGCTCTACCAGCTGAGCTATTGGGGCACATTTTTTATTCATTAATATTTAGTTTATTTTATTTTCCAATCAATAATCTGCATGGCAGAGAGACAGGGATTCGAACCCTGGGAACCTTTCGGTTCGGCGGATTAGTAATCCGCTGCCTTCGACCACTCGGCCACCTCTCCAGTTATGCAAGTTATAAATTTTCAAACAACGTTGTAAGCATCTCTGCTTACTTATTTAATATATACTAAGTCTATACAAGTGTCAATAAGAAATCTGAATCTTTTTGTGGTTTTTTTGGATTTTTTTTCCAATCGTTGTACACTGCACGAGCGTGGGTTTTGTCCTTGACTTCAAAGTAATCAATTACATCGTCGACAAAACAATCTTTACCAACGTTGCTGATATCAAATCTATTTTCAAAAACAAATGCATTTTGCCAGTTGTGTAAACATTGTGCATATTCTTCTACAAAGTTTTCCTTATTAAGATTTAAATCACGGCACACAATATCAATTACACGTTCTCGGTTAATGTACTCAAATCTTTGCGCAAACATACTCAGTCGATCAACATCACTGCAATACAATTGTATTGTGCTTGGTATATTAGAACAAAAATCAGTGTCGTGACTAAGTGTATAAATTGTACAATCAAAGCTATTGTACTTTTTATGATAGCGCCATTTGCGTTCTTCGCTGTATTTCCAAAAGTTTTTCTGCATGGTTCTTCCGATGCGCACTTGATACTGATTAATTGTAGCAAGATAGTAAAAACGTTTTCCCATACGAGGCAAATATAGTGCACCTGGGGCTATCATGCCCAACAATAGATCCCCACACATACCTCCCATATAAACTATTGGCTTATGCATTAAAGTACTCTGTGTTAATTGTATACGTAGGCTCGCCAAGTTGGAAAACAAATTTTATGTTTCCGTTAGTTGTGTCTGGGTTTTCCATGATATCATACTTTCCTGCACCGTCTTTTTGTTTTTCAGCGAAACGTATATCGTGCCACAACAAACTTAACCCAAAGCGTTCTTTAACCAAGTTACTCAAATTAAAAAACACTTTATAATGGTCTTCTTTGAGTCGGTTGTATCCTGTAATTTGTGTATCACGCACACTGTAAAACAACAGTCCTCCTGGTTTCATTGCAGCAACATAATGTTGTATATGGTCGCATAACCCAGGAACACTTTTCCATAGATCGCCTCTGTTGTTAACAACTACAAAGTTATCAAATGCTTGAGGAAACTGTGCTGGTATTTCATCTCTTTCATTGATAATATGTGCTTTAGGATAAAAGGCTTTTACAACTGGCCACTGCTCAATAACTGTAATATCAGGAATCAATGGTTCCATGTAATATCCAGCACTTCCAAAGTAACAAGTATTACCGGATTTTAAGTTATTGTATATAAACCAATCGTAATCGTCAATGACAAAGTCGTTTGGTCTTTTTCTATTCTTAAGCCAATATTCGTGTTTGAGTCTTCCAATACGATAGCGAATATAGTTGTGTTTGTTTACAGCCTTTTCGTCGGACTTCATTGGATAGTCTAAATAACTTTCGATTAGTTTCATTTGTTAGCCTTAATATAATAGTGTCTGTCTGGGCAACTCCAACTAAAATGATTACCAATATCAACATAATTTCTACTCATATCAACAACTGTATGGTTGGGTAAACTTTGTACAAGCCAGCTGGTTATTGCTTGTTGGAAATCGTCTGGCAGTTCCATATCAATTTTTTGATTGTCTATGTTAATATAATGTCTATTCAAACATAGATACAAATCTGCTCCACTGGTCCATTGTTCAATCATTTCTACAATCCCACTTAGCGGATATCTACTGTAGCCTTGGTGTGTTATTAGCACCAAGTCAGCATCGCTTATTTGTTCTACTGTTGGAATTTCCAAATCCAATAGTACTTCTTCATCGTGGTAAACATGTTGATAATTGTTTAGCGTTACAAAGTCCTCAATTTGCTGAAGTCTCCGTAACTTGAATTCCCCATTCCAGTATGTATCTTGCAATCGTTTGTAATTTTTAACCCACCGGTAGAGATTTTTCTGAGGTTCTATTTTTATTTGCATTGAATTCTTCTTGTGTTTTCATTGATGTTTGTTCGATCGCCTGAACTTGTGTATCAGGGATAAAACCTATTTCGTACAACCCTATTAGTTGCTCAAACAATACGTCTGTATCCATTTCTGGATAAGCAAAAGTAAAGTGGCTTTTATAGTATATATCTTCTTTACAGCTTGCTATATCGTCATAGTTAAAATCAGTTAGTGTATAGTCTTTTTCTTCAGCAAAATTTAAAACTTTCTTTTCTTGCCAATCCCATACACTATGTGCAACATTATCAACTTCGCCTATTATTTCGTCGGTTATTTGTTTGAAAACATTAATCCAATCGACTGTATCAGTATGAAATCTATATACACTAATTTTCCTAATAGTAAGATACTTAGTATCAGTTTTGTCTTTCCTATCAAACAATGTATCCTTGCCGGTCATCCATCTCTCTAGACTATCAATGTCTTTAACTACTTCAGCAGGCAATAAGTGATGGTTATCTGGATGGAACCTTTCAATAAGTTTCCTTAGCCAAGACTCACTATCCACATTGTGATAATTTTTCAAGTACTGCATTGGTGTTTCCATCCAAGCCATGAACCCATAGAGGTGTCCGGCTAGCGTAAACATATAATGTGCACTTACTAGTTCTCTTGTGGTCAAGTTTTCCAATGCTATAATATGATCAAATTCAATCTCATGTGAGTAATAAGGATCCTCTAAGAAGTTTCGATTGTATCCAGTTGGATTTCTTAGTGTAACAGTACCAATTGTAATATCAATTCCTTGCTCACGCAGGCTGTCTCTAATACCCGGAAATATAAGGTAAAGTGCAGGAGGACTATCTGTTAATAGTTCAAGGTTATGTAAGTCTACAAGCGTCTGTGTTAGTGTAGCATATGTTTGCCCAGGCATACCTAGTATCATATCAACAATACTACTCTTGTATTTCATATCACGTGTAATTTCTCGCCATTGTTCAATTTTATCAATTTCTTTACTAGGCGGACGTTTGTTTAGTTTTAGTACTTCTTCATTTGTATCTTGTAGTGCGATATAGCCTTTGCTTTTGCTTCCGGTTAGATAGTTGTCATGTATTTTATCTAGTAGTTTAAAAACTTCTCGTGTGTTGTTTTTAGCCATATCCGGAGATACCATACGTATTGAATAATGTTTGCCACTGTTGTTGCTTTCAATCATGTAGTCGACTATTTGTTCGTATTCTTCAACAATACCAAAGTTACTGTCAATCCATTCAATATATACATCTGGATACTGTCTAAGTAAATCAATTTCATCAAAAACATGTTGTAAACTAGTTCTGCGTGTAACTTTAGTCCAAGTTGAATCGCCCTGGCTACAAAAACTACAACTATAAGGACACCCTAGCATATACACGCTTTGCCACATAAGTATTCCATCTTGGCTGTTGCCAGTTTTACGCATTACACCATCGATAATGTCTTTTGTTTCAGAACGGAAATTGTTTACATAATCAATTACAAGTGGATCGTTACGTCTATTAAATGGCTTATTTCTCTGTACACGATCGCCGTCAAGGTAAACTAATCCATCAACACTCCTAGGATCTTTGTTGTCGGCGATTAGATCTAACATTTCTCTAAATATTTCAGCGCCTGGACCATTTACTAATATATCAATTTGACTATGTTTTTGCAACCATTCTTTTTGTGTATCAATTTGTACACCACCTGCAACTACTAAACAGTCTGGAAAATGTTTCTTAACCCATGCTGCATCTTCTAGCATTTTACGATCGTTCCACATATACATACTAACAGCAAATATTGTAGGTGGATTTAGGTACATACGCTCGTGTACATCTGTTGCATATGCAATCGGTCTGGTACTGTCATACCAATCCCAATTGCTATCTTTAAAATTCTCTGGACTACGCTGATAGTAATGATCTTTAAGCCACATATACAAAAACGGAAACCTGTAACGAGTTTTGCCGTTAATTGCACTTTCGTTTGTGTTTAAAATGTTTACAAATACATTTAGCATTCTAGATCCTCAGGAATTGCAGTAACTTGAATTTCAGGAATAAATTGTATTTCCCACTGATCAATTGCTAGTTCGTATAATTCATCTCTATCAATAATAGGAAATACAAATTTAAATTTGCTTGTATAATACATATCTGCATTTTTTTGCGCATAATCGTCGTAGTTTATGCTTTCAATTTCGTAATCTGATTCAGGTACTCCATCAAACTTTAATACTTTTTTAACTTGCCAATCAATTAATTTGTCTATGTTAGTGTCGTCTTTGCCGATTACTTCCTTCATACTTTGTTTGATAACTTCGCCCCAAGCATGCGTATCGGCATGAAACCTGTATACACTTGCTTTTTTTAGACTCAAAAACTTTTTATTATAGTTATCCATACGCATTAGTAATTCGGTCTTGCCTACCATCCAATCTGTTATACTATCAATGTCTTCGACTACCTTATCGGGTAGTTGTTTATGATTTTCGGGATTAAACTTTAACATGATATTTTTAATTAATTGTTCGCCGTCAATATTATGATAGTTCTTTAAATAGTTAATTGGTGTCTGAAACCAATTCAAGAAACCCACAACATGCCCAAAGAATGTGTATGCATAATACGCACTCATTAATTCTTTTGTTGTGAGATTTTCTAATTCAATTATATGGTCAAATTCTAGTTCATTTTCGTATATGGCATTTTCTAATATCCTGCGTCCGTGTCCTTCTGGATTTCTTACTTTTACAGTGTTTGTCTTAAACCAAATACCATCCTTGCGTAGATTATCTCTAATAATAGGAAACATAAGATATAATGTACCTGTAGTGTCTACTAGCAATTTATTATTATACAAGTCTAACAAGGTACTACTCAATGAATCAAATGTTTGTCCTGGTAGCCCTAACATAATATCAACATAACTACTACGATACTGCATATCTTCTGTTAGTTCTCCAAATAGTTTGATTTTTTCAAATTCTTTGCTTGGAGGTCGCTTGTTTAGTTTTAGTACATCTGTATTGGTATCTTGTATAGCAATATACCCTTTTGTATTGCCTCCAGTTAGTTTGTTATCATATATTCTTTCAAGTTGATTCCACACAGTATCAATATTATTTTTAGCCATGTCTGGTTTTTTAATCATTAATTTATTGTGTGTTAGTCCAGCAGTTTTATTGCTTTCTATTATATAATTTAATATTTCATCATATTCAGGAACAATACCAAAGTTACTATCAATAAATTCAATCGATATATTTGGAAATTTTCTTATAAAGTTAATTTCATCATACAGATGTTGAATATTTGTACGCTTGGATATTTTTGTCCATAATGCATCTCCTTGTGCACAGAAACTACACATGTACGGACACCCTAACATATAAACAGTTTGCCAAATAATTCCATTTTGTGCAACATTATTTCCTCGCCGACTGTGCATTACATTCATTGCATTATACACTTCGTCGGGAAAGTTGTTTACATAATTAATTACAAGAGGGTCATCTTTTCTGTTAATAGGTTTATTAGTTTTTACCTTACCGTCTTGATAATAAGTTATACCGTCAACTGAGAACATATTATCGTTAAACTTAGCATCGATTATTAATCTTAGAATTTCAGCGCCTGGACCATTAACAACAATATCAATTTGTGGGTTTGATTCAAACCATTCAGGACTTAAATCAATACTTGCGCCGCCAGCAAGTATAGTACACTCTGGATAGTGTTTTTTAACCCAGCGTGTATTTTCTAGTAATTGCTTGTCGCTCCAAAGGTACAAACTAACACAGTATATATCGGGTGGATTTTTTGCAAACTTTTCTTGCACGTCTTTGTTGACAGCAAAATCTATGCTGCCGTCATACCAATCCCAGTGTGTTTTTGTAAAGTTCTCTTCGCTACGTTGATAATAATGATCCTTTAACCAAAAATAAAGAAAAGGAAATCTGCGTTGAGTTGATCCGTTTATAAAACCATCGTACAGATTAAATGTATTGATAAAAATATTCAAAGATTAACTCTCAATTTAAGTAGACCGTTTGCGTCTCTGTATATGCTAATGCAGAGATACAGTACTCACTAAGTCCCACGGTCTTACAGGGAAATTTATTTGTTTGTTTACTTGTTATAATGTCTACTGGTCGTCCAAACTCGTCGCCTGGTACTATAAATAACCTTCAGTTATGCGATAGTATTTATCACAATGCCAGTCCAGTCTTTTTTGAGTTTTTGGTCTTTAAGAGATTGGATACGTTGCCCAAACTCTTCATAGAAACTATCTAATTCACCTGCCCATTGACCGGTCAAGTGCTCAAGTGCGTCTTCGCAATACTTGAAGTTTTGCTTACGATATTCTTCAAGCATTTGATTATGCAAATCTCTGAAACTTTGCAATGTAGGAAATTGATGAATGCCCACACTACTAGTATCCATTACAGCATATGCTGTAACTGGTTCCTCTAATCCAGCTTGAAAAAATGTATCAAGTTCAAGTACTGTTAATCTTTCGTCTGCTAGTTCTGCAGAATCTTTTCCAAATATTACTTTCATATTCTTATACTACATTATTTTTTATTTGTTGTCAACTGCAAATTGCTAAATAAAAATATGAAAATAATAGTAGGTCCGATTGTAACTGGTAGTAATAAATTAGCACATTTACTGTATGCAAACGAGCTAGGCAAAACTTCAAAAAAATGGATACCCACAGACCTTTCAGCAAAACGAGTTGAATCGTTTTCAGACTTGTCTGGTATTGTGCACAGCCATCAAACAAATCTTTTACCAACTGCACCAGCAGATGCAGAAATATTCTTTTGCATTGCAGAAAATTATTTAGATTATGTTTCTAATCTATGGTTGCACGACAATGCAGAAAAACTTCCAACACAGCCTATACAAATAGACAAACAATATGCAATGTATGCAATGCTGAAATTAAAAAATCATCTACAATACTATATTAATTTTTTAAGAGAAAAGCCTGCAAATTGTCAATTACATATACTATGTTACGAAGATTGGAATAATAATTTTTCAAAAATTCCTGTTGCCGACTTTAATGTACCCGAATACTTTAAACAGTACATTCCTGTTGAGCCTAAATACAACAAAGAAGATTATATCGACATGGATCATTTGGACCAATTTGTTCGAAAGTGGAATTGGGGAACAAACGGATCATTAATCTTTAACTATAAGAAGTACCTAATAAATAGTAGTATATAATAAAGGAAGAATAATCAATGAGTTTTGAATTACAAAAACAACAACTTGCGCAATTAATTCCAGGAAACAAAGATGTTGACGCTTGGCATACTGCACTAGTAGCAGTGATGCCTAAATATGGTATTAATACAGCAAGACGAGCTGCACACTTTATTAGTCAATGTGCACACGAATCAAATAACTTCCGTAGTTTGTCTGAGAATTTGAACTACAGCGAAAAAGCACTTAATGCGGTGTTTGGACGTTACTTTGGCACAGGCGGAACAAAACGCAATGCTGCCGAATATGCTCGCAATCCAGAAAAGATTGCAAACTATGTGTACATGGATGAGTTTCGTAAATACAAAATGGGCAATGTTAAAGAAGGCGACGGCTGGTTGTTCCGAGGTCGTGGACTAAAGCAATTAACAGGTCGTGAAAACTATACACGTTTTGGTGCAACAGTAGATATGACAGCGGAAGAAGCGGCTGCATATGTTGCAACTCCAAAAGGTGCTGTAGAGTCGGCTTGCTGGTTCTGGGATGCAAACAAACTAAACACTATTGCAGACACAGATGACGTTGTAAAAATGACTAAAAAGATCAACGGCGGTAACATTGGTCTTGCTGATCGCCAATCACGTTATAGCAAAGCAATGCAAGTATTTGGAAGTCCAGTAACATTGTCAGACGATGCAGGCAACGACGATTTTGATGTAGACGACATTGGCGTACTACGCAAAGGATGCAAAGGCGAAGGCGTTAAAATGATGCAGGAAGCATTGGGCATCGGAGCAGATGGAGCATTTGGTCCTGGTACAGAACGTGCACTTAAAGCGTGGCAAACCGCCAATGGTTTAACTGCTGACGGTATTGCTGGTCCAATGACACTGGAGAAACTGCTGGGTTAATTAAAAGTCAGGGTCTTTGACTTTTAAAATGTTATTGTGTATCCAACATTATAAGAAGTAGTAGAATCCATATCTTTGATGTTTGTGCTGTATGCTCCGAACGCAAGCTGAGAATACTTGCTGAGATCCATTGTGTATTCTACTCGTAAGTATTGTTGCATTTTTGAAGTAGGTTTAAAACTTTCATTTATGTACGATAACTCTCCGGTTTGAGAGTCTTGCTCAGACGGACGAGTAGTATGTATTTTACCACTTAGTGCTGTAGGAAAGACACCGCTTGCAAGACTTAAGCCGTTTTTAATAAAACTTACTTCTCCCCAAGTGCCAATTTGGTCGTCGACTTTTGTAACAATGCCTTTATTAAACCAAGTTTTAGTAGCCATAACGCCCAACTTGGCTTGCAATCCGTTGTTGCTAAATGTAAATACATTGTCTAAAATAGCATTCATTTCCATATCGCCGTAAACTCCAGCAAAACTCATCCAGGGATGATCCTTGCGAGTTTTTAAATATACATCATAGTTAAAGGCGCCGCTACGCAATACTCTATTAGATAAAGTCCATTCGTCTAAGTTCCTGGCGCTGAGCAGTAAATTAGAAGATACGTCATCTTGTAACAGATTAACTTGTGCACCTTTTTCTTCTACTGTAGAATTAAACATACTAAAGTTATGTTCCTGCGAACCTAAAGTAATTACAAATCCTCGATTAAAAGAGTCAACTGCAATTGTTTCAGCGTTAACATCAATTCCAGTAATATATCCACTTACTATTTTTTTGTTAATTTGTAGATTGCCAATGGGCTGCATTGCAGCGTTTATGTTGATTATCACTGGATCTGCAACTGCGCTGGATGCAACAAGTGTTGCTGCTGTTACAATCAAACTGAATTTTTTCATATCGCACCTATTGTTAACATACTATTAAAATAACACAAGTTAGCGATATGTCAACCGCTAACTTGTTGGTTATGTTATTAGTTGCCTGATTGATATAAAATCTGTGCAGCATCCTGGTCGCTAACAAAGTTCCATTGTTGTTGTACCATATCAACTGCGCTTGCAGCGGTAATAGTATTTGTGCCGCTTAGTTCACTCATAAACAGACTGTTGCGACGATCTCCACTTTCGTTGTGCTGTACCCAACTTACAAGATATTTCTTGTCATCGTCGCCTTTGAAAATATTAACAGTGCCGCCATCGTCCCAAGAACCAGCAATTTGATCAGAACTATCTCCCAAGAAGCCTGTTAGTAGATTTTGGTATGCTGAAATATACTTGTTGTCTTGTGTTTTTAACAAAATTTGATGACTGTCATTGCCGCCGGCAAAGTCGCCTGCACTAACAAGAATATCTTCTTTGCCATCGTCATTGATATCAAAGAAACGTGGATTATAACTAGCATGGCCTTCTGTGTCATATCCATATAGTGTAGACTCTGTAACATCAGTAAATGATCCAGTGCCGTTATTACTCAAGAATTGAATCTCGCTGTACTCTGCTTGTACGTTTTGCGGACGGGTAAACACAATAACATCGTCAATGCCATCTTCATTGAAGTCATTTGTTGCAACACGAATAGCATGGTTAGGATCGCCAAGGCCGTTGTTGCCGAGATTAAGTCCTGTATACTTGGCTAAGTCAAAACGTGGTCGAGGCAGTTCTGCAAGGTGTGTCATTGTACTGCCACTTAGACTGTACAAGTTTGTACCTTTTGCACCATTTTCCATACTGTCAGTGATAACCATTTCGTTGTTGCCGCCGTGCACAAACTGACCAATTGTTACACCGCTTCCGCCATAAAAGTTGCCGTTGTTTAGATTAGTAACAAGAGTAAAGTCGCTAACAGTGTCGTTGATTGCCACTGTGCTATTAGTGCCATAATCCAACATAAAGATATCTGCATATCCGTTACCGTTAAGGTCTCCCACATCGGCATCATGCGACCAAAGATTACTTGTTGCTAAGTCATTTCTTGTAAAATTAGTTCCGTTGTTAATAAACACACTTGGATTTCCGTAGTGCTGCATGTCAGTGCTCGAACTTACAAACATATCCGTACGACCGCTTTTAAAGAAGTCTACAAATTCAATATCTGGTTCTGTGCCCAGTATGACATTATCATTTCCACTAAACCAAGTACTTGTTACATCTACCATAGAACCGTTTACATAACGGAACATAGATAGCCTGCTGTTTTGCCAATTGTTTGCTGTTGCTGGTTGTGTCATACGCCCTGCAAAAATGAAATCGTCTTGTGCACCATCATTGTCTGCATCAAAGAAATAGGTATTCATAATTGCATTAGTAGCATTACTTGGTCCTGTTAACGGATCTACAGTAGCTAGCCGTACTAAAGGACCATAACTTAATTGTGCTGGTGTTATTGGCGTTGCTGGAGGTGTAACAACACCAACCATTCCACTAGAACCGCCGCCACCGCAGGCAGAAAGTAATGTTGTAGACAACAACATTGTTGATAGTGTTAGTTTTCTCATAGTATAAACCTTTTTGAAAGTTCTGTTACAATATTAAATTAACACAATTATAATTACTGTCAACCTTTATTATTCGGGTTCAATTTTTACTTGCAACGGGTATCCATTACTTCTTGCCATAATAGTAACTTCAACACCTTTGTGTTCGGCAAGTTCAAACGGCAATACTGCAACCACAGCACTTCCTTGTTCGTGTATATTGTTTGTTAAATCCATTGCAATACTATGGGAATGATCAAACACTGTTATTAAACTTTCAATAACAAATTCCATACTTGTATAACTATCATTGATATACACTACTTTGTGTTGTCGCGGTGGGAAAAGCCCAATCTTGGTGTTTGTTTTTGTAGCTACGTCAGTTGAACTCAATGTTTTTCTCCTGGAAATGGGGAGATATTGCTATCCCCCCTCTGTGGTTTTAGTTAGTTATTAATAGTGCTATTTATCGCAATTTTCTTCGGTTGTAGTGCTTCTGGAACTTCACGCTTCAGTTGAATATGTAGCATACCCAGTTCTAGTGTTGCTCCAGTAACTTCGATATGATCTGCTAAACGAAACTCTCGTGTAAACCCACGTCCGGCAATGCCTTTGTATAGATAGCTTACATCGTCGTCCTTTGCACTTGGTACACCTTCAACTGTTAGTACACTTTTTTCTAGTGTAATATTCAAGTTGTCCATATTAAAACCGGCAACTGCAAGTGAAATTGTGTATTCATCTTCGTTGTCTTGTACAATGTTATATGGCGGGTAACCTGTGCTTTTGCTGTTGTCAAACATGTCCTGAAACATTCTGTCAAAGCCTACTGTGGCACGATGAAGTTGAGGTAAGTCTAGTGTTGTTAATCTTGTCATAGTATTTCTCCTTAATAAGCAAGAATTATTAGTAGATCCTTTATTGGCATCTACTGTACTACTATATATGATTTTTTATAAAAAAGTCAACTATAATTAATTAATTTAATAAAATTTTATTCAGCGGATACAAGAAATGGCGCACTAACCGTGGTGACGCCGCGGGTTTATTAAGTAACCACCCTACTTGGAGATATTCAAATTGAAGTAGATTTCCAAGATTTGTAAGTAAATGAGATTTTATATTTTAAATTTCTTGTTGTTGTGCTAATTTTTTCTTCCAGCGTTTTTCTGCTGTAGCTTTAGCACGTTTTCTTTTTAAACTTGGTTTTTCAAAATACTGACGTTCTCTGTATTCTTGAATAATTTTTTCTTGCTGCATTGTTTTTTTTAATTTTCTCATTGCACGGTTAACATCGTTATTTTTAACTATAACTAATGTACCAGTTGATCTTTGATCGTTCTTAAAGTTTCTCATTTACTTCCTCTTTGCTGGTGTTGTTCAATTGCCACAAGCAATTTTAACAACGGATCGTCTATATGCCGAGTCCATATAGTATTTAACTCGGTTCTTCCTACGTACCATACGTGTTCTTTAGATATTAAACTACCTTTTATTATATCGGTTTCTGTTGTGTCTGTCAAGTTAATTATTACAATATCTGCATTATTTGCAGTATCTAATAACCATTCGTAGTCTCTATCCTCATTGCGATAAACATGTATAGCCAATTTAATAGGACTACTAGCCAATGGATTTATAATAGATTCAGAAAGACCCCAATCAAAATCTACCAATAATATTTTGAAACTGTCACTCCAATACTTGTCGGGAGGAGTAATCATTACGTGTTCGTTGAATTTGTTATGTGTTTTTTCCATGATTAATTATATATGCTTTAACTTGATTTTGTTGTATACTGCTGAGGTTTTCGTATTCTTGACGACCTGCTTTAACTTCATTGACTGTAAATTCAATATATTTTCTATCGTATGCTAATGTTTCGTCTACTGTGTTTCTATCAATTTCTATCCATTTTTTGTTGTTCCATTTGTATAGTGTATATGGGGTAGTATCAGTTTTCAAAAACAACTGCCCTTTAGTTGGGTTTGTTGGCCAAGTTGTTCCAAAACTTGCACCACTGACATCACCTAAATCAAAATCCGGTTCTGCGCCTGGTTGATTTCTAACCGAAGTTTTGGTATTTTCTAATTGCTTTATTTTTTTGCTCTGCAAGTCAATAGTTGTTAATAGATTTTCAACTTCGTTAGCAAGCTCTGTTATTTTTTCTTGGTCTTCGACTTGAACTATCTTTTCAACTTCTACTTCTTTAATAGTTTCAACTGGAACTTCAACTATCTTCTTAACTTCAACTATCTTTTCAACTTCTACTTCTACTTCTTTAATAGTTTCAACTGGAACTTCGACTATCTTCTCAACTTCAACTTCAACTATAGTATTACCCTTGTAATTTTTTTTTTGACTTGGTGCTGTAATTCCACTAATGGCTGCTAATGTTAGAATAACTGCTAGTGGATCAAACACTGCAACTAATAAGAATATGATCCAACGTACACTATCCTCGAGTGTGTCTTTGTCGGCGTCTTGGTAAAACAATTCTGCTAGATATTTTACTGGACCTACTTCTGCTTCCAGTTTTCTAATTTCAGTTTCTAGTTCGAACTTTCCTGTTAGTAATTGATCAATATTGTTATTTGCGTCAGTGATAAAACTTCTTTGCTGGGCGATTAGTTCTTCAACTTCTGTATTTCTTCCAATGCTAAGTTGGTTTCTTAATTGTTGTATCAAGTTATTGCTGGCAATAATTTGTTGTTCAGCACTACTTCTAATTCTGTTTATTTCATCACGAGCACGTACTACCACTGGGTTTTCTTCTGCACGAGCTTTTTCAATCTTGTCAAGCATATCTGCTTCTCGAGATTTAAGATTTGGTATTTGGTTGTTTCTTATATCATTGACAATATTTCTTAATCTTGTTTTTTCTGCTGTTGCAGCATCTGTTGCTTGTGTTTGTAGTTGGCTTTCTTGTTGTACTAAACTTGCAATACGCTGTTGTTGTGCTTCTACCCAAGTCTGCAATGCTCTTCTGGTATTACCACCAAATAGCCCATCGTTGGTAACTCCAATTACAGCCTGTCCTTCTTTTATTTTAGCACGTTCGTTGCTTTGTAATTTGTTTGTAGTTACAGTAATAGTTTCTTCAAGACTTAATATTTGTGCCCGGACAGATGATACTGCACTATTATTAATTTTTACTTCGCTAATACGTTTTTCGTAATCGTTTGCACTTTGTTCTAGTCTTTGTAGTTGACTAGCAATTTCTTCCAGTTGATTCTCGTATGGCTTAGTGCGATCGCCATCGGTTTCTCGAGCAACACGAATAATTTCTGTTTGTTCGTCAATCGACGGCTGAACTCTTTCGTATGCTGTATTGATACGTTCTTGTTCTTTATCAATTTGTTCTTGTATTAATTTATTATTGTTAACACCGCTGTTTTCTGCTTGCTGTATTCTTTGCTGCGCTCGCTGTATATCAAATTCGAGTTTTTCAACAGAACTATCGATCTTTTCTATTTTGGCAAAACTTTCCTCTACACCAGCAGTTTGTTCAATATGTGCTTTACTTAAAAATCCAAAAATCCCCATACTTGTAATAAGCATGAGAACTAAAATAGCAGGAATCAAATAAAACTTGATCCACCAGTTTGCAGTTTTCCAGTAAATCTTTAACCAAACTGCACCAGTGAGTTTTGCTGCTTCTAGTACACTGCCCATAACAATAACAGGTAAAGCAGCCGCTGCAAATATTGCAGCAAGCCCTATAATACTGTAATAGGCTGCACAAACTGATATAGTTAATGCTATAATCAGTGTAAAATAATGATAAACTTTCATACTACTATTTAGTAGTAGTTTATTCATTAATTTATTTATGCTGCTTCTCCGAGAAGTTTACCCATGTTTTTGAACACTACGTTATAAGCATTCGCTTCGTATTCGTAGTTGTCAAAAAATGTATCATCCTCATCACCTGAGGCACAATGCTCTTCCCAAACACGGTTCATTGCGTTCATGCCTTCTAATGCATCGCCACGACCAAAGTTTGTGATTGTGTTCCAAGCAGTTTTGAAGTCTACTGTTTCTTTGTAAAATGATGGGATTCTAAACATACGATTCTCCTTTTTACCTACACTACTAAAGTAACACAAATTTTATAAAGGTCAACCTCTAATTTAAAGAAAACCGTAACCATACAATACTAATACAATCCAAACTGCGGTAGTTAACAAAACCCAAAAAAGTATTTTTCTACCCAATGGATTAGTTAGAATTAGGATTAATAATAGTATTGCAATAATTACACTCATGCTATTTCTTTTTACGCTTGGTCCACACGGTCCTGATATCCAGGTTTTCTGTGCGGGCAAATTTTTCACATTCGGTTACAGTGCCGCCATTTTTTAGAAATTCTTTAACCATACGATCAACATCTTCTTCTGACAGTTCTACATCATCTTTTTTACTCATTGTTTAACCTCTTCAATAATATAATCAGTTTTATCAACATTAGAATGAAAATATGCAAATGCATCTTCACGTCGTGAACAAATAGCAATAACTTCACTAGTATCTTTGACTTTTACAACAAACATATGTTTCCTTTCTTGTTATACATTCATTATAACAAACTATTATAAGATGTCAACCATTAAATATAGATAAATATAAGTATGGACTTTTTAACACTAGCAAGTGAAGTAGGATTTCCAATTGCAGGAGCACTTGCAGCTGGATATTTTGTTTTCCTAACACTTAAATTTATTTTAGGCGGCGTTGAGGACAGTGTAAAAACACTCAACGGTATTATTGGCTCGTTGGACAATCGTGTACAAACTATGAACAACGATTTGGTTAAGATAGATGCACTGTTAAGTTATGCACTTGGAGTTAAACCTAACATTGACAGAATAGCTGCTAACGAAGGCAAAGACGATGCAAGGCGAGACTAATGGAAATTGATCTAGCTACTGCAATCAAAGACTTTGGCTTTCCAGTTATTGCTGCATTTGGCATGGGATACTTTATATTCTTTATCTGGAAGTGGGTAACAGAAACCATTGATCCTGTTATTGGACAAAGTATGAGCACACTAATACGTCTTGTTGACCGTGTGCGTATGCTAGATAATGACATGATTAGACTTAACAGTAAACTTAGTATGGTGTTAGAGCACAGAGCTAGTCTTAACCCAGAGCAACAGGCGTTATTAGACGAAGCAATTGTTAAATACCAAAGCCGCAGCGAAACATTCAACAGCACCGGCAAAGAATGAAAAGATTTTATTTAAGTCATTGCGAATATAAATGGACACATGCTCGTACACATATGGAACATATTTGGGTACGCAAAGAACTAGACAATGCACTGTTTGAGCAATGTAACCAAGATGGATTTAAATTAGTATATCAAAGAACCAATAGCCAAACGTTGCCAGGTGATATATATTTGCGTAATAACATTTTTGTAGATGTTGACGATAAACAATGTACAATGTTTGTACTAAAATACCCTAAAGCGAAACTAATGGAGAAAATTCAATGATCTGGATGGAATATAATATAATGCAGGCAGGCAAAAACTTTCGTATAGAAGGTGACACACCAAATGAAGTAATGGACAAAGGCTTGTATCAACCTGGTGATGTATTCATAGTAAACGAAAACGGTTGGTTAATGAAAACTGACAACCTTACTAAGATGATTTTAACGCACGAGAATAACAAGTCTTAATAATATCAACTACTCTTTGTGAAAGTACAATTTCATAATGGTTTCTATCTATTTCGGTATACTCAACATCGTCGCGGCATGTCATGCTTGAACGTGTAACAATGCCGTCATTGGTTCCTCGTATCCATGGCACATCTCCTACAGTTGTAACCATTTGCATCCACGGACATTGTATATCGATTTTTTTACTATTGCGTATAAAACTACTGTTTGGAGAAATGTCTTTGAACAATTGATAATGTGGATTAAATATTGATCCCCATGTTGCTAGTTCGCTGCCATTAAATGGTGTTGCCAGACTAACTACACCTTTTACGCTATCAAAATGTTGTTGTAAATAAGTTGCGTACACACCACCAAGACTGTGTGCTACTATAAAAAATGGTCCTTTGATATCATCGAGTATAGCAATCATCTCTGCTAAATTATCTTTGGCACAACCTTCTTTATTGTAGTTTAGATAAACAGGATTCTTAGTACGGATTGATTTTTGTATGAACGCAAAACTACGTTCGCTAGCTGTTGCTCCATGTATATAAATTGTTTTCATTTTGATGTCGCTACAAATATTCCATCCCAGTTATCGGGTAAGTCTTGTGTTTTCATATACTCGCAGCGTTCAATCCACATATCGTAATATCCTTCCATTTGGCCATCAAAAGATCTGCGTATTAGTTTACATTGTTCAATAGCTCCGTCAAATTGCTGCATACGATATAAGCCGTGCATAGCATTGTGATATTTTTGTGCTGTGCGCCAACTTGGCCTTACGTTATCTAAAACTGTATAGATAGTTAATCCGACACTTTTGCCTTTTACTTGTAGGTCGTCTACTTTAAGGTAGAAGAAGTCGTCTTTGGTTGCTTCATAAGTTGCTTCGCCCACTAGTAACAAGCATCCGTATTCTTTGCACTTACTTTCTACTCTTGCTGCGGTGCTCACAGCGTCCCCAAGTACATCATACGAATGACGTTTGGTACTTCCCATTTCACCGAGATAACCAAGGCCAGTATTAATACCAGCCCCCATACCAACCACAGGGCGGCCACTAGGTATAATAACTTCTTCATTAAACTTCTCCACTGCACTAAGCATGTCTAAGCCGCATTGTACAGCGGTCTTAGCATGGTTGGGATCGTCAATAGGTGCGTTGTGTATGTGCATACTAGCATCACCTATATACTTGATAATCATTCCGTCTGCGTCTAGTACAGGTTCTGTAATAGCATCCATATAGCCATTCATTATTTTTGTCAAGCCGTGTACGTCATCGCCAAAACTTTCACCCAATGGAGTAAAGCCACGCAAGTCTGAGAATACAATCGAGACTTCTTTCTTCTGTCCGTCCTTGATTAGACTTGGGTTTTCTTGTAATAGTTTAACAACAGTAGGTGATGCATATCCTGCAAATTGTTTCTTGATTGCTTGTTTCTCTAAAAACTCTCGCACAAACTTAATACCATATACTTGTAATGCTATTAATACAAATGTAATAACTGGTGCTGTAACATCTAATAAGAGTTTGTCGGTTGCATACGCATACATTGAATAGGGAACAACACTGCCTATTAGTACAACTGTTGCAGCAAGCCCTACAAGCATCCAACGACTTAATAGGATTAGTAACAAACCACCCATAATAAGTGCTATAAGCTCAGCTTGTGCTGCCCATTGAGGACGTTGTATGTTAGTACCAGCAAACATAGTTCCTAGAACTGTTGCTTGTGTTGTGCCAGCAAACTGTGCTCCTACTGCTGTTGGTACAGGATTGGCAATTCCTGCTGCTGTAACATCAACAATAACTACTGCACCTTCTAGGTCAGATGGCAGGGTGGTTATGCTTGCACTCTTGTTACGCTGACTCCAGTCTATCCACACTCTACCTTGTGCGTCTGTAGGTATAATACCAAACTGCGGTATACGCATTTTGTCTATGCCTAGTGGGCTTAATTTTATTTGGAAACTAGGATCGCCTGCTATAACACGCAGTGTTTCGAGTGCCAGACTTGGATACAATACTCCGTCTACAACGGCAACTGTTGGCATACGTCTTACTACTCCGTCTATCTCTGGTTCTGTACTAACAATACCTGCACCTACTGAATTGTTTTCTAGCATTGGTATGTTAGCAATAATGCCTCCATAAGGCAATATAGTATCTAAGTAGTCTGAGTTGATTATTGCTGCGCCCGGATTAATAGGTTCGTTTACAGTTTTGTCTCCAGGGCGGCTAGCAAGTATAACCGGATAATCTAACATAGTGTCAGCTAGGTATGCATCCCCACCTAGTCTATCCTCTTCGGGCATCATTACATTCCACACAACTAATCCAGCACCTCTGTCGTACAAGTCTACAATAATGTCTGCGTATATGTCCCGAGGAAAAGGATACTGTCCGTACAGTTCTAGTGCCGGTTCGTCTATTTCTGCAACATAGATATTATTCTCTACTGGTTCTTGGTTAACAATTAATTGATCAAAGTAATTTAATTTGATACTTTGTATAAAGTTAGATGGATTTGCAAATGCGTAGACTAATATCCCCAGTGTTATTAATGCCCACCAAGGGCTTAGTAATCTTTTCATGTTTTCTTTCCCATTAGTTTTGCTCGCATTGCATCTAGCTCTGCGGCTTTTTCTATTGAGGCTTGAGAGGACGGCTTTTGTATTCTGGGTTCGGCACTCCCGGATAGTACTCTACTACCGGAGAATACTTCGGTTTCTTCTTCATTGTTTTTGGTCGGTACTTGATTATTAAGGGTCGCTCTGATGGCATTTGCTCTGTTTCTGAGCTGTTGTATGCTAGCTTCTTGTCTTCGTTCAACTAATTTCTCCTCAAAACATTGATCCACTAACTGCTCGACATAACTTTTAAATAATATATTGCATAACCATTGTAACATATTCATATTTATAATTAAAAATTATTGTTGTACTATAGTTAAATTACACCCTCCGACTGCAGAACAAGTTCCGCTTACACTACTGCCGTCACTCATTGAATGTGGTAGTGTGTAGGATTGATCGGTTTCGCCTTTTTGCAGCAAACCAAAGGTCCAAGGCTGTGTACCATCAAGTTCTACTCTGGCAGAATGATCTCCGCCATCATACTGGAATATACCAGCTGTATGGTCATCGCCGGTGATTTCCAAGTCTATAAACTTATCACCAGCACCGTCTTGAAATATATCAACAGTATTACTATCTCCTGCTATGCTTAGTATAAGTGCTTTGTTACCAGTTCCTTTTTGCAATATATCAACATCATTGCTGTCGCCAATTATACTAGATTCAATGTATCCGTGTGAACCTGTATCTAAATTTTGTTCAGAATCAAATAAATTCTGACTGCCAATGATTGTCAAGTCTACGTAACTTACACCGCCGGCTTGTTCTATATTCACCAAATTATCATTGCCTGTAATAGTTGATTCAACCGTGTCGCCTTGCCCAGCGTTTGCTAATGCAAGTTTTGCATCCATTCTAGCTTGTTGTGCTGTTGTTGGTGCGCTTGATCCATATACTGGTGTGGGAGGAGAGGAAGAAGTATTAGTAGTATACAAACCTTCCTCTACCATTATAGCTGTAACGAATATAACCATATTACTTGCATACGTGTGACTTGAAAGAAATTGTCCATAACCAAATGTCACGTACACTGCACCACCATTTGTACCATAGTCCCATTTGTGTATAGTTGAAATATTATT
>Ga0209137_1001686_pt1 | contig 20473 bp, 18 predicted proteins | sample SaaInl5LU_22_DNA_FD_184642 | JGI IMG/M metagenome (GOLD analysis project Ga0209137, IMG submission 184642) | Marine microbial communities from expanding oxygen minimum zones in the Saanich Inlet - ESP_105LU_22_DNA (SPAdes) (version 2) | ecosystem: Environmental > Aquatic > Marine > Intertidal...
TTCTGACAATAGTGTACAAAGTACTAGTCCATTATATATTTGGCCTGGAGCTTTACAAACTTGGACTGCTACAAATTTACCTTTACCAACAGGAAGTTATAGTATTAGAGCAAGATTAGTAAATACAGGTTCTGTTATTTTAGGATTCTCGTTTTTAGGAGATATGATTACTACAAATGGAGATGAAGCAATCTCAAATAATTCAGATGGATGTTGTGAAAATAATGTTATAAGTGTCTTAAATATTTTAGAAGAAGATTGTAATAGAGCATATAATAATGTTACAGATTCACTAGGAGATAACTGGACATTTAACCTTTTAGATAGTACAAATACTATTATTAGAACTGAAACTACAGATATAAATGGTAATATTTTCTTCTCTGGTTTACCAGACGGTACCTATTCTATACAAATTGTTAACCAAACAGGATGGACACAAACAATAACATCAGAAATGGTTATTGTTGCAAATAATTCTGTTCAAATAGTAGAATTTTATAGTTGTAATAATTAGTCTAACAAAACCCAAGATTATAATAATTGTAATCTTGGGTTTTTTAATTTTTACTTACACAAAATACCATATTTAATATTAACAAGTAAATCTTGGCTTAGTAATCTAACTATCCGTTAAACTAATAAAAAATGGAAAACCAATGTTAAGTTCTAATAGTATAGGGCATTTTAATAAACTTCTTGAAAATAATGAGTTTTATCTTGTTCATAAATCGCACTTAATTAATTTAAGTTACATAGAAAAATACCTTAACGAAGGTTATGTTATTTTTAATAGGAAATAAAAAAATACCAGTATCAAGAAATAGAAGGCAAGAGTTTTTAGAAAAACTTAAAACTTAAAAATAAATATCCTGAGCTATTCTAAACGTATTAGCATGAGCCTCTACAATAGTTTTAATACCTGGACTGTAACCTCCTCCCATACTACACATTACAGGAATACTATTGTTTTTACAAGTTTCTAAAACAAATTGATCACGTTTTTTGCAGCCTTCAATTGTTAATCCAAGTTTACCTAATTTGTCTGTAGCAATAACGTCTACACCACATAAATAGTAAATAAAATCAGGTTTTTGATTTTCAATTAACTTCGGAAGTGTTTCATACAAAATAGATAAATACTCATTATCTCCAATATTATTTTCTAAAGCAATGTCTAAATCGCTTTGTTCTTTTTTAAAAGGATAATTGTGTTTTCCGTGCATAGAAAACGTAAAAACAGAAGCATCATTTTTAAAAATTTCAGCAGTACCATTACCTTGGTGTACGTCTAAATCTACTATTAGAATTTGTTTTGCAAAACCTTTATTTTGAAGATACCTTGCACCAATGGCTTGGTCGTTTAACATGCAAAATGCTTCTCCTCGATTTGTGTATGCATGATGCGTTCCACCAGCAATATTCATGGCAACACCAAACTTTAATGCAAATTCACTCGCTTTTATTGTGCCATCTGCTATTGTTATTTCGCGCTCAACTAAAACTTCGCTTAAAGGAAAACCAATTTTCCTTGCTGCACGTTGGTTTAAAGTAATATTTAGTAATTCGTAAAAATATTCTGGGTCATGAACAGATAGAATTGGCGCTTCGTTAATCATTCTAACAGGTTCAAAAAAGTTATCTTGAGTACAAGTCCCTTCGTAAATTAATTGTTGTGGAAGCAGCTCGTATTTTAACATAGGAAACCTATGACCTTTTGGTAATGGATGGCAATATATAGGATGGTAGGCTATTTTTAGCATCTTAGAGGTGCAATTTTAGTTGAATACGTTTTCTAGCAACATCAACCTCTAAAACCTTCACAATAATTTGTTGGTATAAATGTACGTGCTCGTTTACATCTTTCACAAAACTGTCGCTTAAATTAGACACATGTATTAAACCGCTTTCTTTTATACCAATATCTACAAAACACCCAAAAGCAGTAATATTATCAACTATTCCAGGTAATAATTGTCCAGGATGCAAATCTGTAATAGATTTTATATTTTGACTAAAACTAAACACTTTTGCAGTTTCTCTAATATCTAGTCCTGGTTTTTTTAATTCTTTAACAATGTCTTCAAGAGTTAAAAGCCCAATAGTTTCTGTACAATAGTTTTTTAAATTTATATTTTGAAGAATGGACTCGTTACCAATTAATTCTTGTACCGAAACACTAGCGTCTTTTGCCATTTTTTCAACAATTTTGTAACTTTCTGGATGCACCGAAGAATCGTCTAAAGGATTTTTACCATCCTTAATTCTTAGAAAAGCAGCACCTTGTTCGAAGCCTTTTTCGCCTAAACGAGGTACTTTTTTAATATCGTTTCTAGATTTAAATGTGCCATTCTTATTTCTATAATTAAATATATTTTCGGCTAATTTTGGACCAATTCCAGAAACCGAACTTAATAATGGAACACTTGCAGTATTAATATTTACACCCACATTATTTACACAATTTTCTACTACAATATCCAATTCTTTTTGAAGTTTGTTTTGGTCTACATCGTGTTGGTATTGTCCAATACCAATAGATTTTGCATCAATTTTTACCAACTCTGCTAATGGATCTTGTAACCGTCTTCCAATAGATACCGAACCTCTCACTGTAACATCATAATTAGGAAACTCGTCTCTTGCAATTTTTGATGCCGAATAAATACTTGCTCCAGCTTCGCTAACAACAAATACTTGTATGTCGTTTTTAAAATGTACTTTTTTAACCAAAGCCTCTGTCTCACGAGAAGCAGTACCATTTCCTATGGCTATGGCTTCTATTTTATAAGCTTCGGTTATAGATGAAAGCTTTTTAATGGCACCAATACTATCGCTTTTTGGTGGATGAGGATAAATGGTTTCATTATGTAGTAAAGTACCTTGTGCATCTAAGCAAACCACTTTACATCCAGTTCTAAATCCAGGATCGATAGCCAAAACACGTTTTTCACCTAGAGGAGAACCTAGTAATAGTTGTTTTAAGTTTTTTGCAAAAACAGTAATTGCAGCTTCATCTGCTTTTTCTTTTGCATTGCTCAAGGCTTCATTACTTAGTGAAGGAAATAATAAACGCTTATAAGCATCACTTATGGCAAGCTCTATTTGATCTGCACATGTGTTTTGAGATTTTATAATCCTTCTATTTATGTTTTCCAAGGCTTTTATATCGTCAATTTCAATTTTCACACGAATAAAACCTTCATTTTCTGCTCTTAAAATAGCTAGAAGTCTATGAGAAGGAATACGTTGTAAACTTTCAGACCAGTCAAAATAATCTCTAAATTTTTGAGCTTTTTCGTCTTCAACTTTAGTTTTTACCACTTTAGTAGAAATTTGCGCATGTCTTTCTAGTTGGTTTCTAAGATTATTTCTAATGCCTAATCGCTCGTTTATCCATTCTGCAATAATATGTCTGGAGCCTTCTAAAGCTTCTTCAACCGTTGTTATTTCTCCTTTTACATATTTATAGGCAATAGATTGTATGTCGTTAGAGTTTTGGCTCATTATTATTTTGGCTAACGGCTCTAAACCATTTTTTCTAGCAGTTTCTGCTTTTGTTTTGCGTTTTTTCTTGAATGGTAAGTACAAGTCTTCAAGTGTTGTAATATCTATACAAGCTTCAATTTTTTCTTTTAGTATTTGGGTTAAAACAACTTGTTCTTCAAGTGCTTTTAAAATGCTGATTTTTCTTTTTTCTAAAGTTTCAAATTGTTCTTTGTACTTTACAATGTCACCAATTTTAACTTCATCCAAATTACCAGTTGCTTCTTTTCTATAACGTGAAATAAAAGGGACTGTACTGTCTTCGTTTAAAAGTTTAATGGTGTTTTTAACAGAAGATTCTGGTAAATTGGTTCTAGAAATTATGTATTTTAGTTGTGTTAGCATTTCTTATTTAATTATACTGCTAAAATAAGATTTACCAACCATAATAATAAATTGAATCTTATGAAACATTTAGTTAAATTTCTTTTTATTTTAATTTTTGCACTGTCGAGTTGCATAAAAGAAGAGAAACCAGAAAATACAGAGGCTGAAGATTTTAAACGTGTTGAACAAGTTGTGCAAGGTGTTTTTGACGATGTTTGGGCTGCAAAAAAAGCAGATGTAATTTTAAAATACCAAACAGAAGATTTTGTTTTACTTGAGCATGGTGAGGTATGGAATAACGATACTATTGCGAATTGGTGTAACAAAGCTAAATTAAGAGATGATCCTACTAAAAGAATAAACAACTTCAATTTTTTTAAGGCTAAAAAGGAAGGCAATCGCATTTGGATGGCTTACCATAACTACGCAACTTTTAAAAAGGATACTATAGTTGGAAAATATCAATGGTTAGAAAGTATAGTCGCTGTTAAACAAGACTCTGTTTGGAAACTGGAGTTAATGCATTCTACAAGAGTAGGTAGGTAAATAATAACCAAAAAACCTCGCAGATTTTTCAAATCTATGAGGTTTGAAGATATAAAATTATTTTTTCTAACCTATAAGCAATCCATTACTAACATTAGCATCGTCTGGATTTACAAATACCAATTTGCCTTCAGGTGTTTCCGTCATTAAAATCATGCCTTGGCTTTCTACACCACGCAAAGCTCTTGGTGCTAAATTAACCAAAACAGTAACCTTTTTACCAACAACTTCTTCTGCTGTAAAGCTTTCTGCAATACCAGAAACAATGGTTCTTACATCTATTCCTGTATCTACTTTTAAGACTAAGAGCTTTTTAGCTTTTGGCATTTTTTCGGCTTCTAGAATGGTGCCAACTCTAATATCGAGTTTGGTAAAATCGTCGAAATTAATGGTTTCTTTTTGTGGTTCTACAACTTTTTTTGCAGCTTCATTAGTTTTTTTACAAGCTTCTAATTTATCAAGTTGGGCTTGAATTTCGGTGTCTTCAATTTTAGAGAATAACAATTCGCCTTTTCCTATTTGGTGATTAGCAGAAATTAATATGTCTTTAGTTGAAATGTCTTCCCATTTGTTAGCATCACTATTTAAAATACCTTTTAATTTGGTAGAAGTAAATGGTAAAAAAGGTTCAGATAAAGTGGCTAATGCCGAAGCTATTTGTAGTGCAATAAACATAATGGTTTTTGTTCTAACCTCGTCTATTTTTACTAATTTCCATGGTTCTTCGTCTGCTAAATATTTGTTTCCAAGTCGTGCTAAATTCATTAATTCTTGAGACGCTTCTCTAAAACGGTAACGTTCTAAAGAGCTTTCAATCACACTTGGATAGGCTTTAATTGCAGCCAAGGTTTCTTGGTCTATTGTAGAGAAATCACTTGGAGTTGGAACTAAACCATTGTAATATTTATTAGTTAAAACCACTACACGATTAATAAAATTACCAAAAATGGCAACTAATTCATTATTATTTCTTGCTTGAAAATCGTTCCAAGTAAAATCGTTGTCTTTAGTTTCAGGAGCATTAGCTGTTAAAGCATAGCGCAGTACGTCTTGTTTGTTTGGAAAATCTTTTAAATAGTCTGGCAACCAAACAGCCCAGTTTTTTGAAGTAGATAATTTGTTGCCTTCTAAGTTTAAAAACTCGTTAGCAGGTACATTATCTGGTAAAATATAAGAGCCTTCAGCCTTTAGCATGGCAGGAAAAATAATACAGTGGAATACGATATTATCTTTACCAATAAAGTGCACTAACTTGGTGTCTTGGTCTTTCCAATAGGGTTCCCAATCCTTTCCTTCTCTTGCAGCCCATTCTTTAGTTGCAGAAATGTAGCCTATTGGAGCATCGAACCAAACGTATAATACTTTACCTTCTCCTCCATGAACAGGCACTGGAATTCCCCAATCAAGGTCTCGTGTTACTGCTCTTGGTCTTAAACCATCGTCTAACCAAGATTTACATTGTCCGTAAACATTAGATTTCCAATCTTTTTTATGACCTTCAAGAATCCATTCTTTTAAAAATTGCTCGTGCTTATTTAAAGGTAAAAACCAATGTTTGGTTTCTTTTAAAGTTGGTATGTTTCCAGTAATTGCAGATTTAGGGTTTATTAAATCTGTTGCATTATGGCTAGTACCACACTTTTCGCATTGGTCTCCGTAACTTTCTTCATTACCGCATTTTGGGCATGTGCCTACTACAAATCTATCTGCTAAAAATTGGTTTGCTTCAGCATCATATAACTGCTCTGAAACTTCTTCTACAAATTCATTTTTATCGTATAAAGTTTTAAAAAATTGGGATGCAGTGTCATGATGAATTTTAGCTGAAGTACGCGAGTAGTTATCGAAAGTAATTCCGAAGTCAACAAAAGAGTCTTTTATAATTTTATGATATCTATCTACAATTTCTTGTGGTGAAACACCTTCTTTTTTTGCTTTAATAGTAATTGGTACACCATGCTCATCACTTCCGCAAATAAAAGCTACATCGTTTCCTGTTAAACGTTTGTACCTTGCATAAATATCTGCAGGCACATAAACTCCAGCTAAATGGCCAATATGTATAGGTCCATTAGTATAAGGTAATGCAGCAGTAATTGTATATCTTTTTGACATTTTTATTTTCTTTTGAAGCTGTAAAAATACGCATTTTGATAGGGATTTAGAAAAAAAATGTAAATTTACAATATGACGAAAAAGAGAATCATTCAGATTATTTGTTGTGTTATTTTTTTCATTGGAAATTATAACATAAATGCGCAAAATAAAACCGAAAACAAATTGATACAACCACCTTATTTAAAAGCAGGAGATACTGTTGCCATTGTTGCACCTTCAGGAGTATTAAATAATAGAAATGATGAAGTTGCACGTGCAAAAAAACTTTTAGAGAGTTGGCAATTAAAAGTTGTTGTAGGTGAGCATGTGTTTAGTAAAGACAATCATTTTGCAGGTACAGACCAAGAACGTTGCAAAGATTTTCAAGATGCATTAGATAACCCAAATATTAAAGCCATTTGGAGTGCAAGAGGAGGTTATGGAACTGTTAGAATATTAGACAAACTGGATTATACTAAGTTTTTAAAGCAACCAAAATGGATTATTGGTTATAGTGATATTACTGCGTTACACAACCAAGTTCATAATCTAGGAGTGCAAAGTTTGCATGCTATAATGTGTGTTAGCTTACCAAAAGACTTAATTGAAATAGAATACTCTATAGAAACTTTTAAAAGTGCTTTGTTTGGGAGCCCTAAAAATTACGATTTAGAGTATTCTAAATATAATAGATTAGGAAATGCTTCAGGACCACTAGTTGGTGGCAATTTAACCATTTTACATACTATGTTAGGTTCTAAAGAAAGTATTGATACCTCTGGAAAAATATTGTTTATTGAAGAAATAGGAGAGTATAAATACCATATCGATAGAATGTTACAGAGTATGAAACGCGCTGGTTATTTTGATAATTTGAATGGACTCATTGTAGGAGATATGAGTAGAATGCGAAAAAACACTACACTTTGGGGAACTAGTATAGAGCAATTAATTATTGATGCACTTTCTGAATATAATTTTCCTATTGCTTTTAATATGCCTGCAGGACATGAGGATAAAAACCTAGCAATGACATTAGGTATGACTGTTAAATTGAAAGTTGAAGGCGATAAGAGTTTGATTTTTTTTGAGAATTAAACCATGCGTTTTTACAACTTAAAAAAAATCAGTATCATTCTTAACAAAATGAAGAATCTTAAAAACAAAGTTTAACCATAATTAGAAAATTCAAGTAATAGAAATAGTTTAAGAAACAAATAGTAGGATGAGATTCCTGCTTTCGCAGGAATTATATGGCACAACACAACGATTTAGGAAAAAAAGGAGAGCAACTTGCGGTAGATTATCTATTAAAAAAAGACTATCAAATTCTAGAACGTAACTATAGATTTCAAAAAGCAGAAGTCGATATTATTGCACAAATAAATGATACTTTAGCTATTGTTGAGGTTAAAACACGCTCTACTAAAGATTTTGGAAACCCTCAAGATTTTGTAAAACCCAAACAAATTCAACGTTTAGTAAAAGCAGTAGACGAATTTGTATTAGTTAATGGGTTAGATGTTGAGGTACGGTTTGATATTATTGCTATTATTAAAACTGGTAAACAGTTTGAGATAGAGCATTTGGAAGATGCTTTCTATTATTTTTAGGATTTTTTCTGTTTGTTATATTTTTTAAACACTGTACAAAAACCTCTTTAAAACTATAGAGGAGTCTAAAAAGTGTTCTGTTTTGTAATAATAAGCGTTATCGAAATATCTATATTATTGAATATCAAAGATTCTTCACTTCATTTAGAATCACAAAAAGTATTGAAATTTGTCTTTTAAGACTGCTTACTCTGTTATAATTGTAAATATTACTGTTTGCGTTCTGGGTATAAACCAGGTTTATTGGCTTTAATTAAACTATTCAGTTCTTTTTTAAAAGCACCAATATCGTATGGTTTACTTATAATTTTCTTGTTTGCATCTAAAATAAAATAGCTAGGTGTGCCAGTAACATTATATTGGTCTCCAATTGGGTTATCCCATTTGCCTTCTCCAAAAACATGTATAAAATCTGGATAATCGTAGGGCATGTTTTTCCAACGGTATTTATCGTCATCTAATGCTATAGCAACAACTTGTATCTCTTCTTTTGTTTTCGTTTTAATAAAGTCTTTTAATAATGGTATTTCTTTTAAACAATGTGAACACGTAGTACTCCAAAAGAAAATTAAGTAATTATTTGAACCATCTAATGCACTTAATCTAGAAGTTTTTGTTTTTTCGTCTTCGTCCTTTATTTCAAATTCAAAATCTGGAGCTGTATTACCAATAGAGGCGTTTTTAAAATAGGTGATTCTGTTTATAAGTTCGTTGTCGTTATTAGCTCTGGCAATACCTAGTAAATAGTTTGAGCCAATATAATTTGCAACCACCTCGTTTTCTTCTACTGCAAACTGGTTCCATAAAATTTCAAGAAGAATACTTTTAATTTTTGGGTTCTCACCAATGGCTTTAACTACAGTATCAACATTTTCTGTATATGAAGCGTTTGCATTATTTTGGTCTATAAAACCAATAACATAGTCTAAAACGGTTTTAATTAAAAAATTAGAATTCTGTAGTGTTTCGTTTCCAAAATCTATATTCTTAAAATAGTTAGATTTAATGTGGCTTGAAAACGTTGGTACGTCTTCAAAAGTTTCAGGCACATAAGGTCTTTGAGCTTTTATAAAAGTATTAACTATCATACCTTTTGAAGCTTTTTCGAACTCCTGTTGTGTGTTTTCTAGAATATTGAAAATCTTAGAATAACCAGATGTATCTTCTTTTCCAGAATTGTAAAAATTACGAATGCTTTTGTTAATTAAATCTAGACTTCTGTTGTAAGAACTGTACAATTTATTTTCGCCAGATTTATCGAAGGTTAAGCCAGTTTCTAAATCGAATTTTAATTCAATATCTTCTTTATTATTTACAATAAAATCGAAATTATATTGGTCTTGAGGTTGCGCATATACTATACGATAGGTTCCAGGAACAGCATCTTCACTAAGTTTCATCTCAAAGGTACCATCTTCTGCAACGTCTGCATTTGCTACAAATATTGAGGTTTCTACAGTGACACGATACAAGAAGGCAAATTTAAATTCTTCGGCAGGAGAAAAGGTGCCTTTAATGGTATGTTGTGCAAATAATACTGAAGGTAATAGAGCGAGTAAAAAAAGTATTTTTTTAGTCATTTTTAATGGGTTTATTTTAGTTAAGGCAAAAACTTTGCCAAAATAAATTCTTAGTTTAAAATAGGTTTAAGTGCTGCTAATGCTTGTTCTACCGTTTTAATATTCTCAAAGGTAAGTAATAATCGTAAACCATTTTTGGTTTGTTTTTCTTTCATTTTACCTGCTGAAGGATTATGTTGTATGTACTTAAGTATTTTGGTAAAATTGGCGCTTTGGTAGAAATTACTTTGCTGATCGTTAATAAAATAACCTACTAGTTTTCCTTTTTTCATGATTACTTTTTCTATACCTAATTTTGTGGCAACCCATTTTAATCTTACACTGTTAAGTAAGTCTACAACAGGAACAGGTAATTCTCCAAAACGGTCTATTAATTCGGTTTCGAATTTAGTTAATTCGTCTTCGGTTTTAAAGTTGTTAAGCTGCGTGTATAGGTTTAGTCTTTCGGCAATATTATTAACATAATCGTCTGGAAATAGTAATTCGAAATCACTATCTATGGTCATGTCTTTTACGTATTCTTTAGTTTCAGGATCTTCGTTATACAACTCTTTAAATTCATTTTCTTTAAGTTCCTCTATAGCTTCATTTAATATTTTCTGATACGTATCAAAGCCAATTTCATTAATAAAACCACTTTGCTCACCTCCTAACAAATCTCCTGCACCACGTATTTCTAAATCCTTCATTGCAATATTAAAACCACTTCCTAGGGCTGTAAATTGTTCTAATGCTTGAATACGTTTTCTGGCATCTGCAGTCATAGCAGAATACTCTGGTGTTATAAAATAGCAAAATGCTTTTTTGTTGCTTCGTCCTACACGACCTCGCATTTGGTGTAAATCGCTCAAGCCAAAATTATTAGCATTATTAATAAAAATGGTATTGGCGTTTGGTACATCGAGACCACTTTCTATAATGGTTGTGCTCACTAAAACATCAAAAGCGCCTTCCATAAACGAGAGCATTAAAGTTTCTAGTTTTTTTCCTTCCATTTGTCCGTGACCAATACCAATTTTGGCATCAGGAACTAAACGTTGTATCATACCAGCGACTTCCTTGATGTTTTCAATACGATTATGAATAAAAAATATTTGTCCACCACGTTCAATCTCATAACTCACAGCGTCTCTAATAGCTTCTTCGTTAAAACGAATAACATGGCTTTCAATAGGATAACGGTTAGGAGGAGGTGTTGTAATTACCGATAAATCTCGTGCAGCCATTAAACTAAACTGAAGCGTTCTTGGAATAGGAGTAGCTGTTAATGTCAATACATCAACATTGTCTTTTATGGTTTTTAATTTCTCTTTTACTGCAACACCAAATTTTTGTTCTTCGTCTACAATAAGCAAGCCTAAGTCTTTAAATTTTACATTTTTATTAACCAGTTGGTGTGTGCCAATAATAATATCTACATGACCTTTTTCTAGCTTTTCTAAAGTTTCACGTTTTTGTTTAGTTGTACGAAAACGGTTAACATAGTCTACAGTGACAGGAAATTCTTTTAAACGTTCTGTAAAGGTTTTGTTATGTTGAAATGCTAAAATGGTCGTTGGCACTAAAATGGCTACTTGTTTACCATTATCTACTGCTTTAAAGGCAGCACGAATGGCAACTTCGGTTTTTCCAAAACCAACATCGCCACAAACCAATCTATCCATTGGTCGCTCGCTTTCCATATCTGCCTTAATATCTGCTGTTGCAGTAATTTGATCTGGAGTGTCTTCGTATATAAAAGACGCTTCTATTTCATGCTGTAAATAACTGTCTTGTTTGTATTGGTAGCCTCTTTCTAGTTTACGCTTTGCGTATAATTTTATTAAATTAAAAGCAACGTGTTTAACTCTAGATTTGGTTTTCTCTTTAAGTACTTTCCATGCCTTACTACCTAGTTTGTATACTTTAGGCGGCTTGCCGTCTTTGCCATTAAACTTTGTGATTTTATGTAAAGAATGAATACTTAAATACAAGATATCGCGCTCACCATATACCAGTTTAATTGCTTCTTGTTTTTTACCTTCTACATCTATTTTTTTTAAACCACCAAACTTACCAATACCATGGTCTATATGTGTTACATAATCTCCAATATCAAGATTTGTAAGCTCTTTTAAAGTTATGGCTTGCTTTTTAGCGTAGCCATTTTTAAGATGAAATTTATGGTAACGCTCAAATATTTGATGGTCTGTGTATACTACTATTTTATTACCATGGTCTACAAAACCTTGAAATAAAGACAGTGTTATGGTTTGGTATTTTACATCTTGTTCTACATCATCAAAAATATCATGAAAACGTTTGGCTTGTTGTTCGCTAATACAAGCAATATAATTTGTAAAACCGTTATTATGGTTGCTATTTAGGTTGTCTATTAATAAGTTAAATTGCTTATTAAAAGCTGGTTGTGGTGTGGTATTAAAGAGGATTTCTTCTTCCGTTTTTAACCAAGAATCTGCACCAAATTCTATAACAGAGTAGTCTAATAACTGTTTTTTTAATAAATTAGAATTACAAAACAATTCTATTGGTTCTGCATGTTTTATTTCTGTTGAAAGGCTCTTGAAGGCCTCTTCGGCTTTTGTAAAAAATTCATCTATTCTAGAAAATAACACTTCAACATTTTTTGTAAAAACCACAGTTTTTGAAGCGATATATTTTAAAAAACTTTCTCGAGACTCGTCTAAAAATTTGTTTTCAACATTTGGAATAATACCAATTTTTTTAATCTGCTCGTTAGAGAGTTGTGTTTCTACATCGAAGGTTCTAATACTGTCTACTTCATTTCCAAAAAACTCTATTCTATAAGGTTCATCGTGCGAAAAAGAAAACACATCTACAATACCACCTCTAACAGAAAACTCACCTGGTTCGGTAACAAAATCGACACGTTTAAATTTATATTCGAAGAGCACTTCGTTTACAAAATCGATGTTTAAATCGTCTCCAACATTTATTTTTAAGGTATTACGTTCTAGTTCTTTTCTAGTGACCACTTTTTCGAAAAGTGCATCTGGATAGGTAACAATTATTGCAGGTTTTTTACGCGAGTTTATTCGGTTTAAAACTTCGGCACGTAATAGTATATTGGCATTATCTGTTTCTTCTATCTGGTATGGTCTTCTATAGCTTCCTGGATAAAATAAAACATCTTTACCGTTTATAAGCTGCTCTAAATCGTTAAGATAAAAGGCTGCTTCTTCTTTATCATTAAAAATTAAAAGAAAAGGTTTTTCGGTGGTTTTAAAACTTTCTGCAATAACATAAGAAAGCGAAGAGCCAACTAGGCCTTTTAAATGTAGTTTAGTTGCTTTTTCTTGAGTTTGGGCAATAGCAGTTTGCAGTTTTTGCAGTTGCAAAGACTGTGCATACGTTTGCGAGATTATAGATTTGCTCACGAATTAAAATATTGAAAAGCAAATATAAGAGATACAATTAGTAATTTAGAATATCTAGCCTTTGAATTTTAACCAAAAAAAGCACTTTTTTAATTTTTAAAGGTTTGTAAAATAACATCTGCAGTAATAACTTTAGTACCAATATTAAGATGAATACATGAGAAAACAGTCTCTTTTTCTTCGGGAACCAAAAGAGAATCTATGGAGTAGAAAAAAGGATGAATGTCTTCTAATAATTTATTTTCGAAGTCTGGAAACAAGGTATTGTCAGATTCTAAGACCTTTCCTTTAAAATCTATAATACTATATTGAAAAACGGCTTTTGTATATTTTTTCTTATATTCTTTAAGCATAATAGAATTAATTTATGCTTATTTAATAAGCGTTTTAGCTAAATTAGAAAAAAGATCATCAACTTTACTTCCTGTTTTAGCGCTAACGTACTAATCTGTTAAACTACCAAAATTATCGACATTCTGCTTTAAGTAGGCTTTTGTGACTAAATCCTCTTTGTTTCCTACTACAGTAATTGGTGTTTTTTTTGTTTTTCTTTAAGGAAGTTTAGTTCTTCTTTTAAATTCTCGTAAGAAGCAGGTCTTGTTACATCGTAAACATATATAAAGGCATGAGTACCTAATAAATAAGATAATCTAGTGTTGTTTATATCATCGTTACCTTCTAAATCCCATATTACTAAAGCGACATCTTTGTCTAAATCAGGAAGTTTCACATTTTTTTAAAAATATGTTCTCCAATAGTTACTTTGTAGTCTTCAGAAAAAGTATTTTCTACAAATCGCTTTATCAGTGAGGATTTTCCAACACCAAAATGGCCTAATAAAACTATTTTTTTAGAGACTTTCATGGTCGAAATATAACTTTAATTTATTTATAAGTAAAGAGATATTCTAGTTAAAATATTTTTTTAATTTTTTGCTAAAAACAGCTTTGTTTTCAAGATCTTCTTTATTAATGTGATTTTGAGCGAAATCTAATAATTTATCCTCTAATTTGCTTTTAAAAATAACATTAAAAGGACCAGAAATAATTACTGCAATATAGTAAGCAGAGAAATTTTGTAAGTGTATATGAAAGCTATCGTATTCTATATATTGTAGTTCTTGATTGTTTTTTTCAAAAGCATCTTCTGCAAAACTTTTAATGGCAGTTAACATTCCAGCAACGGTATCTTCGTCAATACTTTGTCTTTTAGAATATTCTGAAATAATAATACCAGAACCCTTCTCAATCACCATTATTTGTTCTATTGTTGGTTGTGCTAATTCTTGAAGTATTAAATCTGCTTCGCTAACTCCAGTTCGTTTAGATTTAAACTTACGCTTAATACCTTCAATAGAAAAAGCGCTATTCATTTTAGTGTTTATTTGTTCAGAAAGTAGTTTCATTTCTTGTTGAATGTATTTTTTAATCATTTTTCCAATGATAGGGAACAAGGCTTCAACAACAGCATCTTGAGAATTTTTAATTTCAGCTTTTAGAGTTTCTGTAATTACAGGACCTAAAGTTTTAGGTATTTCTGTAACAAAATCATTGAGTCTTTCTTCAATAATAGGATTAACACGTTCAGAAAGATGTTTTTGTTTGTTTATTATATCCTCAACAATCTTAAGTTTTTCTTCTACTTTTTGAGCATATTCGCGCTCATCTGTAAGTAAGATGTCTTTTAAAACAGAAAGTCTTTCGTCTTGATTCATGGTGCGAGAATCAAATTAGTTACTTATTTTCTCACCAAGTTTAATTAGTAAATCGCCAAAAAGTTTGCGGTCTAATTTTTTATCTTCTAAAGCTTCAGCTTTGTCCTCTAGAGTATTCTCTAGTTCAGTAATTCTAATATTAATATCTGTACTTAAATTATCAATATTTTGAAGCAACTCAGCCTTAACTTCTTCCAATAGCTGTTCTAACTCTTTTTTCTTGTTAAGTATGTCTTTTTTTACAGCTTCAAATTCGTGATTATATTCTTGTATATTTTCACCAAAAATAAGCTGCTTAATCGCATCGATTTTAGATGTTGGATCGTTTGCGTTTGTAATGTTATTTGTAGGATTATCGTTCTTTGCTATTAATAATTTAGTTTAGTAAACTACCGTAAAAATAACAAATTAATTTAGAAATATACTTTTATTGTGCGTTTTGCATAAACTCTTCTGCTTTTTCAACCATATTTATACTACCACAGAAAAAAGGAACACGTTGGTGTAATTCTGTTGGTTCTATATCTAGAATCCTTGTAAAACCATTGCTTGCCTTACCATTAGCTTGTTCTGCAATAAAAGCCATTGGATTACATTCGTAGAGCAAGCGTAGTTTTCCATCAGAATTTTTAGAGCTTTTTGGGTACATGTAAATGCCTCCTTTTATCATGTTTCTATGAAAATCTGAAACTAATGATCCAATATATCTAGATGTATATGGTCTATCGCCTTCTTCTTTTTGGCAATATTTTATGTAATCTTTTACACCTTGAGGGAAGTGGTTGTAGTTGCCTTCGTTTACAGAATAAATGTTACCATTTTCAGGGAATTTCATGTCTGGATGCGATAAATATAGTGTGCCTAAAGCAGGATTTAAAGTAAAACCATTAACGCCATCTCCTGTAGTATAGACTAACATTGTGGATGTTCCATAAACTACGTAACCAGCTGCGACTTGTTGGTTACCTTTTTGAAGAAAATCTTCTAGTGTTACAGGTGTGCCAACAGGAGTTACACGTCTATAAATTGAAAAAATAGTGCCTACAGAAACGTTTACATCTATATTGCTAGAACCATCTAAAGGGTCTATTAATACTACATATTTGTTTTGGTTATTTTCGTCTTGACTGTTTATTGAAATAAAATCGTCTTCTTCTTCACTAGCAATACCACAAACAATATTTCTATTGGTTAAGGTTTGTATAAACTTTTCGTTTGCATAAACGTCTAGTTTTTGTTGGTCCTCACCTTGTATATTTGTATCTCCTGCAGCACCAATAATATCTACCAAACCAGCTTTATTTACTTCGTGGTTTACAACTTTTGCTGCTAACCTAATGGAGTTAATTAATCTTGATAATTCTCCAGAGGTATATTTAAAAGACGATTGGTTCTCAATTATAAATTCTCCTAAGGTTTGGTTTTTTCTAGACATATTTTTTGACTTTCGCTTTTGCAAATATCGTTTTTTTTAACAAACTATATCGATTTCGTAAAAGTAAATAAGTTACATTATTTAACTTTAAGCTATATTTGATTTTCAGTTGATTTTAATTTTAAATCTAAAAGATTGAAAAAGTCCTAGCTTAAACAAAGAATAAATATAAAACTGTAAGTAATTAGTAAAAACTATAAAACTAAAGACATGAAATACAACATACGTCTATCTACAATAAACGATATGAAAAGTGTTCACGATCTTATTATTGAACTGGCTATTTTTGAAAAAGAGCCAGATGCAGTAGAGGTTACGGTTAAAGACCTAGAGCAAGATGGTTTTGGTAAAGCACCAAAATTTATTTGCTTTGTTGCAGAAAATGAAACTGAAATAGTTGGTGTAGCACTTATCTATACTCGCTATTCTACATGGAAAGGCAAAGTGTTACATCTTGAGGATTTAATTGTAAAAGAGCGCATGAGAGGAAGTGGTTTAGGTACCGCACTTTTAGACGAAGTTGTAAAATATGGAAACAAAATTGGTGTTAAACGTATTTGTTGGGAAGTTTTAGATTGGAACGCCTCTGCAATTGCTTTTTACGAAAAAAAAGGAGCAGATGTTAAACGCGATTGGGATGTTGTGCATTTAAACGAAATAGGAATAAAAAATTACTTAAAAAATATATAGTGCGAGTATTTAAATTTGGTGGAGCCTCTGTTAAAGACGCAACTGGTGTTAGAAATGTAGTAAAACTTCTTACAACGGTTGGTCATAAAAACATACTTATTGTTGTTTCTGCTATGGGAAAAACAACCAATGCTTTAGAAGTTGTTTTAGATAAATATATTAACGAAACCAATAGTTTTAAAACAGAATTAAACACAGTAAAAAACTATCATCATGAAATAATGATAGATTTGTTTAAAAATCAACAACATGAGGTTTTTAATAAAGTTGATGCATTATTTCAAGAATTATTACAGTTTTTTAAAAGCAATAAATCACCAAATTATAATTTCCTATACGACCAAGTCATTGGTTATGGAGAATTGGTCTCTACCACAATTATTAGTCATTATTTAAACAACAATAATTTAGAAAATAAATGGTTAGATGTTAGACAATGCATCAAAACCGATGACTATTATAGAAGTGCAAATGTTAATTGGGAAACAACCCAATATATTATTTCTAAGCAAGTAGAAGCTTCAACACTTTATATTACTCAAGGTTTTATAGGTAGTGATTCTAATAATTTTACGACTACATTAGGTCGAGAAGGAAGCGATTATACTGCTGCTATTTTTGCCTATTGTTTAAATGCAGATAGCGTTACTATCTGGAAAGATGTACCTGGAGTGTTAAATGGAGATCCTCGTTATTTTAAAAACACACAACTACTTAATACAATATCTTACACAGAGGCAATTGAGCTTGCTTTTTATGGAGCCTCAGTTATTCATCCAAAAACATTGCAGCCATTACAACGTAAAGAAATTCCGTTACATGTAAAATCGTTTTTAAATCCAGAAAACCCAGGAACAACCGTTAACAAATCTCAAGGTATAGAACCAAATGTACCATGTTACATATTAAAAAAGAACCAAGTATTATTATCTTTATCAACTTTAGATTTTTCTTATGTTGTAGAAGAAAACATTAGCCAGATTTTTAACTTGTTAGCATTATATAAAATGAAAGTAGTCGTTATTCAAAACTCGGCTATTAGTTTTTCGGTTTGTTTTGAGAATACTTATAATAATTTAGAAAAACTATTGTTACATTTAAAAGCTAAATTTAAAGTAGAATGTCATAAAAACGTTTCATTATATACCATTAGACATTTTAACGATGAAGCTATTAAAAATTTAGAACAAGATAAAACCGTGTTGTTGAAACAGTTATTTCAAGAAACAGTACAAATTGTAACTCAATAATCTATTGCTTACATTTGTAAGCTTAAAACACAAAAATTAACTATGTCTTTAGTCGCTGCAAAAGAAGTTTCAAAAGCAATAAACTTAGATAAATACGGAGTATTTGGAACGTTTGTAGGCTGGTTACTAATGAAGGTTTTAAAAATTTCTACACTTAACAAAATTTATAATCGTAACAAACATTTAAAAGGTCTAGAATTTTTAGATGCCATTTTAAACGAGTTTCAAATTAAATTCGAAATTCCAGAAGAAGATTTAAAAAGGCTTCCAAAGGATGGAGCCTATATTACGGTTTCTAACCACCCATTAGGAGGTATTGATGGTGCACTATTATTAAAATTAATGCTCGAACAGAGAGATGATTTTAAAATAATTGCTAATTTTCTATTACATCGTATTGAGCCAATGAAGCCTTTTATTATGCCTGTAAATCCTTTTGAGGATCGTAAAGATGTTAAATCCAGTGTCGCTGGTTTTATAAAGGCTATTAAACATATAAGAGCTGGACATCCACTTGGTATTTTTCCTGCTGGCGAAGTGTCTACATACAAAGACGGAAAATTAGTAGTAGATAAGGCTTGGGAAGAATCTGCTATGAAATTAGCGCAAAAAGCAAATGTACCCATTGTTCCAATTTACTTTCATGCAAAAAACAGTAAGTTATTTTACAAATTATCTAGAATTAGTGACATTTTTAGAACGGCAAAATTACCATCAGAGTTATTAACACAAAAGCGACGAATTATTAAGGTAAGAATTGGGCGTCCAATTTCTGTAAAAGACCAAAACGAACATAAAACATTGGAGAGCTTCTCAGAATTTGTTCGTAAAAAAACGTACATGTTATCTAATGCTTTCGAACCTAAAGAAAACCTAAGAGATACTATTTCTTCAACTTTAAAAGCACCAAGACCTAATAAAAAACCAAAGAAGATTGTTACTCCAGTAAGCACTAAAGTTATGCTAAAGGAGGTAGAATTTCTTCGTGAGGATGATAGTAGGCTCTTAAAAAGTAAAAATTATGAAGTGTTTTTGTCACCAGCAAAAAACATTCCTAATATTTTAAGAGAGATTGGTCGATTAAGAGAAATAACATTTAGAGAAATAGGAGAAGGTACAAACGAGGCTATCGATTTAGATGTTTTTGATGGCTATTACCATCATATGTTTTTATGGGATTGTGATGCAAATAAATTAGCTGGAGCCTATAGAATGGGCTTAGGCGCCAAAATTTTTGAAAAATATGGTATAGATGGTTTCTATCTTCAAGATTTATTTCGCTTCGAACCTGAACTTTATAAAATGATGAGTGAGTCTTTAGAACTAGGACGTGCATTTATTATTAAAGAATATCAACAAAAACCAATGCCATTATTTTTGCTTTGGAAAGGTATAGTACACACCACATTACGTTTTCCAGAACATAAGTATTTAATAGGTGGTGTAAGTATTAGTAATCAGTTTTCTAATTTCTCTAAATCGTTAATGATAGAGTTTATGAAATCGCACTATTATGATCCTTATTTGGCACAATATGTTCATCCTAAAAAGGAATTTAAAGTAAAGCTTAAAGATGCAGATAAAGACTTTGTTTTTGATGCAACAGAAGCCGATTTAAATAAGTTCGATAAAATTATCGACGAGATAGAACCAGGAGCTTTACGCTTGCCAGTTCTTCTTAAAAAGTATATTAAACAAAACTGTAGACTTATAGGCTTTAATGTAGATCCATTATTTAATAATGCAGTCGATGGCTTAATGTATATTAAAATATCTGACTTACCAGAAAGCACAGTTCGACCAGTAATGGAAGAGTTTCAAGCAGAGTTAGAAAGTAAATTTCATAATTCTAAAAATGAAGACTAGCTGTTATTTTGATTTAAAAAAGATACCTTTACTATTCCTTTTCTTTTTTAGTCTTTTAATAGTTAAAGCTCAAGAATTAAAAGGTGTTGTTTTAAACGAAAAAACAAACGAGCCTATTATTGGCGCTTCTGTCTATTTCGATAATACTTCTGTAGGTACTACTACAAATTTTGATGGCGAATTTTATATTAATTTACAGCAACCTATCAATGCTCCTTTAGTAATCTCTTTTGTAGGTTTTGAAACTAAAATTCATAACATTACACATTTCGATACCAAAAAAAATTTTAAATTAAAAGAGGATGTTAATACCTTAGAAGAAGTTGTTTTAGATAGTAAAGATGAGTGGTCTCGAGCGTTTAAACTAAAACAATTTAGAAAAGAGTTTTTAGGCAGATCAGCATTTGCAAA
>Ga0209137_1001689_pt1 | contig 20456 bp, 20 predicted proteins | sample SaaInl5LU_22_DNA_FD_184642 | JGI IMG/M metagenome (GOLD analysis project Ga0209137, IMG submission 184642) | Marine microbial communities from expanding oxygen minimum zones in the Saanich Inlet - ESP_105LU_22_DNA (SPAdes) (version 2) | ecosystem: Environmental > Aquatic > Marine > Intertidal...
TTCAACCATCGCATTGAACAAAAATAAGGTTTTCTTGGTTAGCCACACCTGCTGTCGTTTACCCGCAGAGAAGTAATCCTTCTTGGTGCCAAAGCGGAACATGTCACCTTCACGCATCCATAAAGAAGCAACTAACTTACGTGCCGCTGAGGTCCAACTACGTCTGTCTCTGAGACGGCTTTTACCACTGGCTACATGGTCAACAAGAATGTCAGCAGCTGCTCTGACTTCAGGGTGGCCTGAATAATGCTCAATACGGAGGTAAGTGAAGTCCTTGAGTTGCATGGAAATAAAGATGCCTCAGAAGCACCCACATTGCCACACACACTTGTTGGTTAAAAAATAACCAATATTGACCTAGGCATTACGAGTAGGGACGCCTGAAAGCATTGGTTTTCTATGCATTAAGAGCATCAGGAAAATAGCAGATGAATGGGAGCGAATGTAGTGCCGCTGCCGAGCGTTTGTTGATTCATGGATACTATTGGTGATGTTGGATCAACAACTTATTCTCCGCCACCACCATCGCCACCACCGCCATCAGCAAATGTGCCGGAGTCACCTGTATACGACCCGTCCTCATGGAACTGTCCTGAACCACCACTCATCCAAACTACAGAGCCATCAGACGACACATCACCTTTGTGCTGGCGATCACCGCACCGCTTGCAAACAATATATGCCTTTCCTTCCGTTCGATCAGCAGCATGATCTTGACTAAAGGCATGGTTGAGACTGCCGCAGACTTTGCACCTTCCGAAAAAAGCAATAATCCCAGTTACAACCACTCCTAAGGCAAGACAGATTAGGACTATTTCCATGAAAACGTACCCCCACCGAATGCATCACTTAACTGATTCAAAGCTACTTAGAAGTCATACTAGAACCTAATGACACATTCGGCACGTCAAGACGTCACAATTAACGCTTTAGTTGGACCACGTTACTTTTGCTTGTCGGTGTTGGGCTGTGGAAATCTTGCAGTCCTGCCGTTAGCTGTTCTGTCAGGTCTCTAAACTGCGTCATCATTGCGTTGCTGTAGATGCCAGCCGCACCATAATCATCTTGAGTCGTTGAGGTGGACGCCCAACCAAACATTCGTTTAAAGGTAGGAAGTTCGCTGATGCCTTTAAGTTCGCCTAGGTGCTTGCCGGTGTGTCTCATGCTGTACGCAGTCAACGCTGGGTTGCCTGTAGCTTTATATAGCTGGTCTTTTATCAGCTTTGAGTGCATTGATTCAGTCTGTGTTGCTCGCTGGCCACAGATAGAGGTAAACCCAAAGTCGTCCTTTGGATAATCCTTAAACTGGTTGAGAAGCTGCCTATGAGTCTCATTGACGATAACCACGGGTCTAGTCCGTGAAGCTCGTTTGGTACCACGTAGGATGAAGTAGTCATCGTAAACGTCACTAACGTCGGACTGTATTAGCTCACTGGATGTACTACCGCTAAAGATGCCAAACGCATGGAGCCTAAACAGGTGATCGTACGAGTCGTCATGAGCAGCAACCCAGATCAGAGGCAGTTCCGTCTCAACGTCCACCACTGGTCGCTGCTTCGCACTCGCTCGTTGTTCCTTGATGGTCAGCTTGGTTGTCACAGCCACGTTGATTGCGACTTCTTCGGCATATTTCCTCAGAGCCGCTGCAGCAGGTGCCAAGTCTCGTTTGGCTGAAGCTGGTGATGTCTTATGTAGCTCCAAGAGGTGTTTGCGGTACAGCCTCAGAGCTACGTTGCAGTTGTCGCTGGTAAACTCTTGGTTGCCTGAGAAAACCATGAAGTCATTGAGCCGCTTTAGATCTTTGTTCCAAGCCCGTTGTAGCGCCTTTGTTTTACCTTCGGACGTGACCTTAAGCTGCATCTCTTGTTGTTTGTACTGCTTGTAATGCTCTGCTGCATCAGAGAATAGATGTACCTGAGCGTGACCTTTGTTCGTGTTGAGCAGCGTATTCACGGCTGACATCAAGTCTTCAGGCATCCTCTGTTCGTCAGGGTAGTTGGCATCCCATTGAGGGCTGTGCTGATTCTGGTGAATACCTAATGCAGCATCCAAGGTTGCATCAAAGGTTGGGTGCATTGGGTCAATATCTACAAGCGCACCTTGTTCAACACCACGCACCTCAAGCAGTGCCGTAGCGTCTTCCATCACCTGCTTCTTATCAGCAGTACCTTCACTGGTTGACCGCAGCATCCTGACGACGTCATCGAACACTTTGTTGTGCTGCTCAATCGCTGCCGTAATCTCTGCAGCTGAAGCTGCCTTGGTAAGCCCTAGCGGTCTTGTGATGGTCAGAGGTATCTGCATGGCCTTTGCCTTGGCTCTGATGTCCTTTGGCAGTCCACGCTGGTATGCCAGCCAGTCGCTGTTATTGTCTATCTTCAGATGCTTAATTTTGCGCATAGTCATAGCCCCAAGTTAGCAGTAAATGAGGGCTGATGTTGAGCAAATTATCTTTAAATTATCTTTGAGGCGAAGCTTAAACAACCGTTGAATCAAAGAAAATTTAAGTAAAACAAGGATTTATATAGACGTCTGTTTTAGACTTTGGTGCCCAGAAGAGGACTTGAACCTCCACGCCCTTGCGAGCACTAGCACCTGAAGCTAGCGTGTCTACCAATTTCACCACCTGGGCAGGTAAGGCAAAAAGAAGGAGGGCGAGGCTACTCGTCAGCTATTTGATTGTCAATCTTGAGACCTGTTACCCCTAAGACTCGAAGGGGGGGTCAAATGGGTCGCATCAATCAGCAAAATAGGCGAGAAGGAATGGCGTGAGCGATACTGAGAACGCCTGATCGTTTCGGGTTAACACAAGAAGAGGCATCGCATTGGTGCGCTTGGCGCAATCCTCAAAGCCGGGCAATGGGTCGCGTTGGGTCCGTAATCCATCCGCTCCAAGAGTCTGCGTAAAGCGCCGGCTCGTTGAAGCCGGCCTCAACCAGCGCCAGAATGTTGTGTGCGGCGGTGACACCCGATCCGCAGTAACATACGGTATCTTGACCAATGCCGAGGGCATCGAAGCGGTCACGTAGCTCCTGTGCGGGCAAGAATTTGCCGTCACGAAGGTTGTCAGTAAACGGGCAACAGATGGCTCCGGGGATATGTCCTGCAATGGAATCGACCGGATCAATGACGCCTGCAAATCGTTGCGCGTCGCGCGCATCGAGTAGTGTTCGGCTTGCGTTGGGGAGCTCACTGGCGTTGCAGGTTCGAGTCAGCGGCGCTTGTACTGTGAAATTTCCTTGAGGTGTTGATTGCACCTGAGTCGTCAGGGGAAGGCCTGCTTGCTCCCAGGCCGCGCGACCGCCGTCGAGTAAATAGACCTCACCATGTCCTAGCCAACGCAACATCCACCAGAGCCTTGCCGCAAATGCACCTGCATTTTGGTCATAACAGACGATTTTAGCGTGTTGATTAACACCCCAGGACCGAACTCGCTCAGCGAATACCTCCGGATCTGGCAAAGGATGGCGGCCACGATGATCAGCGGGATCACTCAGATCGTGATTTAAATCGACATAGAGGGCGCCGTCGATATGCCCACTTTCGAACCAGTGACGACCCAAGTCGGCATCGCTCAGAGAGAACCCGCAATCAAAAATACAGTCAGCACCGTGGCTTGACAGTGCCTCTATACTTATTAGTTGACCCATTAAGGTGCTCCTGTAGTTCGGCGCCGCCCGTTAATCATCTCACCGGTCAGTGCGCTTGAGAATTTAATGACGTGCTTTGTCCAAGTGCAATATATAAAGCGGTAATACCGTGTTGGGTCTTTAATCTTGCCGAACAGGGTCTCAACGGCGCTCATCTGGGATAAAGCTTTACGGGCATTGCGCTGTATCCGCGTACGAAATTTGAGAGCACGCGCATTGGCGGTTCTAAAACCTCAATAGCCGCGTATCGGCTGAGGAGTTCTTCCCAGAGCACTCGAAGTTGCATTTCCCCCAATCTGGTTGCCCATACAGCGATGAATGCCCATTCCGAGAGACAGATGCTTTCTGGGGTTTACGCGATCGATCGTAAAGCGACCTGGGTCGCTAATGATGGATTCGTCATAGTTGCCTGACAAGTACCACATTACTACCTTGTCGCCTTTGCGAATTGTCTTTGCGCCGAGTTGACAATCTTTTGTAGCCACCCTGCGCATATGCATCAGCGGTGTTTGCCACCGGATGGTTTCTGAAACCATAGCGGGGATCAGCGTTGTATCTGCCTTAAGTTTTTCATACTCAGAGCGGAATTGATTGAGTGCAAACACACTCCCAGTGATTGAATTCCGTGTCGTATCATTACCCCCGATGATGAGTAAGAGCATATTGCCCAGATACAGCATCGGGTCGTCGATCATGTTCGTTGTTTTCGCGCTGGTGGTCACGCAACAAGGCGTCGGTGCTGCAAGAGCCGTCCACTCGTGACGTCAACCCGCGGCAGATGCTATTGTGAGATTGATGGCGTGTGCGGCGAGTTTATTAGTCGGTAAGCGCTATGCTGGCAAGCGGGTGACGTGTATCGGCACCGCGTCGGCATTGCATCGAGGCTTCGTGCGTCTTTTTGCGGTAACCTCGCATCACCTAAAGCAAAATACAGCGCGCCGCTCTGAACATGTATTGGTTAAAATAACCCCCGACGTTGCACAGCAATCGATTATCGCTTTTACCTACCCCCATTGGCGGACTCTTGAAAAAAAACCAAAAAACTAAAATCTCTAAAGACCCTCATGCCTCACGCGAGGCGGAAAAATACGATCATCCCATACCCAGTCGTGAACTGATTCTCGAGGTGATGGCTGCTCGCGACGTACCCATGCGATTTGAGGAGCTCTCGACCGCCCTGGGCATCGATAATGATAATGATCTCCTTTCGCTTCAAAAAAGACTCAGAGCAATGCAGCGCGCGGGCCAGCTGATCGCCGGTCGCCGGGGAGCCTTGGGCTTGCCCAAAAAGATGGATCTAGTGAAGTGTAAAATCATTGGGCACCGAGACGGCTATGGATTTGCCTCACCGGTCGAGGAGGGCGATGATTTTTTTCTCTCAAGCCGTCAGATGTACCGCGTCTTTGATGGTGACGAAGTGCTGGTCGCCCAGTCGGGGCATGACGACAAGGGACGTCCAAGTGGACACGTTGTCGAGGTGCTCAGTCGGGCACACACCTCGATTGTGGGTCGGTACATGGAAGAGGGGGGTATTGGCTATTTGCTCCCACATAATCGTCGCATCAGTAACCACGTTCTCATCCCACCTAAGTTTAAAGCGGGTGCGCAGTCGGGACAGCTGGTCTCTGTCAGTATTACGGATTATCCGACCGAGGTGCTTGGCGCCAAAGGGGCTGTTGAGGAGATTCTGGGTGATCATTTAGATCCCGGACTTGAGATTGACGTGGCGATCCGAGCACATGATATTCCACACGAGTGGCCCGACGCGGTCTTAGCACAAGCGGGCACGCTTCGTGATGAGCCGACAGAGGCCGACAAAGCAGATCGTGTTGATCTGCGTGGTCTGGGACTGGTCACGATCGATGGCGAGGACGCGCGAGATTTTGATGATGCAGTTTACTGCGAGGCCGAAGGATCTGGATTTCGCGTCTGGGTTGCCATTGCCGATGTGGGTCACTACGTCCCCGTCGGGAGCGCACTTGACGAAGAGGCTTTTACGCGCGGCAACTCGGTGTATTTTCCAGAGCGCGTTGTCCCCATGTTTCCCGAGGTGCTGTCCAATGGGTTGTGTTCGCTCAAGCCTCAAGTAGACAGGCTCGCCATGGTCTGCGAGATGGTGATCGATGGCAGCGGGCGGGTCACTGATTCAAGCTTTTACGAGGCAGTGATTCACTCCCACGCACGATTGACGTATACCCAGGTGGGCCAGGTCCTTGAAGAGGGCTATAGCGATGACGTTGCTTCGGAGCGATATGAGGGTCTGATTCGGTTACATGAGCTTTACAAGGTGTTGCGAGCGGCCCGCTCGAAACGGGGGGCGATTGACTTCGAGACCGTCGAGACACGCATTATTTTTGACGAGAATCGAAAGATCGATGCGATCGTCCCGGTTATCCGAAACGATGCGCACAAACTGATCGAGGAGTGCATGCTCGCTGCGAACGTGGCGACCGCGCAGTTTTTAGAGGCATCGGAGCTGGGCGCACTGTTTAGAGTTCACCAAGGACCGTCAACCGAGCGTTTGGAAGCGTTGCGGACCTTTTTGGGCGAGCTGGCCTTAGACTTGCCAGGAGGCCTCGACCCTACACCACTGGATTACCAGAGTGTCATGGCGCGACTTCATGAGCGCGATGACGCGCAGGTGATTCAAACCATGCTCTTGCGCTCATTGAGCCAGGCTGTATACAAACCTGAGAATGATGGACACTTTGGGCTTCATTACGACGCCTACGCGCATTTCACATCACCGATTAGACGCTATCCGGACCTGCTGGTTCATCGAGCGATTAAACGCCTTGCGACGGCGTCAGGTGCGACACCTCGTAAGCTCTCAAAAGAGCAAAACAGGGCGCTGTATCCCTACACCATGGTCGATCTTGTCGCCGCAGGTGAGCATTGTTCAATGACGGAGCGTCGCGCCGATGACGCCACACGCGATGTTCAGCTGTGGCTCAAATGTGAGTACCTCAGACATCATATTGGTGACGAGTTCGCAGGGGTCGTTGCGTCGGTCACGCGGTTCGGAATGTTTGTTGAGTTAAGCGACATCTACATGGAGGGGCTGATCCACATCAGTGCGTTGCCCTCGGACTACTATCATTTTGACCACGCGTCGCAACGCTTGGTGGGTGAGCACACGCGTCAAACTTACCAACTCGGTGACAAGGTGCAGGTCAAGGTTGCACGGGTTGATCTCGACGACCGCAAGATCGACCTAGAACTGGTTGGGAACGTGACGCCTGGCGCAGGTCGGCGAGGAAATAAGCAGTCGGCTAAGCGTCGGCCGGAAAAAAAACCTAAGGTGGCGACTGGCGCAAAAAAGAGCGGCACAAAGACTCCAAAATCAACCCGTAAACACGACACGTCAAAACGACGCGGGCGTAAATAATGTCCAGTTTCGCTTACGGTATTCACGCGGTTGATGGTCTTTTACGTCGTTCTCCCGATCGAGTGATTAATCTGTCGGTACAAGCTGACCGAAATGATAAGCGGATCCAGGCTTTGCTGACCTTGGCCATGAACCAAGGTGTCGGTGTGAGTCGTTCTAGTAAACGGGATCTCGACGCCATGGTCAGTGAGCGCCATCAGGGTGTTGTTGCGACGATTGAGCCGTTAGATGTTCAGGTGTCCATGAGCGAAAAAGAGTTGTTGGTCTTTTTGAAGGCGAGGCCTCAGCCGCTTGTGTTGGTGCTCGATGGCGTGACCGACCCCCACAACTTAGGCGCTTGTTTGCGTTCGGCTGATGCCGCAGGTGTTGACGCAGTCGTGACACCGAAAGACAACAGCGCTGAGCTTAATGCGACGGCACGAAAAGTGGCGAGCGGTGCTGCCGACAGCGTCCCACTCGTTCGCGTGACAAACCTTGCGCGAACGCTGAAGTCACTCAAGGAGTTGGGTCTTTGGATTGTCGGCACGACAGGAGAGGCTGATGCGCTCCTTTACGATCAGGATTTGACGTTACCTTCGGTCATTGTGGTGGGTGCCGAGGGGCCCGGTATGCGGCGCCTGACCACGGAGGCTTGTGACTTTTTAGTAAAGCTTCCAATGGCCGGTGACGTTTCGAGTCTCAATGTGTCGGTGGCGACCGGTGTTTGTCTTTTTGAGGCGGTCAGGCAACGAACGTCGCATTGATTGCATTCCATCAAACGCCTCTGTAGACTCCGCGCCTCACAATTAGCTGGGCTCTCTGAGCCTTAACTCCTTGCTGCACCGGTGAACGGGCGGCTACAACCGAAGGGAGAGATCGTTAGTGCGACACTACGAAATCATCTTTATGGTCCATCCGGACCAGTCGGAACAAGTACCGGGCATGATCGAACGGTATTCCAATGTGATCACCAAAGATGGCGGGCAAATGCACCGTCTTGAAGATTGGGGTCGCCGTCAACTTGCTTACCACATCAACAAAATTCATAAGGCGCATTACGTCATGATGAATGTTGAAGCGACCAACGAGGCGATGGAAGAACTCACCACGACCTTTCGCTACAACGATGCGGTCATTCGTAACTTGGTGATACGCCGCGATGAAGCAGTGACTGAAGAGTCATTGATCATGAAGTCTGAAAAAGAGGACCGCGAGCGGAAGTCACGTTATCAGGAGCGTCAGGCCGCCGAGGCGAAAGCCGAGGTCGTGCAAGAAGCGGAATCAGTTGAGGCAGACGCCACAGATGAAAGCGCCGAAGAAGTGGAAGCCGAAGTGGCTCCTACGACCGACGACAGCGCAGAGGAGGCTTAATCAATGTCACGTTTTTTTCGACGTAGAAAGTTTTGTCGTTTCACTGCAGAAGGCGTGCAGGAAATTGACTACAAAGATTTAGAGGTACTCAAGCAGTACGTCAGTGAGACCGGCAAGATCGTACCGAGCCGCATCACCGGCACGAAAGCGAAATACCAGCGGCAGTTAGCGACGGCGATTAAACGCGCGCGTTACTTGGCATTGTTGCCGTATACGGACGCGCACCAATAAGACGATGATGCGCGGCCTCGCTGAATTCGTCATGCGCGGTCGCTGGCAAGCGCTGGCGGTCGCCTTAACGGGGTCAGTGCTGGTTGTTGCCGCGCCGTTCAGCGCGGCGGCGGTTGCCCTGGTCACAATGGGGCGCGGTGTTCGCGACGGTGCATGGGTTGTTTTATGGGCTTTGCTGCCGGCGCTGATATTGGGCTGGGTTAGTGGAGACTATGGTACGGGGTGGTTGTTGCTTTCGGTATTTGCAGCCGCGGTAGTGTTGGCACAGACCGTCAGTCTGTCGCTCGCATTATTGGCAGTCGTCCCGGTGTCAGCGCTGGGTGGTTTGGCGTTGCTGACGTTCAACTCAGGCTTTTTAGACGCGCTTTTAAGTCTTTTTGACGCCTGGATTGAAGCATTGCAAGCCGGTGATAACCCGCTTGAGATGATAAGGCCTACGATGGGTCAGGTCGCAGGATTAATGGCGGTCGGCAATGCACTTATGGCATCGCTGTGTGTGTTACTTGGGCGGTACTGGCAATCTGAACTTTATAAGCCGGGGGCGTTTGGTGAGGAGTTTCGCGCGCTGAAGCTGCCCAATGTTTGGGTTGTGGTACTCGTCGTTGTCACCGTGGTGGGCGCCATGAGCAGTGGCGAGTGGGCAGCATGGTCCGCTCTAGCGGGTATACCGGTTACGGTTTGTGGGTTTGCGTTGCTGCACTGTATAGCACGCGATCGAAAGCTCGGCGGTGGGTTTCTCACGGTCAGCTATGTTTTATGGGCATTTGTCGATGTTTTGAAAGTTGGCGTGCTCGTGGCGGTTTTGCTGGATGCCTTTTTTGACCTAGGGCGACGAGTAAAGTCGAATTGAAAGGTTATGAAATATCGGCGCACGGCGCCAACGGTAGAGGGATAGAACGATGGACGTAATTTTGCTGGATAACGTAGGTAGCCTTGGTGTTCTGGGTGACCGTATTGATGTGAAGCCCGGCTATGGCCGTAACTTTCTTATTCCACAGGGTAAGGCTGTGCCTGCGACCCAAGAGAATATTGAGAAATTTGAGGCACGTCGTGCGGAGCTTGAGGCGACCGTCGCGGCCGCTCAAGAGGCTGCGCAGAAACGTGCCCAAGCCATCGAGGCACTTGAGCAAGTGCAAATTGCCGCAACGGCCGGCGAAGAGGGCAAGCTCTTTGGCTCAGTGGGGACGCGTGACATCGCCGAGGCCCTAGTGGCTGCGGGTTGTGAGACTGACAAGTCCGAGGTGCGACTCCCTGATGGCGTCATTCGCGAGCTGGGTGAATACGAGATCATGATTCAACTTCATGCGGAAGTCGTGACAACTGTTAACCTCGCCGTTGTTGCTGAGTAAGTAAACTCTGCGACTTTGGTTACGCCACAGATCCTAACTGTGGCATGCTGTGTTGCTTGGCCATATGAAAATGGCCAGTAGCCTGAACGTCAAGATTGGTTAAGAGTTGACATGGAGACAGCATCAAGTCCCGATTGGGATGTCGCAAAACTAAAGCTGCAGCCGCAATCTATTGAGGCGGAGCGATCCGTTCTGGGCGCTCTGCTGATCTCCGCTGACAGCTGGGATGGCGTGGCTGAGGTCTTGGCTGCTGCCGATTTTTATCGTCCCGAGCACCGAGCTATTTTTCGTCAAATCGCGCTGCTCGTCGATCGCAGTGAGCCGGTCGATGTTATTACCGTTGCCGATCGTCTTTTAGCAACGGGCGAGCTCGACAGCGCTGGCGGTCATCCCTATCTTTCTGAGCTTGCCGAGCAAACGCCAACGGCGTCCAACGTAAGAGCTTATGCCAAGGCCGTTCGCGAGCGATCAGTCTTGCGCCAGCTCATTACGGCCGCGCAAGATATTGCCTCCGCCGGTTTTAATCCCGAGGGGCGGAGCTCCGAAGAACTGGTGGATGAGGCGGAGCGCCTCATTATGCAAATCTCCGAGGGCGGCCAAAAGGTGGGTGGGCCTCAAGCGATGGGTGACCTGCTCAGTGGTGCGCTTGAGCGCATTGAGGAGCTCTACAATACCGGTGGCGATATAACGGGCCTGACGACCGGGTTTATTGATCTTGATCGTATGACCTCTGGTTTGCAGTCATCTGACTTGGTGATCGTGGCGGGTCGTCCTTCCATGGGTAAGACCTCGTTCGCCATGAATCTGGTCGAAAATGCGGCGCTCTCCAGTGATCGTCCGATTATGGTCTTTTCAATGGAAATGCCCGCGGAACAGCTCGTTATTCGTATGTTGTCTTCTTTGGGGCGTATTGATCAGTCACGCGTCAGAACGGGGAAGTTGGAGCAGGACGATTGGCCAAAACTGTCGGGTGCGTCTGAAAAGTTAAAAGACACACAAATCTTTATTGATGACACACCCTCACTCACCCCGACGGATCTGCGATCGCGCGTTCGCAAACTGATCCGAGAACAAGGTGATCTAGGGATGATTATGGTGGATTACCTTCAGCTGATGCGCGTTGCGGGCTCTAATGAGGGTCGAACCGCAGAGATTTCGGAGATATCGCGCAGCTTAAAAGCGATCGCTAAAGAGTTTAGGTGCCCGGTTGTTGCGCTTTCTCAGTTAAATCGTTCACTCGAGCAGCGCCCAAACAAGCGCCCCGTCAATTCAGACTTAAGAGAATCGGGTGCGATCGAGCAAGACGCTGATGTGATTATGTTTATTTATCGTGACGAGGTTTATAACGAAGACTCGCTCGATAAGGGTGTCGCTGAAATTATTATTGGGAAGCAAAGAAACGGCCCCATTGGGACGTGCAAGTTGTCGTTCCAAGGTCAATTTACGCGATTCGAGAATTTGGCGAGAAGCAGCTATGAGAATTATGGACCCTAGTGATCTGCCACCCATGGACTTGGCGGTGCTTGGGGAAATGCTGGGTGGCGATGCAGATCTGGTAAAGATGATCGTCGGGAAATTTAGGGCGGAGGTTTATAGCGATGTTACGGCGCTGCAGAGCCTTGCTACCGAGAACGACCTCGAGCCTATTCGCGCGTTAGCACATCGATTAAAAGGCACCTGCAGTAACGCACAGGCAATGCCTCTGGCAGATAGCGCCAAGCACCTTCAAACGGCCATGACAGCAGGCGCCCGCGATCAGGCGCAAAGTTTGATTGCGACACTCGAGGCGCAGCGTCAGGAGCTCGAACGTTATTTGGTCGAGCAGGGCTATGATTCAGAGTTTTAGCTGTTGACGCAGGGACGTCAGTGCCGCCTGTCGATCTTCTAATGTCATTCGGGTTTCGTTTGACGCCTCTTCGAGTTGTTTTCGTTCAGGTATTGTTAAGTTCTCGCCTTTGAGCGCTCTTTTCAGCCAGTGGTTGTAATGAACTTGATAGCGCGGCAGTGCTTCACTGCGCGTGGAGCTTGCTAAAAGGTGCCACCCCGCATCTCTGCCTGCGAGGTAGACAATGGGGTGAGTCCAGATCGCCTCGACCTTGGGGCTGGTCGCTAAACACGCCTCCTCGTAAGCCGCGGCGGCGGTTGGTAAACCCAGTTCCCCGAGCGCTTGGGAGCAACTCTCCAGCATGCGGTTTAGTGTTGGTAGATATTCGCTTGCTTCAATGGCGCGCCTCGCACCCATGAGAATGAGCTCACCGGAAAAATCACCGAGTGCCTCAAGCCATAACCGTTTCACTTGTCCAAGCTGCTGTGCATCGGACCATGCGGCGTAGTATTGGTTGTGATAGTTCAGGCGAAAGAGAGCAAAGACTTGATTGATAGTATCGATCAAATCGGCTTCATCGATTCTGGACGCCTCATCCCGCCCAGCTGGTGTCGCTGAGATCGTCGGTGATGCTGCGGTCTTTTGTACGATCTGTTGGGCGAGCTCCGCCGCCTGCTGTTGATCTGCCACTCGCTTGCTCCTGGTGGCGTTGCCACTGGTATTTTACGTGTTGCAAAAACTTTGCATTCCACGACGTGTGTACTTCATTACTGTCGACCCAATAAACAATAAATTCATTCAAGACTGAGTCGATATATTGCGCGGAAATATCAGAAAGTTCCAATGTCTCATAGACTGCCGCGTTAGGTTTCCAGGTCGGATCGAGTCGTTCAGGCACGGTACTGTGTTGCAGACTGTTCGCGTGTCGGACCCAGCGCTGGCGCGCAAACTGAATAAACTTGCTGTTCACATCTTTGGGCGCACCACCGCGCTCTTTCCAGTACAAAATAAACTCAGGGCGAATAGACTCAAGAAAATCTTCGGGCATCTCCGCGCGGACTAAAATTTCTTTCGCATCCGCACTGGGTTCCCAGGCGTTGTCAAAACGTCGGGGCTCACTGATCGTGAACGCAGGGTGCTTTTGCTGCTGACGCCATCGCGCGAGCACGTGGTGACGAAAACGCGCCTCGAGAGTTCGGATATCGCCCGTACGATCAAACGTTGTCAACTGCTCGAGTGTGAACTTGCGTGTCAGCCCATGGTTCAGGTTTAACAGGTCAATGAGGTGCTCGCTAGGCGCCCAAGTCGAGGTGACACGCTCTGGTGCGCTTTGTACCGGGGCATTATCCGTGGTGACCCATACCAATGGGTCCGACGAGGATGGTCGCGCGGGCAAGATGCCTAGATCGACGATTCGTTGCAGCAGCTGACCAATTTTTACGGTGTCCCAGAATGGGAACTCGTCCACTAACGCGGTGATCGAGATTGTCGATTGTTGGTCTTTTTGCGTAGAGAGCTGATTGCCCAAGCCTTGCAGCAACACGGCCTCCTCCAAGCCAATGGTTGCCGCAAGCTGGCTGGAAAAGGTGCAATAACGCTCTGGAATGAATCGCGGATTAGACATGAATGCAAACAGTGACTCTTGGTCTGATAGCATAGCGGTTTCGCGGTGCTGAGGCACCCCTGTCGGAGTGTTCTATGGCAAAAACCAAGTCAGCGTTTGTCTGTAACGACTGTGGTGCAGACTATCGAAAATGGCAGGGCCAGTGTTCGGCCTGTCAAGCATGGAACACACTGACTGAGGTTCGAATTTCAGGGGGTCCCACGTCGTCGTTGCAAAAGACACGTGGTGGCTTCGTGGGCGCCACCGCAACGGTACAAAAGCTCTCGGACATTGACCTGGTTGATTTGCCTCGCTTCAGTTCGGGCTTTGCAGAGCTCGATCGTGTCTTGGGCGGGGGCTTCGTTCCTGGCTCTGCCATACTGATTGGGGGGCACCCTGGGGCGGGGAAAAGCACGCTCCTGTTACAAACACTCTGTGCGCTCGCCTCAAGCGCATCATCACTTTATGTGACGGGTGAAGAGTCTCCTCAGCAGGTTGCTATGCGCGCATCTCGCTTGGGTTTAGAGACTGATTCGCTGCAACTGATGGCTGAAACCGACGTCAATGAAATCCTTTCGGCGGCCGATCAACACAAACCTAAAATTCTGGTGGTTGACTCCATTCAAGTCGTGCACAGCGATGCGCTGACGTCAGCGCCGGGCAGTGTTGCGCAGGTCAGAGACTGCGCAGCATTATTGACACGCTATGCCAAGCAGACGGGGACCGTGTTGATATTGGTCGGTCACGTGACCAAGGATGGGAGTTTAGCCGGCCCCAAGGTTCTTGAGCACATGATCGATTGTTCAGTATTGCTTGAAGGTGAACAAGATTCCCGCTACCGAACGCTTCGTGGGCAAAAGAACCGTTTTGGTGCCGTCAACGAACTGGGCGTGTTTGCAATGACCGATCGCGGTCTTAAAGAGGTTTCAAACCCTTCTGCAATTTTTCTTGAGCGCGCTGAAACACCGGCTCCCGGTACGGTGGTCGTTGTGGTGTGGGAGGGTACTCGGCCCTTATTGGTTGAAATTCAGGCCTTAGTGGACGCCAGTAACTTGGGCAATCCGCGCCGGGTGGCTGTGGGTTTTGAGCAAAACAGGCTAGCGATGCTCCTCGCCGTACTGCACCGGCATGTGGGCTTACACGTCGGCGATCAGGATGTATTTGCCAATGTGGTGGGCGGTGTTCGGATTGCGGAAACAAGTGGCGACTTGTCCCTGCTCCTTGCAGTCGTCTCAAGCCTTCGAAATCGAGTGTTACCCAAGGACTTAGTCGTCTTTGGTGAAGTTGGCCTGACAGGTGAGATTCGCCCCGTGGCCAGTGGTCAGGAGCGGATCGCAGAGGCCGCCAAGCATGGATTTAAACGCGCGATTGTCCCCAAGGGAAATGCGCCACGAACGCCCATTCCTGGCATTGACGTGCAACCAGTGTCTCGGCTCGACGAGGCGATTGCCCTGTTTGATTGAGCAACGAGTGTTACATGAGTTTGCGGTGCTTCACCCGACTCGGGACGTCCGCGTCACGTCCTAGTCTCGCTCGTCGATCTTCTTCGTAATCGGTGTAGTTTCCTTCGTGGAAAACGACTCCGCCGTCGTCTTCGTAGGCGAGAATGTGTGTGGCAATTCGATCCAGGAACCACCGATCGTGGGATATGACCAAGGCCGATCCGGGGAATGCAAGCACCGCATCTTCAAGCGCTCTCAGTGTTTCAACATCCAAGTCATTGGTCGGTTCGTCCAGCAATAAAACGTTAGCGCCTTGTTTAAGAAGTTTAGCGAGGTGTAGGCGATTTCGCTCGCCACCTGAGAGGTCTTTTACAAACTTCTGCTGGTCGGAACCTTTAAAATTAAAGCGCCCAATGTATGAGCGTGATGGAACCTCATACGTCCCGATTTTAATAATATCCAGACCGTCTGACACTTCTTCCCATACGGTTTTAGCGCCGTCTAAGTCGTCGCGCGACTGGTCCACGTAGCCGAGTTGAACGGTCTCTCCGACAACGACGCTACCGCCATCAGGCTGCTCATGCCCCATCAATAGCTTGAAGAGTGTCGACTTGCCCATTCCGTTCGCGCCGATAATACCGACGATCGCCCCTGTGGGTACGGTGAAGGTCACGTCATCAAAAAGCAGTCGATCACCAAAGACTTTGCGCAGTCCTTGCACCTCAATGACCTTGTCTCCAAGGCGCGGACCCGGTGGTATGTAGATCTCATTCGTCTCGTTGCGCGTCTGGAACTCTTGCGAACTGAGCTCGTCAAAACGAGCGAGGCGAGCCTTGTTTTTTGCCTGACGTCCTTTCGGATTTGATCGAACCCAATCAAGTTCGGCTCTGATGGCTTTTTGACGTGATGCCTCTTGGCGTTGCTCTTGAGCAAGCCGCTGATCTTTGGCTTCAAGCCACGTTGAATAGTTACCCTCATAAGGAAAACCGCGCCCGCGGTCGAGCTCTAAAATCCAACCGGCCGCGTTGTCGAGAAAGTAGCGGTCGTGCGTAATCGCAACGACTGTCCCGGTGAAACCCTCTAAAAAGCGTTCGAGCCAGCCCACTGACTCGGCGTCGAGGTGGTTGGTGGGCTCGTCGAGTAGCAGCATGTCGGGCTCGCTCAGCAGGAGTCTTGCCAGGGCCACGCGACGTTGCTCACCACCTGATAAGGTTGTGATGGAGGCTTCCCAGTCGGGTAGCCGTAGGGCATCGGCTGCGACGTTAAGGCGGGTCTCAATATTGTGCGCATCGGTGGCCTGAATCGTGTCCTCGAGTCTTGCTTGCTCTTTAGCGAGTGCGTCAAAGTCAGCGTCAGGCTCGGCGTAAGCGGCGTAAATTTTATCCAGTCCGGCCAAGGCATCGATTGCTTCTGACAGCCCTTCCTCAACGTTGCCGCGGACATTTTTTTCCGGGTTAAGCTGCGGCTCCTGTGCAAGGTAACCAATCTTGATGCCCGACTGCGGACGGGCCTCGCCCTGAATGTCTGTATCGATGCCCGCCATAATCTTAAGCAGTGTTGATTTTCCAGAACCATTAAGGCCCAGCACGCCAATTTTGGCGCCGGGGAAGAACGAAAGAGAAATATCCTTCAAAATTTCGCGCTTCGGCGGCACCACTTTACTCACGTGATTCATCGAATAAACGTATTGACCAGACTTACCGTGCTTGTTGTCACTCATAATGAATAGCGCCTTTAGCGATTGTGGTTGTCGAGTATGGGCTCGAAAACCGAGAGTTTACTCTCGGCATAGACAAGGCGTGAAGTTTACCGATGAGAACCTTATTTCACGAGAGAAGATCGACCGCCTTGCCAATAAGTCCATCGGTTAGGGGCTGACGAGATTGTCTGATGGGGTGTTTGGACGATCTCGGTATTGATTCGATTCATTTTTTTCGCGTGTTACTGCCATAAAGCCCGGTTTGGTATCGCGGGAAATTCACCCTTTATCTTTACGCCGCGACCGTGGCGAGTCCACATTGTCTTCAATGTACTTGACGATTTTTCCGGCAACATTCACCCCCGTGGCTTCTTCAATGCCTCGCAGTCCAGGGGAGGAGTTCACCTCGAGAACCAATGGACCTCGGCTCGATCGAATGAGGTCGACACCTGCCACATCGAGTCCCATTGTTTGCGCCGCCTTCACCGCGGTTCTGCGTTCCGTCGGCGAAAGTTTTGTCAGCTGAGCACTGCCACCACGGTGTAAATTAGAGCGAAACTCACCGGGAGACGAGGTGCGTTCCATCGCGGCCACGACCCGCTTACCGATCACGAAGCACCGCACGTCGCTGCCGCCGGCTTCTTTGATGAATTCTTGGACCAAAAAGTCGGCTTTGAGCTCAGTGAATGCATCGATCACTGATTCCGCAGCTTTCGCGGTTTCAGCGAGTACAACGCCACGGCCCTGAGTGCCCTCGAGGAGTTTCACTACAACAGGCGCACCGCCCACCAGTTTTATCAGCTGACGCGTATTGTGCACATCGTGTGCAAACCCGGTGGCAGGCATGCCCAGACCTTTGCGCGCAAGGAGTTGCAGTGCGCGAAGTTTCGAGCGCGAGCGCCCCAGTGGAATTGAGCCCACTAAACAATAGGTGTCCATCATCTCGAATTGACGGATTACCGCCGTCCCGTAATCGGTGATCGACGCACCGATCCGCGGGATGATCGCATCCTGACGCTCAAGCTTCTCGCCGGTATACCAAATTGCTGGGTTGGCCGTTGTAATGTCGATAGAGCACTTGAGCGTGTCGATCACCCGACACTCGTGGCTTTTTTTCTCCGCTTCTTCCCTCAGCCTGCTTGTACTATAGAGGTCGGGATTTCGGGATAAAATAGCGATCTTCATTCGGGTGCTCCGGGGTGGCTTTCATCACCGCCTTGCAAAAAACTCTCAGAGGGGTCGACGACAAAGTCGGAAAACAAAGACGTGCGTCCAAGTAGCATCCGATACGCCATGTTCTCGCGCTGGGTCAGCGTCAGTTCGACGAGCTTAAAAACCGCGCCCAGTTTTAAGGGCGTCTTAATGACAGGACGAGACTCGCTTTGGCCACCCGAATTTGTCACCTCTCGAAACTCAATAACCGGTGCTTCATTAACAGCGCCGAGCGAGCCGTCTGCAGATTCAAACGCGAACGAAACCCATTGATCGCCATTGCGCTCAAACAGTTCTAGATCCACTGCGTGCAACGCACTGGTCCGAGCGCCCGTGTCTACTTTTGCTTTAATGGGACCAATGGCGAGTTCGGGCAGTTCGACCCACTCTCTCCAGCCCAAGGTGTATGCATTTAACATTTTGTCACCGATAACCCTCGTCCAATGCCGTAGTACTCTAGCCCCATACTTGCCAGATGACGAGGATCGTAGAGGTTCCGACCATCGATAATCACAGGTTGACGGAGTGTGGCTTTAATCTTATCGAAGTCCGGCGACCAAAACGTTTTCCATTCGGTACACACCACCAAACAGTCAGCGCCCTCCAGCGCCTCGTCCTTGCTGCTGACGTAAACAATGTCGTCGCGGTCACCGTAAATCGCTTTACACGATGCCATGGCTTCGGGATCAAACGCCCGAACCTGCCCGCCGCATGACCAGATATTTTCAAGTAGAAAACGACTCGGCGCCTCGCGCATGTCATCGGTATTGGGTTTGAAGGCCAGGCCCCAAACGGCAATGGTTTTACCGGTTAGGTTGGCGCCGATGCGCGCCATCAGGCGCTCACCTAGCTTATTTTTCTGCCGCTGATTGGTGTCGTGGACAGCGGTCAGAATTGACGCATGGCCGCCCTTGGATTGCGCGAGGTGTTTCAGGGCTCGGACGTCTTTAGGGAAACAAGAGCCCCCGTAGCCGGCGCCCGGATAGATAAACTGGTAGCCAATACGAGGGTCAGACCCAATGCCTCGTCTGACCTGTTCAATGTCAGCCCCGACAGTTTCGGCGATATTAGCAATCTCATTGATAAAACTGATTTTGGTGGCAAGCATCGCGTTCGCTGCATACTTCGTGAGCTCGGCACTGCGAGGATCCATGATGACAAGCTTGTCGTGGTTGCGACTGAATGCGGCGTACATGAGTCGAAACTCTTCGATCGTGTCAGAGGACATTGCTCCAATCACAATCCGATCAGGACTCTTCGCATCAGCAACTGCGGACCCTTCTTTCAAAAACTCGGGGTTTGAGCAGACCTCAAACGGATGGTGATTCTCGCTTCGGTCAAGACCTGCTTGAATGCGCGCCGTTACGGCGTCGGTCGTCCCCACAGGGACGGTCGATTTATTAATCACAATTTTTCGGCCGTTGATGTGCTTTGCAATACCATCTGCCACGCTCATGACGTACCGTAAATCAGCGCTGCCATCGTCGCTTGCCGGTGTTCCGACGCAGATGAAAAGATAGTCGCTGTCTTGAACCGCGGTTTGCGTATTATCGGTGAACGCCAGCAGGCCTTCGCTGACGCCCTGGCGCACGATTTCGCTCAGGCCGGGCTCGAAAAAGGGGACCTGACCCTGGCGGAGACGCTCAACGCGCTCTGCATCCACGTCCATGCAAATCACGCGGTGACCCACGTTGGCAAAAACCGCCGCTTGTACCAGGCCCACATAACCACTGCCAAAGATACTAATTCGCATGATTTAAGGCCCTGTTGTCATAAATTGAGCCCGTATAATATTGCAATTTTGTGAATGAAATATGACAGACAAGGTGTCTTACACCGGCTTGCTCAGGTAAAACTACCTAATCCACTGCATGGTGTGTGCAGCTGCGTTATCATGCGCAACATCATCGATTTTCTTACGCGACTTACAGACTTGTTGGAGACCCTTTTAATGAATCAGGCAGCGAACATGCCAGCCGGGCACGGCTACTCAGCGTCACAAAGTATCGCTTCTTTTGATGACGAGCTTTGGGACGCAATGCGTCTTGAGGCCCAGCGTCAGGAGGAGCATATCGAGCTCATTGCGTCGGAAAATTACGCAAGTCCCAGAGTGCTTGAGGCGCAGGGTAGTGTGCTGACGAATAAATACGCAGAAGGCTATCCAGGAAAGCGCTACTACGGCGGCTGTGAATTCGTTGATCGCGCCGAAGTGTTAGCGATCGAGCGTGCTAAGTCACTGTTTGGCGCGGCCTACGCAAACGTCCAGCCGCACTCAGGATCAAGCGCTAATATTGCTGTTTTTCACGCGCTTCTGGAGCCTGGCGATACCGTAATGGGAATGAGTCTTGCCGATGGTGGGCACCTGACGCACGGTGCCAGTGTTAATTTTTCGGGCAAAATTTATAACCCAGTGCAGTATGGCATTGACACTGTCACGGGCGAGATTAACTACGATGACCTCATGGCGATGGCGCTCGAGCACAAGCCCAAGCTTATTATTGGCGGGTTCAGTGCTTACAGCCGAATTATGGATTGGGGTAAATTTCGTGAGATTGCCGATGCCGTTGGTGCTTATTTGCTCGTGGACATGGCGCACGTCGCAGGCTTGGTCGCAGCCGGCGTTTATCCAAGCCCGATTCCGCACGCCGATGTTGTGACGACCACGACCCACAAAACATTGCGCGGGCCTCGATCCGGTTTGATTTTG
>Ga0209137_1001694_pt1 | contig 20440 bp, 7 predicted proteins | sample SaaInl5LU_22_DNA_FD_184642 | JGI IMG/M metagenome (GOLD analysis project Ga0209137, IMG submission 184642) | Marine microbial communities from expanding oxygen minimum zones in the Saanich Inlet - ESP_105LU_22_DNA (SPAdes) (version 2) | ecosystem: Environmental > Aquatic > Marine > Intertidal...
ATGTGACCTTTGATGGAACTACGAGCTCACTCACGGGGGTGTCCTCTACCTCTAGCTTTGTAGCTGTCCGTGATCTGTTGCCATCCGAGTTAGGCGGGCTTGGGGTCGACCTTTTGATTGATCCAAAAGCGCTCTCATTTAATGACTCATATATCAACGTTGGACAGCGGATATTTAGTGTTCGCAGACAGCAATGGCTCGAGGATCCAAACAACCAAAACGGAAAATTTAAGGCTGATATTGGTCTTGAGTATTTTGGTGGCAAGGCCGATTTCACCGGTGGACTGGCTTGGACCGACGAGCTAGGAGCTGCTACCACTGTTCACAATGGATACATGGAATTTAGCCGTGGTAATGATGATGTACTCGGCTTCCGTGATATGAATGAGGCCAATTTGGTTGGTGGCGGTAATGACTTCTTCAATGCCATTAGCACCAACGGCGAAGACGATGTATTTGGCGACCCGTGGGACTACTTCGATCGGGTTCGTTTGCAGGGTAATGCCGAGCACTACTCTATTCGCGAGGTCTACTTGGATGTTGGCAGAGATGGTTACGCCGCGCGCGGAGTAGATGGCAATATCATCTATCAAACTGAATATACCGATGGCCTCACCAAGGCAATCGAGGTAGTGGACTTACGACCGGGTAACGATAAGGCTTACCTTGTTGGGGTTGAACGTATCCAATTTGCTGACAACACTGATATTAGCGTTGGCATAACGTATAGAGACGATGCCAATAACATCGAGCTGGACACGATTTTTGCCGGCATCGAGGGCTTTGCTGATAGAAATCTAGCCTATGGTGCAGGCAAAACGCGCATAGAGGGTTCGCCATTCTCAGACGTAATCATTGGGCGTGATGCTCCGGACTACTCAAAGCTGACAGATCATTACTTCAAGGTTGAACTAGGTAACACGTTCAATGATTTGATTGCTGCCGCATCGAGAACTGATGGCGATAATAATCCAGACCCGTTTATTGTCTACAAAGATGTCGATGGAAATGGCTCACTAGATGTCTTCGATTCAACCAGTGACTCCACGATTTGGGGTAACACAACATTTGCGGTCTATGTAGACACGCAGGAGCGTGCTACAGCACTTCAGACGTTCGTAGACAGTTACACAATTACGGACACTTCGTCGTTCGAGGAAGTTATCGATCAATATAATACAATCGCTGAATCAACCTCAGGCGGTTGGCAGTCTGCCTGGGGCTGGATAGACGATGTTCATCTAATTGGTTCGGTCACCGGTGATCCAAGTCTATTAATACCGATAGGTGCTGCTCCAGTTGGGCCGGATGGTGCTTTTATTACCTTTAGCCGTTTCGATAATGGCTCTGACGAGTTTGTTGGTGGCGATGGGGCAGACCTTTTGATTGGTCTGCAAGGTGGGGATCAGTTTCGCGGCGGCGCTGGCGACGACATCTTTGATGGCGGCTCAGACGCACTCGATCCTGTCGCACCGAAAGGCAACCCTCCTTGGGCCATGTCAAACAACGACATAGCCCAATACAGCGGTGCATCCAACCGCTATTTACTCGATACGGTCTACGTTTTAAGAGACGCAGATGGCTGGGTTATCGACGAATCCAACACCCAGCTAGCAAATTACGTAAAAGCAACTGCGGTGACTGATACGCTCAGTGATGAGTTGGGCGGAACTGGCCGAGATATTCTCATTGATATCGAACGTGTTCGGTTCGAAGGTGATGGATTTACGCTGTGGCTAACTGACTCTTTGAAGGCTGAGTACGCATGGTATCACCCGCTGCTAACGGTCCCTGACAATAGTTATGTGTACCAACTGCAAGTTTGGGACCGTCCTTCAGAAGGAAGCACGATTGATGCGACAGCGCTTTATCCGACGTTAAATCACTCCGAGACGCTAAGTCTGACCAGTAAGGCCGGCTACGCCGTCGATATTACAGGCCAGTTTTTTGTGCGAGCCTCTGCGGGTACCGATGTAATAACCGGTATCGATAGTAGCGCTGATCCGGAGTTTACCAATTTTTATTACATGCTCAGCGGAGAGGCACACGAATACGATATCACGCGTTTGACTGACTCAAATAATGAGACATTTGTCAGATTTTCCATTAAAGATGGTGTTGATGGCGCCGGTAAGGTTAAGAGCGCTGATCTTTATGATATGGAGCTTGCGTGGTTCGCGGCAACCCAGGAGCGTATATTCCTGCAGGTCGCTGAACATTATGACAATGGGTCGTTGCTGGGAGCTGGTTCGCTTTTGAGTGGATCATACTTTGATGATCAGATAACCGCGCAAACGGTTGTTGCCAGCGTAGATTCTACTCAAGCGAAATATGCCTACATCAACGCGCGCGAGGGCGATGATATCGTAAGTGCAGATGGTGCCCATTCGGGCTATGTCGATGCAAAGGGTGACGACTACTTTGACGGTGGATCGGGTATCGATTTTGTATCAACGGCAACAGACGCTTCGCAGCTCCAGATTACCTACTTCGAGGACGATGGGGATGGTGTACTGACCAGCGCTGACAGAACGTTAGATTTAGCAACGTTCAGAGCTGAAGGGATTAATGCGTACTATACAGTTGAGTCGAATCAGTTGGTTAACCCTTCAGACGGGACGCTCAACGCGATAAGCTATGCAGACTACGCTGCCAATGCTAGTGCCCTGAATATTTCAGGGTTTGGCTTTTCGGAATCGGGTGCAGGCTGGGTCGAGTTTAATTCAGGCTACTATATTTCCGTTACCGATTTGACAGGCGACGCTGGGCTCGGCTCCGACGTATACACGAACGTTGAGGCATTGATGGCCGGTGATGTCCTGCTGGACCTAATCACCGGACAAGCTGTTCGATATGCGGACTATAGTGCGAGCCAGATAATAGGCCTTGGCTATTTAAATGACTCGACGACCACTGAGTACTCGACCTACACAGAGGTCTTCGGCTATGTGGCACCGCAAACGGTGAAGATAGTCGATGTTGATTTCGCCACAGATTTTTCAGATTCCAGCATAATTGATCTCTACGGTAAGACTGAGGACTTTGGCACCAACTCGGCCTTTACCTTTTCCGCCTACTACAATGACCAAGGCGGTGATTCAGTATACGAAGGCTCTGGGGGCCTGATTTCGGTGGCAGACGGCAGTGCTTTGGAAGTTGCTCTGCTTGCAGATACTTCGCTGGATACGGGTTTAGCAACTGAGTTGGCTAAAACTGACGGGGTTGCCGTCAATATTCAGATTACAGATATTTTCCGTGATGGTGCTGGTGATGATATCTACATCGGTGGCGGTAATGATGGAGCGCTGCCAAATATAAATGGTGATCGTTTCACAGATACCCTGTCTTTGAATGGTGGTAGCGAACGGTACACCGTCGTTAGCGGTGTGCTAGATGCCGCTGGTAAGATCGATTCGGCCCAGACAGCCAATTCGACTCTCCTTAACTACACGGGTACAGCTGGCCAGCAGTACTTAATTATCAAGGATAATCTTGCCGCCGATAATGGTGGTGATGGTGAAAACCTTGCGGTTGATATCGATAAGCTCTTTTTCGAGGGAGATAGCCAAGGAATAAATTATGGCACGCTGTTCAACCTCAAGTCTGATGCCGTCGATGTTCTTAGAGCCCGCGAAGGTCTCGGAGAGTGGGGCTTGGATGCTCAGTCCGATGCTTACTTATCTGCGCAGCACTTAGCCGGTAATTTCGATTCTTTGGAGTTGGATGCCGCGGCTGGCGATGCGGTCTATGTTGGGTTAGAGACAACTCATCTCACCGATTCGTGGGACCTTAAAGACAAACTGAAACTTCAGCAGTTCTCCATTACGTCCTTTGATTTGAGTACCGTTTGGGTAGCTCAGGATGCGGATGGTGACTTAATCCGTGGTTCTGACGGAGAGGTAACGCAGTACAGCTCGTTTAGCATAGCGTCTGCTGCTGGCGCATCCGTAGAAAAAGCTGTCGTTCTTGATGGTTCTGCCAACGGATTGGGTAAAAAAGTTGTAATTGACTACGAGCTAGTGATGTTCTCCGATGCTGAATACACCGGAGATACAGCCTACCGAGCGCGCACTGCGACATGGAACGAGCAGGTGATCTATGACGATGACTCTGAAGGCCAGATCGAGTCATTCGGTGCCGTCAATGTTGAATTAAGTGATTTTGGTGCGTACTACCATCTCAATCAGGCAGTTGTCGATCAACTTAAAGTTGATGTCCTAGCGGAAACACAGAACCCACTTGCACTCTTCGATATTGATGACGGACAAGGCGACGACGTGATCATAATCGATGTTCAAAACTATGGCCCATGGGTTCGTTTGACCGGTGGTGATGACTTCGTGCATTTCACCGACAGTTATGATGCAGACACGCTGGAGCTCAAGCGAGGTTATGCGGTACGCATCAATGAGTCTTCAGAGCGATTCGACCTGGAGCAAGTTTATGTGAAATTGACGAACGATGGCACACCTGAAACCTACTCAAATGGTTCGGTTCGTTTTTATGAAAAGTCTGCTACGGGTGTAACTGCGGCTGTTCGGATTCAAGATCTGGTTGCTAAATCGTCGCCAGCCTACCTAGGCGAGAAGTTGGTTATTGGAGCCGACCGAATCCGCTTCTCTGACACGGATATCCAAGTCCAACCAGAGAGCTGGAAAGAGGACTGGGATGGCGATGGTGTGATCGATATGTACACCCAACGCGGTAGCTCCATCGATGAAGTGTTGAGTTTTGATAGCAATAACCCTGTAGACGCGCGTGATCGTCTAGAAGGACAGGGTGGCGACGATGTTTTGATTGGCGGTGCTGGCGGTGACCGGCTGCGCGGTGGTGCGGGAGATGACGTATTAATCGGAGGCGCAAACGGGACAACCCAGAACACTTGGGAGAACGATGATACAGCGGAATATTGGCCGCTGAGTGCCGCTGACCTGCATGTCGAAAGAGTGGTTGTTGGATTCAATGAGAGTACCAACGAAGTATTGAGAGATCCATTTGGCACCATTATTTTTGGTGCAGTAGAGGTTGATCTTAAGGCTGGATATGAACTGATTGATGCAATTACTGTCACCGACCTTACGGGTGCATACGGTACCGATCTTCTGATTAGAGTTGAGCGGATTCAGACTCAAACAGGCGAAATCAGTGCTAGCGTTCGTTATGACTATAACGATTGGGATAATGATGGCGTTATCAATCAAGTCTATGTGCGTGCTACCGATTTTGATGACACCATTGGCGACCTTAAAAACTCGAATAGTGCGTTCAATTACGAAAATGGAATCGATGCTGGACGTGGCGATGACAATATCTATGCGGGTGTAGGTGGCGACTGGATTAGACCTGGCGCGGGTGTCGACTTTGTCGATGCTGGTGCCAATGGTCAATTGAATGAGTGGGGCTGGGTCCCTACTGACAGCGTTCAGTTTGAGGGCGATTTCGATCGTTACATCATCAACAACATAACGTTTACTGATTCTGCACTGGATATTACAGATGCGGCAGGCACGCGCCTGTTTAGCGTAGATTCCAGCGGGCTCGTTGTGCGTGCGTCCAATGAGAACGAGGTGATATTCACACTCAAAAACGGTCAGACACTGACAACCGTAGAAGATCTGTTGCCAAATCTCGATTTCCTGGATGGCGATGGCTTCAACCTCATTGTGAACGCCGAGAATCTGAGCTTCCAAAATCGCTGGTTGGGAATCTCGGTTGAGCGAAATGTGCAGTTCGATGATAACGGCAATCCCATGTGGGGCTGGATGCGTGGCACATTAGCAGCCGATGAAATTGTAGGTTCTGCTGCGCAAGACCACATTCAAGGAGCGGAAGGGGACGATATCCTTATTGGTCTTGCGGGTGATGACCACTTTGAGGGTGGTGCGGGCGACGACTTGATTTATGGCGATAAAGTATCCCAGGTACTTAGCGGTAATGACCACGTCCGTTTCAGTGGTAACTCTGAGCAGTTTGTCGTAACCAAGAAGGTTGGGGTCGTTGACGATACCAACATCAAACGCAGCTATTTTGAAGTTATCGACCTCCTGCCCGCTGACATTGGTGGTAGCGGTACGGATATCCTGGTTGGTATTGAGTCGATAAGTTTCGACGACAAGTGGGTGCGCATCGGTATTAACCGTTGGGATCATACCGACAGCGAGGGCGTCATCATTGGCTCTAACTTTGAAGGTAGTGACTATGGTGACGTAATTAACGGTACAGCCCTTGGAGATCATATCCGAGATCGTGACGGGAACGATACGCTATACGGTAACGACGGGGCTGATTACTTTGAGATTGGCTTTGGTGATGACACCATTTACGGTGGAGCCGAAGGAACAACACCTTGGGGTAGTGAAGGTGTGGATGTTGCTCGGTTTAGCGGAAATTTCGCCGGCTACAGTGTTACTTACTTCGATGCAAATGGAGGAGATACCGCTGGGGCTTATGATGCCGACGGCTACATTGAGGTGAAAGACAGTAGTGACGGGGGGTACGGTACTAATCGCTTATATGGTATCGAGCGTCTCGAGTTTGATAATAAGTGGATCAATCTTGAAGGCTACGCCAATGGTACCTACCTCGTTGGTTCAGACGATGACGACGAATTGAACCTGAGCAAAAATTGGGGTGATAGCGTTGACTATCGTCTTGAGGGTGGAGAGGGTAATGACGTGTTGCATGGCTGGAGCGGTAACGACCTCCTAACCGGTGATGCAGGTAGCGATACACTTTACGGCCGCGACGGTGCAGATGTTGCCATCTACACGTCCAATCGAGCCGAATCGGTTGTTGCAGCGGTGGTGGGTACCGGTACGGAAGAAGAACCTGAATACTACACGGTCACAACCGGAAGCGATGTTGATAAGCTTTACGATATCGAACGAATCAAGTTTGCAGATAGCAGCCTCAGCCTCGTCGAGGTTGTGAAAATTCGTGACTTTGACAAGAACGGCGATTTCGAGACGGCTATATTTACCGGTAAATACTCGGGTACTACTCAGGCGAATTTTGATACCTATTTCAGAGCGGAAGCTGCAGCATTAAACGGCGGTCCGATCGCCGAGCTCGCAACCACATTGAATTATATCGTATCACTCGGTGAAGATGACGATAGTATCGTGCTCTCGGGTGGCAATGATCAGATTTACTGGTCAGCTGGTGATGACACCATCGACGGTGGGGCTGGTACCGATGAGGTAATAGTCAACGCTGATTACGGTGATGGGTCTATTTGGGATCTACTGTCTGTTGATGGTGAATTGCGCCATTACGACACTAACTCAAATCTCATTGAAACTACGTCTATGGCTAACATAGAGCGGGTTGCCTTTAATGATCGTGTGGTCTCTTTACAGGAAGTTACGGAGACTCTTGACTCAGATGGCGATGGAACTGCCGATCAAGGTGCGTTCTCGGCCAAAATCTCTGGTTCAACTTTTGATGCTTCAGCCCATAATGCAAACCTGTCATGGACGCTATTTGGGAGTGATGGCAACGACACACTGGATGGTGGCAGTAAAGATGACGTTTTGAGCGGCGGTCTGGGTACCAACACCTTAGATGGAGGCGACGGGTACGATATCGCGACCTACGATTACGCGCGAGCTGATTTCAATGATCCAAGCAAGAGCGGAGCTGTTTGGACAGTTGAGTCAAATTTATCTGGCGTTACCGTGGTTGATACCTTGGCGAACATCGAAGCGTTGCGCTTCACAGATGGGCTCTTTGCTCTGGAGGCAACCTCAGAACTTGTTGAAGAGTTTGTCTTTGGTCAAGGGCGTGTTCAAACCCAGGTGGTGCGTGGCACTACCTTTGGCGAGAATTTGGAAGCCACTGCAACAAGCGGTGCTAATGCTGTCAATGTCTCAGTCTCTGGCGGCATAGAGTCCGCTACAGCGACGGCATTCGACCAATTCATTGTTGATGTGACAGAGCTTAACTCGACGCGTATTTTAGACTTTGAAGTTGCAGACAGCGGTGGTAACCGGGACCTGTTGACCCTACTCAATAGCGACTTCACAACAGTTTCGCAGGCGAGAGATGCTTTCTCTGTAAATGAGAATGGGGACCTTGTCTTAATCTCGAATGGCGGAGAGCTAATTCTTGAGGGACTGACCTCGGTTGATCAATCGGAACTCAATATTTCTTTGGATATCGTTTAAGGATCTTTCATGAAAGAGAATAATCTTCTAACTGATTATCCAGAAAACACAGTGATCGAAGCTGCGTTATCAACCGAGGGGCAGATCGATCGGTTTGAGTTAATACCGGACCAAGTCAGTGCGTCATACACCGACACTAACTTAGCCCCCATGCTGGTGACACTCAATTTCCAGGTTGTAGAAGCCTTTGCCTCGGATGCTGAGTGGACAGTTACTATCCTCGACAAGGATGGAACTGCCGTTGGTAGTCTGAATACTGCGGATATCTCTGGTTTTGATTCCTCAGGATATTTAAGTTTCCGATGGTTACTACCTGATACGGGCGAGGGCTTTTCGGTTGAGGTGAAAACCTCTGATGGCGCTCAGCACTCTGATTCGGCTTATGAGTTGAGTTTGACGACGACGGGTGTTTATGAAACCGATGCTCAGATCGGTCGTCTGCCTGAGGGAATCACAGTAGAGGCTAACGCCAAGAGCAGCAGTGATGCCGATGCGTTTGGGTTCTTTGTTGATGAGAGCTCTGGTGTAAATGCTCTATCACTGGAGTTTTCAAAGGCAGGTACTTTGTCACTGTCCAGCTCGAGCGGTGAACCCATTCTCGTGTCTGGTACTCCGGCGACTAATATTGCGGTTACTGCAGGTGGGGCTCTCTCATTTAATTTGAGTAGTGCTGCGCAATTTGTCACTGTCGAATATACAGCGAATGCAGCTGGTGCATATACGGTAGCGCTGACCGATACCGATGGTAGTGGTCGCGTTTTGGATGCTCCATCCGTGCAAGTTGGCGACACAGTTCTGCAAGATTACAAGCAGGCGGTCTACTATGATTCAGCAACTGCTCCCGAATTTGTTCTAACTTCAGCTAAAGCCTATGCGCTAAGTGAGTTAGCTAGTGTCTCATCGGGTGCAGATTTTGTATATTTGATTGCTGGCGCATCTGATGTAATCACTTTGGGCGGGGCTCACACTGGCACCGTCTCTACCAGTGCTGCAACGCCTACAAAGGTGGCAGTAGCTGACCTCAGTACAACCACAGTCAGTATAAGTGCAGACTCAACTCTTGGAATCTCAGCTCAATACGATACTGCCTTCACAGGTGCTGATTCAGAACTTGCACTGGTCAGTTCAGGTTACATAGAAGCCAACTTAGTCGTCTCCTCTCAAGGTATCGAGCTTAGTACCATAAACACCACTACACCCTCTAGTCCGCTTATATTTGTAGAGGGTGAGATAGGGTCGATCAAGGTCACTTTAGCTTCGGCAGACACCAGTGGCGATACGATCGTTGAGGTCGTTAACCGAAGCGGTGATGTTGTATTCGCCAACGGCGAGTCAACGACACTGGTGACTATTGCCCAAGGCGCAACCGAAGGGAGTGTCACTTTTACAGCTAAAGCCGACGATATCGATTTTAACCCTAGCGAGTCTATTTCCTTTACTGCTGAGGTAACAAGTGGCACGGCAATTGGTTTGACCGTTAGTCCATTGACTCTGACGGTTACAGAGACCATTCCTCAGTTTGTTGCGACGCCTGCTCGTCAGGGTTTGTTGCTAGGGTCTGAGTACGTTCAATACGAGATCAGTTTAACCAACTCCGATGAGTTTAGTGATGATGAAATAGAGGTTACTTTTTCAGTTGGTGCTGAGTTTAAAATTGGATCAGCATCGAACAGTATTTCATCCAGCAACTTGATTTTAAATTTGGGCGGGGCTTCTGATAGCGTCAACCTATACGTGGCAGCTAGTTCGTCTGTTCTGAGCGCTGAGACATTCTCAGGAGCCATAAGCAACACAGTTAAAGTCGGAACCGCAGCAAGCCAGATTAAAGTACCAAGTATCTCTTTGGTGCGTATTAGTGATGGCGCCTCAAAGGTTCCGGATGTTAATGGCACCACCGGTGACGACGGCTTCTACAGCACCAGCCTAAACGAAACATTCAACGGCCTAGCAGGTGACGATACCCTTATTTTGTCGTCTGATGTTGCGTTGGTGGGTACTTTTAACGGCGGCGATGGCACCGATCTACTTGTACTGGATGGTGCTCAGGCGCTCTACACTACAGCGAACATTGATGGCAGTACCTATGTGAAACTGAAGGCGAGCGATGCGGAGGGCTTAGCGGTCAATAGCGTTGAAAAAGTCGCTTTTGATGGAAACGCATCGACTATCTTCGACCTCAGCAGTTTGAATTCCCCACCAACCATAGCAGCAGCTCCCTCAGCCGTAACAGTTGCCGAAGGTGATAGCCTTGATGTTGATCTGAGCAGTGTATTCATCGATGCAGATGGCGATGTACTTACATTGCGCATGAATAGCCTACCTAGCTGGGCGAGTTTTGATGCTGGTACGAAGGTGTTAAGCATCAATCCTGACTACAGTGATTCTGGCAGTGCTGTAACGCTTACAATCGATGCAACTGACACAGGACTCTTTACTAACCCTGTACAGACAACAATTGATGTAACCATTACGGACACGAACCGTTCGCCGGTGGGGTCAACTATCAGCGGGCAGTTTGTCTCCGTAGATACTCCGACTGAATGGTCCTTAGCGCTAAATCAGTATTTTAGCGATCCAGATGGAAATAGCCTGACTTACTCCGTCGTTGGAGCAAAACCTAGCTGGTTGACGCTTGCTGATGGTGTTCTGGCCGCAACTGCTCCCAGCACAGATTCCGGTTCTGCAGTTGTCACCGTGCAGGCAAGCGATAGTACTGCAGCGGCGAGAAAATCATTCAATTTATCTTGGGGCGATTCCCCTCAGTTGGAGTTGTCTGAGGCGTTCGTTGGCTCGAACATAACGGTAGACATCGATGCGCTGGTATCAGCCTATGGTCTGAGCGCTCAAGATGTGGCCGTGGAGTGGCAAACCTCCTCTGATTTGAGTGCATGGGTGAAAACCACTGCATCTACCACCACGACGCTTGCGTCTCCTACGCTGGTTAACAGTCAGCCAACTTTCGTGAGGGCAAAGCTGACTTATACGGAGTCTGGTGCGGAGCAGGTTGTAACAACTTACCCAACATTGGTTAAAGCCGTCTCAAATAACCTAATCGAAGTTCAATTCGACGACCATATCGGTAAATTTGTGACGACGAATATTGATCTAGACCCTGTGATAACGCCGGACTCAGGCAACGCAGTGAACCTCAGCGGTTACGGTTACGATTTGACTCAGTACGCCGCTGATAGTCTACCGAGTGGCACTTTCGAGATGTCGTTAGCTGCCAATGCGAATATGGCCCCTGACGTAGGCATCAGCGATGTTATTGCTAGCCTTCGCCACATCGTTAAACTCGATACTTTAACCGGTAAAGCGGCCATTGCTGCCGATATGGACGGAAGCGGTGATATCGGTATCTCTGACGTCATTAGTCAATTGCGCCAGATCGTAAAATTGGAATCTTCTAGTGGATTCAAAGCGGTGGTTGAAACCAGTGAGGGTTACACTGATCAGCTGAATTCCGATTTAATCGAACAGCCGTTATCTTGGGTGGCCATGGGAGATGTAGATTCAAGCTATACCCTTGATATTGTCTAATTTGTCCCAATTATATTTATTTGAAGAGAGGCCTTCGGGCCCCTTTTGTTTACATGCACACCCAAAGATTGAATAGGCTAAGGGTTCGTCTCTTTTTGGCGATTTGCGTATTCAGTACATTGCATTAAACCCTTATAAACGGTAGAACATAGTACAAATTATCGTATTTATTTAATGGCTGGTGATGGCCCAAAGTTGTGAGCAAGGTTTCCAATGTTTAATAAGCTTGTACCCCTAAGTAAAGAGTCACACAAAGGCCTGAAGATTAATCCCCCACAGGATCTTAGCTTCGCGAAAAACACACATCTAGTTGCCCTAATGGCGCCTGAGTTTCCGCGTGCTCAGGGCGAAATGCCGGTTGTTTTTGTTGAAGGTGAAAACGGGGATTTTAAAACCGTGGCGATGTTGGGAATTAAACCCGGCATAAACCTTATGATTAACGAGCAAGGCAAGTGGACCGAGCGCTATGTCCCGGCGATTCTGCGTCGCTACCCGTTTGCACTGGCAACGGGCCCTAATGCTCAAGAGTTTGCTGTTTGCATAGACGAAGGGTGTCCTGCTGTATCGACAGATTCGGGCGAGGCGCTATTTGATGAGGCAGGTGAACCTACAAAACTGCTCGAATCGGCTAAAAATTACTTGCTGGATTTACGCATAATGGAGCTCCAAACCGACGCTTTTTGCAAGCTTCTACAAGAACACAATCTACTCGCGCCTCTCAATATGCGCGTTAAAGAGGGCGAAGAAGTTAAAAATATTACCGGTGTGTTTGCTATTAACGCTGAGCGTTTCGACAAACTCTCTGACGAGGTCTTCTTGGAGTTTCGTAAGCGCGGATACCTACCATTGATTTACGCACATTTGGGTTCTCTCTCTCAAATTGATAAATTAATGCGTCTCGCTGCAGCGACTAGCCCTTCGGCTAAGGTCGACTCCGAAGATGAGAGTGTGCATTAATCAGAGCTGAGTTGCCGTCCGTGAATCCACTTCTTAGAACATCCAAGGTATTGGTGCTTGGCTCTCTTATCTGGGGCTGCAGTATTACAGCCTTCGCTGATATCCAAGCGACCATCAACGTCCTGAGAAATCATCCTCAAGTTCTTGGTGAGCGAGCCAAAGGCCTCGCCAGCGACGCGCGTGTTGCTCAGCAGTCGGCTCAGTGGCTGCCGAATATCTCTCTATCTACAGATGGCGGCCGTAGGATTTTTGGCAGCGCTGGCTCATCCCAGGCACGTTCACTGGGGAACAATGACTTCGTTGATGTGGTTGTGACCGGGCGACAGCTGCTTTATGACTTTGGCGCGGTGGACGGTTACATTGATGAGGCTGAATACCGCAGCCAAGCCGATGCCTTTCTTGATGAGATTGCGCTTAACCAACTGGTTGGTGATCTAGTGCAGTTCACCTTGCAATATCAGGTTGAGCAAGAGCGATCACAGATTATATTTGGTCTTCTTGAACCCCTTAAAGAGCAGACAGAGCTCTCCAAACAACGCTACGAAGCGGGTGTCTCTACAGGTGATGACTATCGCCGCCTACAAATGGATATCGATCGTCTCAATCGGGATCAGGTTGAAGTTGAGCGGCGTCTGAAAGATATCGCTCAAAAGCTGGCCGAACAATTCGCCCTTAACACGGAGGCCGCGCTTGAGTTGAGTGGGGTATTATCTGAGCTACCAGTCCTCGAGCTCGAGAGAGAGCGCCTGAGTGATCAATCACGTCGCTTACGTGAACTGGCTGCGCTTTCACGAGTTAGTGCAGCAGAGGCGGAGCGCAAACCACGTATTGAGCTAGAGCTGGAGCTGCGCGGGTTTGATGTGACAGATAACCTAATCTCAGAGAATGAGCTCACCGGCAATCTTCAAGTAACCATGCCGTTCTTCGATGGCGGAGCATTGCGTGCTAAAGCAGAAGTTGCTGAGTTTGAGCGCGCCGTGGTGCAGCAAGAGATGGCCTTTGAGCAACGCGTTCTGCGCGAGCGTACCGCGCAAATCAATGAAGAGCTGGCTAGTCTTGAAGCTGTTCAAGCTTCGCTGGAAGAACAGCGAACAACAGCAGCCGAAGCGCTGCAGATGGCACTGGACCGTCAGGGTAAAACCGCCGTAGAAATTTCTCAGATTAACACGGGGCTAATGTCTATTTACCAGATAGACAGCGAACTGCTAGATGCCCGCTTGCGCGCATCACAACTAGATTTAGAGTTAATTACGTTAAACGAGCGCTGGCCTGCCAAGGTTGATCAGGTCGTTGTAGCGCTGGAGAAATAATGAGTTCACAGGAAGGTCACTGGTTTTGGGGCGCCGTTAAGTCTCAGCGCGGCCAGTACATGCAGGTTATTGTTGCCTCAATCTTTATAAACATCTTTGCACTGGTCAGTGCGTTCTATGTGATGACCATCTACGACCGCGTCATCCCGAATGATGCGCGCGAGTCACTCTTGGCCCTTACGCTGGGCGTATTGATCATTATCTTTTTTGATTTCGTGATGAAGTCACTGCGCGGCTCGTTTACCGATAAGGCGGGTTCGGCCATTGATAAGACAGTTGGTGAACGCCTGTTTGACCACTTGGCGCGTAACTACCAGTTGGTAACTCAGCGTCAGGTCGGTGCGGTCTCTTCGACTGTTCGTGAATTCGAGCAGTTGAAAGAGTTCATCTCATCCGCCTCCTTTACTGCGTTCGTTGACTTCCCATTTATCCTGTTATTCGTGTTTGTTCTCTGGAACCTGGGTGGTCCAATTGCAGTAGTACCGGCTGTTATTGTAGTGGCTGTAATAGCGGTCTCTTTAATTGTACAGCCTCTGATTCGTAAAGTGGCACAGCAAGGAATGATCGAGAATCAGTCCAAGCAGGGTGTGTTGGTCGAGCTTCTAACCGGCATGGAAACCGCAAAAACGCTGCCGGGCTTGGGTATGCTGCGTGATCGTTGGTTGGGCAGTGTAGAGCGCCAATCCACTCAGACAACTCGCTCTAAAGGCTTCTCTCTACTGGCAACTAACGCGGCACAGACGGGGCAGCAACTCTGTCAGGTTGGTGTGGTTGCCTATGGTGTGTTGTTGATCGCCGAAGGGTCGCTGACCATGGGTTCGTTGATCGCTTGTGTCATCTTGGGTGGTCGTACCCTAGCGCCTCTTGCGCAGATCACGGGTCTGATCAACCGCTATTCACAAGCCAAGAGCGCCTACCAAGCACTCGATCAGATGTTCCAAGTTGAGGATCGTGAGGAGCAGGCTAGTGAGTTTATTCGCCGCTCTGACTGCAATGGCGAGCTCGAGTTTCGTGGCACTACCTTGGCATACCCGAAAGCCGGTCGCCCAGCGTTAGATGGGGTGGATTTGAAAGTTGGACCTGGCCAGAAGATCGGTGTTGTGGGGCCAATCGGTTCCGGCAAAACCAGTCTGCTGCGCTTGGCGTCGGGGCTGATGGTGCCGACGGCTGGTCAGGTTTTAGTAGGGGGTATCGATGTGACCCACTGGCACCCTGATGATCTACGGCAGCAGGTTGGCATTATTAGCCAAACCCCGACACTGTTCACCGGAACCGTGGCCGAAAATATTCGTCTCGGTAACCCGAATGCCACCGACGATGAAGTGGTTGCTGCAGCTGAAATGGCTGGGGTTGGTGACTTTGTAAACCAGCTCGAAAATGGTTTGGACACGCATCTTTTCGAGCGCGGAGCACAGCTTTCTGGCGGTCAGCGTCAAGCGATCTGTATAGCCCGTGCGGTTGTCGGTAATCCGAAGATTCTGATCATGGATGAACCGACCAGCTCGCTAGACAACGCCTCTGAGCAGCGCTTAGTTCAGCGCCTAGCGCCCTGGGTAAAAGATCGCACCCTAGTCGTCATTACCCACCGTGCGCCTATGCTGGCGCTTGTTAGCGATATTGCCGTGATTGAAGCCGGCAAAATCACCTCTGTTACACCGAAATCCAAGGTAGTTAAATCAGCATGAAGCTAGGTGGAGCACAGTTAACGTTTGTTGTTATTGCAGGTCTCTTTTCGGGCCTGTTTGTATGGGCAAGCAGCTACCAGGTGGATCAGGTTGTTCGCGCCGATGCCAAGGTAGTGCCTGTTAAAGATGTTGTTAAGGTTCAAAACCGCTTTCCGGGTGCCGTTGAAGATGTGTTAGTGGAGCTGGGTGATCGGGTGAAAAAGGGACAGGTCATGTTCCGTATTGATCCCGAAGAGACCGAGATCGATCTGACGCAGACTCAACTAGCTATGTTAACGCAGCAGACAGTGGTTGCACGCTTAGACGCCCAGATAAAGTCTACCGAGCCGAGCTACCCCGAGAATGCACCAGCGGATATTCTCGCTGCGCAGAACTCTGTGCTTGCGTCAAAACGATCCGAACTGGCGTCGCGTGCACGTCTGATCGAGTCAGAGATCGATGCACTCAACCTAGCAATTTCTGAAACTAAAACCTCCGCTACAGCTGCACGTCGTCAGGCTGCGTTGGGGCGTGAAGAAGTAGAGTTACTTGAGCCGCTGGTTAAAACGGGTGCGGAGCCAAAGCTAAGACTCATCCAAGCGAATCGTGCGCTGAACGATCTGCTTGAGCGAATTGATGTGAGTGAGATTCGTGTTCAGCGCCTCGCCGCAGACCTGGAGTCTCAGCGCAGGACACTGGCACAAGAGTCAGAGCGATTCCTGCTTGAAGCCCGTGAGCAACTCGCTGAAGCCCAGGCCGAAGTCAGTCGCTTAAGGGGTGAGCTGGAGCGAGCTGGCGATCGCCGTGCGAAAAGCGAAGTTGTTAGTCCGATCGATGGCGTCGTAACCGCGTTGCCATTTGCGGTGGTAGGGCAGATCGCGGATTCTGGCACCGTACTGGCTGAGCTGGTACCGAGTGACACAACCTACAAAGTCGAAGCGAAAATTAAACCCGTTGATGTGAGTAACGTCAGCCCTGGGCAGATTGCACGCCTTTCATTGGTTGCCTATGACTTTGCCGATTATGGTCATATTGAAGTGCGGGTTGAGGAGGTTGCTCAGAACCTGACAGAGCCTCAGCAAGCTGAGCCCTATTACAGTGCTGAGCTCAGTATTGCTAACGCTGCGTTCTCTAAAAGTGGTGATCCCGTAGAGCTGATGCCGGGCCTAATTGGCCAGATAGATGTTCTTGGTGAACCGGTTACGATTCTGGACTACATCAGTAAGCCGATTAATAGGGTGAGTAGTCGGGCATTGACTGAACAGTAATTTACAGGGCTCTTAGGAGCCCTTTTATCATTCTGCCGCAGTGAGGTAGTCCTGCCTAATTGAAAACCCCCATGCTGCTAATTGGTTTCGTAAACTACACTTAGTATTATGTTTTGTGCATGATACTGAGGGCGCTATGGCATTTGAATCAGAGAGCAACGACGTTTTTGACACCGCTGATGATATAGCCTTCGGTGATTTGGTCACAGGCCAGATTGGCGACTCAAGTGATCTCGACTTCTTTGCGATAAACGCAGCAAGCGCGGGCTCGCTGAGTTTAGCGTTTGATTCCCCACTTACGACGAGCACTAAGTACTTTGGCTTAGGTTTATATGATGCTGCCGGCAATAACCTGGGTTACTTCGAGACGGGGTCTGATAAGACCTATGATCTAGGTTTGGCTGCAGGCGGTACGTACTATGTTGGAGTCTCAGCGACTCAGTACTATTGGAACGCCGAGCAGTACGGATTGACCGCGACGTTCACAGCGGGTAATGCGGCAGGTTACGAGTCTGAGAGTAACGATACTGGTGCCACTGCGGATGCGATCACGAGTGGCACGGAGATCGTCGGCCAGATTGGTAACCAAGACTTTGCTTTGGATAATATTGCTACCGACTTGTACGTGTTTGCTCCTGGTGACGTAGACCTATCTTGGTCCCCAGCTGACATCATCTAAATTTTTGGACTCACTGAGACTTTAGCAGTGAATGGTACTCAGTGCGCGGAGGTGAAATTGGATTCAGTATCATTAGGAGACATCAACAAGTCGGTGGTTGTTATACTGTAGCCTTGGGCAAAAGCTTTAAGGTGCAGTGTTGTCTAGAATGACGGTCAGCCGGGTGTGGTAGTCGTGACAGCAGGGGTGTCGGTTCGTAACTGGCTGAAATCTAGGTCTATTAGCTTTCAGCCAATTAGACCAGCTCCGTTAGTCTTTGGCTGAACCACAATCTTCAAACAGGTTTGCTTTGCTTTTAATGATCGGATTACTAGTACGCAACTTGATGGAAGCCCTTGTCGTTCGATTATGCTCAATACCACCTATCACATTGGTAACCCCGTCTTTCATGGGGGGAAGTCTACGAGACCATGAATCTAGTTCGTAAACAACAACGAATAACAGAGAAGCAGTCCACGGTTCAGTCCCAAAATAGCATTAGCCATCTATCATGGGAATCGCCGTGATGATGTGCGATCAACTGTTTCAGCTCTACTAGCTGTTGCTCTATTATAATTCGATGAGTAACTATTTGTGACTAAAAAGGTTATTAATCTCTCCGATCTGGACGGGCATAACGGGTTCGAGATCTTTGGCCCGAATGCCTATAAAGGTAGCGATTACTCTGTGTCGAGTGCTGGGGATTTCAACGGCGATGGCATTGATGATTTATTAGTCGGAAACACAGACGCCAACGCATCATACGTGGTATTTGGATCGGCAGGCTGGAGTGAGCAATCCTTAGACCTTACCGGCCTAGATGGTAGCAATGGGTTCAAAGTCGTCGGTGAAGATAGTTCTGATCTAATTGGCTTTTCTGTAGCAGCGGCAGGCGACTTCAACAAAGATGGCATAGATGACCTGCTTATCGGCGCTCCCGAGGCTGACGGTAACCATTTCAGTCAAGCAGCAGCCGGTAGGAGCTATATCGTTTTCGGCACCCCTCACCATACCTCATCCGAATTAGCTGTTGCCCAATTAAACGGCTTAAATGGTGTGAAACTTATATCGGCATACAAATTCGGTGACTTCGGTACCTCGGTTTCTTACGCTGGCGATGTGAATGGAGACGGTTTTGATGATGTGGTCATCGGCGCGCCTAATGCAGATGCTAATGGCTATGATTCCGGGCTCACCACTCTAGTCTTTGGTTCAGGAGACTGGTCTGACATCAATCCCGCTGTTATCAGTTCTAGCTACAAAAGCTTTAAACTCAACATATCAGGCAGTAGCAGCTACTCCGGGAGTGGGTACTCAGTATCCCATGCTGGAGATTTTAACAGCGATGGATACGACGACTTCTTAATTGGAGAGCCTACAACTGGTAAAAGTTATGTGATTTTCGGAGCCAACCAGGTTGCTGACATAGGCTTTGGTGACCGTTTCGAGCTGTCTGGAGCTGACAGATTAGGATACTCGGTGTCAGACGCTGGAGACTTCAACGGGGATGGAATCCATGATGTCATTATAGGATCAAGATTAAGAGGGGCTGGCGAGTGCTACGTTGTATTTGGCTCTCCAGATAGACTAAACCAACAATTGACGGTTTCGGATCTAGACGGCTCCAATGGTTTCAAAATAATTGGAGTTGATAGCGGGGATCAAGTTGGAAGTACCGTTACCTCCCTTGGAGATGTAAACGGCGATGGGATCGATGATCTAGCAATAGGCGCATACGGCGCTGGAGCTGACTGGGGTGAGACCTATGTACTTTACGGATCCAACACGTGGTCAGCCGCAAGCTTTGAATTAGCAGGTTTAGATGAGACAACAGGTTTTCAAATCAACGGGTATGACCCTTCGACCGAGAGCGGTGCATTCCTATCCTCCGCTGGAGACGTGAATGGCGACGGCATAAACGATATATTAATAGGCACTGGAAAGGATGGTGTAAATGGCACTTCATCACCTGATGCTTATGTTGTATTCGGTATAAAAAATCAGACCCCTTTGATAGAGAATGCTATAAGCTTGGTTGGCCCTCGAGGTTTGATAAAGCAAGATTATAACGTTCACATCTACCAGGAAAATGCTGGACGACTGACAAAGTCCTCTTCTGATTTTGGTCCGACTTACACCCAAATTCTATCTGCAGAATTAGAAGAGACTACAGATGGAGCTGTAGACATCTCAGACGTCATAAGCCAACTACGTCACATTGTAGGCCTATCTGAACTGACAGGCTTAAACAAAGCAGCTGCGGATAACGATGCTAATGGCTCTATCGATATCAGCGATGTAATTAGCTCGCTCAGACAAATAGTAGGACTGCAAGAAGCACCTAATGCTCGTATCGTTGATGCACAAGGTAATCATGAGTTCATGTTCGATGACAGTGTTACTGAGCTGTATGTAGTTGCTGCGGGTGATGCGGACCTATCTTGGACACCTTTAGAGCTGGTTTAATCTTCGGATACTCCAAAACTAGCCACCTGAATTGCGTACACGACCATACACCTAGTTCTCACGTATCCATCCAAGAACCTTTACATACAAACCTCTACACAGAACAGGTTTTGACGTACACGAACGTACAGATAAGTTCATACTCGTGAGTTCAGGAAACTAGGTGCCTCGGATAGTGGGCGGATGGATAATCAAATACCTAGAGACGCTTAATCCGTCCGCTTTAAATTTGGGTTGAGTGGCAATTCACGACACAAAGCGGTCAGTGACCTTTCCCCTCGGTTTGTACCACTTCTTCGATGAGATTTTTGTTACGTGAGGGGCTCCCGTTTACTGGTCCACAGTCTAAGAGACTGGGCTTGTTTCCGTGCTCTTCTGAGCCACGTATTCCAACGGAGATAGATTATTGAGA
>Ga0209137_1001696_pt1 | contig 20432 bp, 17 predicted proteins | sample SaaInl5LU_22_DNA_FD_184642 | JGI IMG/M metagenome (GOLD analysis project Ga0209137, IMG submission 184642) | Marine microbial communities from expanding oxygen minimum zones in the Saanich Inlet - ESP_105LU_22_DNA (SPAdes) (version 2) | ecosystem: Environmental > Aquatic > Marine > Intertidal...
GGTAGAGAAAGCGGGCGGCGGTGATGTGTTGCGCCTCAAGGCGATTGTTATCCGTAAAAGTAAGGCTAAAAACGATCTCGAAAAGCGTGCAGCATTGTTGCGACGCGACTCTGTGCACGGCTCATTTAAGGGGACCATTCGAGTCTTGGAAGACGAAAATATCCTGGTTATCAACGGCAACCCCGTCAAGGTGATTTACGCCAATTCGCCTGCAGAGGTCGACTATACCGAGTACGGTATTAGCAATGCCATAATTGTCGACAATACCGGTGTTTGGCGCGACGAAGACGGCCTGCGCGGCCATCTGCGTCCCGGCGCTAGCAAAGTGATTCTAACGGCGCCCGGCAAGGGCGAAATCCCCAACATCGTCTACGGGATCAATGATCATGAAATCACGCCAGAGCGCGAAGTGGTTTCTGCGGCGTCATGTACGACTAACGCCATTGTGCCGGTCCTTAAATGTCTTCTCGACGAATACGGCGTTCAGCACGGCCACGTTGAAACTGTCCACGCTTACACCAACGACCAGAATTTAATCGACAATTACCACACCGGTGATCGACGCGGCCGCAGTGCGGCATTGAATATGGTTTTGACCTCTACAGGGGCTGCAAAAGCTGTGGCTAAGGCTATTCCAGAGTTGGAGGGCAAGCTGACCGGCAATGCCATCCGCGTGCCTACACCCAATGTCTCTATGGCAATCCTCAATCTTCAGCTAGGTCGCGAGACCAGTGCCGAGGAGTTGAATGATTTTATTCGCGACAAAGCGCTGCACTCATCGCTGATGGACCAAATTGGTTACACCATTTCTACCGAAGCAGTATCCACCGATTTTGTCGGCTCACGACAAGCCTGTGTGCTCGACTCACAGGCCACCATTGTCGAAGGAAAGAGTGCTGTCTTGTACTGCTGGTACGATAATGAATTCGGCTATAGCTGCCAAGTACTGCGCTGCTTAGATAAAATGGCAGGCGTCAGCTGGCCGGTTTATCCGCAACCCACAGCATAAAAGCGCAGGTTACAGAGTAACGGGGCTGTTTCTGTGAGACAGCCCTTTTTTTTTGCCCTTCAAAAACACCTGTGGAGTCTCAAAACCTTAGCTTTATAAGGACTTTAGTCGCACTCTGCGGGGTAGATTCACAAGCCCTAGCAGATTATAATGCCGCCCGATTTCTCAGCGGGGCAGATATTCTCTGCTCGCGCCATTGAGAGGCCGCAACCAGTAGCGGCAAGCAGATTCCACAACCTATAGGCACTACCTATGATAAACGTCCGTCGAGGATTGAATTTGCCGATTTCCGGGGCTCCGGAGCAGGTGATTCACGATGGGCCCGCGATCCGTCAGGTCGCTGTAGTAGGCGCTGATTACCACGGTATGAAGCCCACTATGGCGGTTCGCGAGGGAGATCGGGTCAAATTAGGCCAGCTACTATTTACCGATAAAAAGACTCCGGGTGTGCGTTTTACAGCGCCAGCCGCTGGCGTTGTTACCGCGGTGAACCGCGGTGAGCGTCGCGCTTTTCAGTCGGTAGTTATCGATATAGACGGCAATGAAGCTGAAGATTTCGCTAGTTACTCTGCCCAGCAGCTCAGTGAGCTTGATCGCCAAGCGATAGTCGACAACTTGGTCAACTCTGGCCAGTGGGTGGGGCTGCGAACGCGCCCTTACTCGAAAGTACCTTCGCCAGAGGCAACTCCCGCGAGCATCTTCATCACTGCAATGGATACCAGCCCGCTAGCGGCGGACCCGAAAGTCGTGATTGCTGAGCGCAATGAGGATTTTGTCAACGGTTTGCGTATCCTGACTCGCCTCACCGATGGCGCGGTCAATCTTTGTGTTGACCCCGAATGGAATCTCGCCGGAGGTGAAGTTGACGGTGTGGTTTTGCACCAATTTGCCGGCCCGCACCCTGCAGGCCTGGCTGGTACGCACATTCATTTTGTCGATCCTGTCAGCGCGGACAAAAGTGTCTGGACAGTCGGCTACCAAGAGGTGATCGCCTTTGGTGCGCTGTTTACAACAGGTGTAATCGATACTGCGCGAGTTGTTTCACTGGCGGGGCCGCAGGTCACTTCGCCGCGTTTAGTGCGTTCAGTGCTGGGTGCCAATATCAACCAGATGGTGATTGGCGAGCTAGCTAATGATGACAACCGTATCATCTCTGGGTCAGTTTTGGCTGGTCGAACAGCTGCCGGTAACTTCGCTTTCTTGGGGCGCTATCACCAGCAGATCTCTGTGATCCGCGAGGATCGCGATCGCCAGTTCTTACACTATCTGCGCCCGGGGGGCGACAAGCACTCGGTATTGCCAGCCTTTGTCTCTGCGCTGAGTAACAAGTTGTTTGCCATGACTAGCAGCACCAACGGTAGTGAGCGCGCTATGGTGCCAACCGGTGCCTACGAACGCGTGATGCCATTGGATATTTTGCCGGTACAGTTGCTGCGTTCCTTAATTGTCGGTGATACCGCAGTGGCGCAATCGTTGGGCTGTCTTGAGTTGGACGAAGAAGATTTGGGTCTGTGTACCTATGCCTGTGTTGGCAAGTACGAGTACGGCCCGATTCTGCGTGACAATTTGACCAAAATTGAGTTGGAGGGTTAAACCGTGTTGCGTAAACAACTGGATAAAATTGAGCCGCATTTCCACCCCGGTGGCAAGTGGCAAAAATGGTTCGCGCTTTTCGAAGCGATCGATACCGGTCTTTTTAAGCCCGGCTCAGTCACTAAAAGCGCAGCCCACGTGCGCGATAATATTGACCTAAAACGGGTCATGATTACTGTCTGGATGGCGGCTTTCCCAGCCATGTTCTTTGGTATGTGGAATGTCGGTTTTCAAGCCAACACCATCATTGCCGATATGGGTATGGCCGGCCAAGAAGGTTGGCGCGGTGCCATCATCGCTATGATCGGTGGTTACGATGCGACCAGTATTTGGGATAATATTATTCACGGTGCAGTCTATTTTGTGCCGATCTACATGGTCACCTTTATTGCCGGGGGTTTTTGGGAGGTGTTATTTGCCTCTGTGCGCGGCCATGAAGTTAACGAAGGGTTCTTTGTTACTTCAATCCTTTTCGCGCTCTGCTGCCCGCCCGATCTCCCTTTGTGGATGGTCGCAGTGGGTATTAGCTTTGGTATTGTGATTGGTAAAGAAGTTTTTGGCGGCACTGGTAAAAACTTCCTCAACCCAGCGCTGACCGGCCGTGCATTCTTGTTCTTTGCTTATCCCGCCTATATGAGTGGTGACGCAGTCTGGACTGCAGTAGATGGTTATACCGGTGCTACCATGCTCTCGGTAGCTGCTACTGAGGGTGCAGCAGCATTGGCACAAGTGGGTAGCTGGTGGGATGCATTCTTAGGCCGTATACCAGGCTCAATTGGCGAAACTTCCACACTGGGTATTTTGATGGGTGCTGTGGTTCTACTGCTCACTCGGATTGCCTCTTGGCGGATCATTTTGGGCACCCTAGTCGGCTCAGCTGCGCTGTCGACATTGTTTAATAGCCTTGAGTCCACCAATCCGATGTTTGCCCTGCCATTTTACTGGCACTGGGTCATCGGTGGTTTCGCTTTCGGCGCTATCTTTATGGCGACCGATCCGGTCTCCGCCTCGATGACCGAAGCGGGCAAGTTCTGGTACGGCTTCCTGATTGGCATCATGGTTATCTTAATCCGGGTCGTAAACCCAGCTTACCCAGAGGGCATGATGTTGGCGATTCTCTTTGCCAACCTGTTTGCGCCGCTCATTGACCACGTTGTGGTGCAGGGCAACATTAATAGGAGACTGGCTCGTGTCTAAAGATACTGTAGGAAAAACCTTTATTGTCGCTGCCGTACTCTGTGTTGTCTGTGCGGTGGTGGTCTCTACTGCGGCTGTCTCACTTCGCCCGCAGCAGGAGATAAACAAAGAGCTCGATCTTAAGAGTAATATTCTTGCTTCAGCTGGTTTGTTGCAGCAGGGCGTCTCAATCGATGAGCAATTTGAAGCTGTGACTGTCAAAATTGTCGATATGTCGACGGGCAAATTTACTGATGCAGTGGATGCTAACAGCTATAACCAGCGCAAAGCCTCAAAGGATTCTGCGCTTTCGGTTGCACTCAGTGGCGATCAAGATATCGCTAAAATTAAGCGCCGTGCTAACTATGCGACGGTCTACTTAATTGAGAGTGATAGCGGTATCGACAAAGTGATCTTGCCAGTTAAGGGTTACGGCTTGTGGTCGACTATGTACGGCTTTATCGCGCTTGAGTCAGATCTCTCTACGGTTGCGGGCATCGGATTTTATGAGCACGCAGAGACTCCCGGATTGGGCGGTGAAATCGACAACCCAAAATGGAAAGCCAGCTGGCAGGGTAAAAGTGCCTACAACAGCGACGGCGAGTTAGCTCTTTCGGTCATCAAAGGCCGAGTAGATACCGAGCGCGAGGGCGCCAACTACCAGATCGATGGTTTGGCTGGGGCAACCTTGACGACACGCGGTGTAGACAACCTGATCCGCTATTGGCTCGGCGAGAGCGGCTTTGCCGGCTTCATCAACCACCTCAAGCAAGGGGAGGCGTGAAATGTCTAAAATTAAACAGACACTGTTAGATCCCATATTTAACAACAATCCCATCGCCTTGCAGATACTGGGTATCTGTTCAGCGCTGGCGGTAACTTCAAGCATGAAAGTGGCGTTTGTGATGTGTATCGCACTCACCGTGGTCACAGCTTTTGCCAACCTGTTTGTTTCGCTAATCCGACATCAGATCCCAGGTAATATTCGCATCATCGTGCAGATGACGATTATCGCGTCATTGGTGATCATGGTTGACCAAGTGCTCAAAGCGGTCGCATACGACATCAGCAAGCAGCTCTCGGTATTTGTTGGCTTGATCATCACCAATTGTATTGTGATGGGCCGCGCAGAAGCTTTTGCGATGAAAAATCCGCCGCTACCGAGCTTTTTAGATGGCATTGGCAATGGTTTGGGCTACTCGGTGATCCTGATGGCGGTCGCATTTGTCCGCGAACTATTTGGCACCGGTAAAGTCTGGGGCATTGAAGTTCTGTCGGTCTCCACCGAGGGTGGCTGGTATGTCGCCAACGGTATGATGCTGATGCCGCCCAGTGCTTTCTTCCTGATCGGCCTGTTAATTTGGGCTCTGCGAGTCTGGAAAAAATCTCAAGTTGAGCACGAAGAATTCAAGATCGCGCCCAATACTAAACAAGCGGGCGAGGTGGCCTAATGGAATATTATCTTAGTCTTTTAGTTCGCTCGATTTTTATCGACAACATCGCTCTGAGTATGTTCTTGGGGATGTGTACCTATATTGCACTGTCGAAAAAAATCGGCGCCGCATTTGGTTTGGGTATTGCGGTTATCGTGGTGCAAACTATTACGGTCCCGGTCAACAACCTGCTGCTCGGTTACCTGCTGGGTGATGGTGCCCTGGCTTGGGCGGGCCTGCCGGATGTCGATCTGAGCTTTTTGGTCTACCTGTGCTTTATCGGTGTTATCGCCGCGATTGTGCAGATCCTAGAGATGTTCTTAGACAAATATGTCCCCGCACTCTACAGCGCGCTGGGTGTATTCCTGCCGCTGATCACAGTTAACTGCGCGATTCTGGGTGGTTCGCTGTTGATGGCAGAGCGCGGTTACAACTTTACCGAAAGTGTTGTTTACGGTTTTGGTTCGGGCACCTCATGGGCGCTGGCTATTGTTGTTTTGGCTGGTATTCGTGAAAAACTTAAATATAGCGATATCCCCGAAGGTTTGCAGGGGCTGGGTATTGTCTTCATTTCGGTGGGACTGATATCACTCGGCTTTTTGTCTTTCGGTGGCATCGACATCTAACAACCCAGGAGAAACACCATGAGTTTGGAAATTGTTCTTGGCGTAGTTATGTTTACCGCGGTCATACTAGCGCTGGTAGCGTTCATTTTGGTGGCGCGCAGCAAGCTGGTTTCATCCGGTGACGTCAATATTGAGATTAACGGTGAGAAAACCATTACTGTTCCGGCAGGTGACAAACTGCTGCAAACACTCTCTGCAGCAGGCTTGTTTTTGCCCTCTGCTTGTGGCGGTGGTGGTAGCTGCGCCCAATGTAAATGTATTGTGACCGACGGTGGCGGCTCTATGCTGCCCACCGAAGAGAGCCACTTTACCAAGCGTGAAGCGGTCGAAGGCTGGCGCCTCTCTTGCCAGGCACCGGTAAAGCAGGACATGAAAGTCGAGGTGCCTGAAGAGGTATTTGGTGTTAAGCGCTGGGAGTGCACGGTTGAGTCCAATCCCAACGTGGCTACTTTCATCAAAGAGCTGACATTGCGGCTGCCGGAAGGCGAGAACGTCAACTTCCGCGCCGGTGGTTATGTACAGTTAGAGTGTCCGCCGCACCTCATTAAGTATTCTGACTTCGATATCGAAGAGGAGTATCGCGGCGATTGGGAGCGCTTTGGTTTCTTTAACCTTGAGTCTAAAGTAGATGAGCCGGTTATCCGCGCTTACTCTATGGCCAACTACCCTGAAGAGTATGGTGTGGTTAAATTTAACATTCGTATTGCGACACCGCCCCCGGGTAGTGAGGGTATCCCTTGCGGTCAGATGTCATCTTACGTGTTTGGCTTGAAGCCAGGCGACAAGATTACTGTCTATGGGCCCTTTGGCGAGTTTTTTGCCAAAGAAACCGAAGCCGAAATGGTCTTTATCGGTGGTGGCGCCGGTATGGCGCCGATGCGTTCGCATCTGTTTGATCAGCTGCGTCGTCTTCATAGCAAGCGCAAAATCTCGTTCTGGTACGGTGCACGCTCGCTGCGCGAGTGCTTCTACAATGAAGATTACGATCAGCTGGCAGCAGAGAACGAAAACTTTGATTGGCACTTGGCCTTGTCAGACCCCCAGCCCGAGGACAATTGGGATGGGCTGACGGGCTTTATTCACAACGTGTTGTTTGAAGAGTACCTCAAAGACCACGAAGCGCCTGAAGATTGTGAGTTCTACATGTGTGGGCCGCCGATGATGAACGCCGCGGTTATTAAGTTGTTGGAAGACCTCGGAGTCGAGCGTGAAAATATTATGCTCGATGATTTCGGTGGTTGATCGATCTGCCAGCACAACAAAAACGGGGCTCTTAACAGCCTCGTTTTTGTTTGCCTGCGCTCTTTTACTGAGCGCTTGCCAGCCTGAAGAAGCTACGCGTTGGCAGGGTGGGGTGATGGGTACCCGCTACCACATAACGATCACCTCCGACCAGCCGATTGCGCCGGGCTTGGAGTCACAGGTAGCTGAACTGCTCGTCTCGCTAGATCAACGCTTTACCACCTACAGCGAAGAATCAGAGTTAATGGTGCTCAACCGTCAGCCCATTGGTGAGCCTTTGCAGGTCTCTGCTGAGTTATACGCAGTGCTGTCAGAAGCGGCTGAGATCTATCGGCTAAGTGACGGTGCGTTTGACCCTACGGTCGGTCCATTGGTCGAGTTGTGGGGTTTTGGTCGTGCCCCCAGCAGCGGCCAACTGCCTACAGATGAAACGATTGCAGCGCAGCTCGAGCGTGTTGGGTTACAGGGTTTGGCGCTGTTAGACGGCCAACGCGCGGTGCGTTTGGCGCCGATTGCTGTGGATCTGTCGGCGATTGCTAAAGGCTATGCCGTCGATGCTGTGGCAGATCTACTTGATGCCAATGCTCTCCACGATTATATGGTTGAGGTGGGTGGCGAATTGCGCCTAGGTGGCTACAACGCACAAGGCAGCCCGTGGCGGATTGCGATTGAATCACCCGTGCAATTTGGTCAAGTTGAGCGTGTTGTCGAAGTCAGTGACAGTGCAATGGCCACGTCGGGAGACTACCACAATTATTTTACAGTCGATGGGGTGCGCTATTCACATACCATCGATCCGCGCACGGGTCGTCCGGTGCCTCGAGGTTTAGTGTCGGTAACGGTGTTGGCAGAGAGCTCGATGCGCGCCGATGCTATGGCGACAGCGCTATCGGTTATGGGCGCGGAGCACGGTTTAGCGTTGGCCGAACAGCTCGATTTGCCGGTCTATCTGATAAGCTTGCGCGATGGGGAGCTTGTAGCCCAGTCGAGCAGGGCGTTTGCGCCGTATTTGGCGCCAATACAAAACTAAAGAGGAATAGCTGATGGAGATCTTATTGGCCATTATTGTCGTTGGTTTATTGATTGCTGGTATGGCGATCGGTGTTTTGATGGGCCGCCCACCCATTTCTGGTAGTTGTGGTGGTGTCGGCAAAGCCCTCGGAGTTGCCGATTATAGCTGTGAAATCTGTGGTGATGATCCGAACAAATGTGAAGAAATTAGTAGCCAAGCGCCGCTCGGTTACGACGTCGGTTCGGCAAACCAATAATTTAGTTGTGGATGCAAGGTAACGTTTTACGATGGCAGATTTTAGTTACGATCTTTGTGTGATCGGTAGTGGCCCGGCAGGTGAAGGGGCTGCGTTGACTGCCATTAAGCAGGGCTGGACAGTTTGCGTTGTCGATGATCACGAAGAGCCGGGTGGCAACTGTACCCACTGGGGGACAATCCCCTCTAAATCGTTGCGCCACTCTGTGCGTCGTATGGTGCAGTACAACACTTTGCCGATGTTTCGCGCCATTGGTGAGCCGCGCTGGTTTTCTTTCCCTGAGGTGATGAAAACCGCCGATAGCGTCATCAAAAAACAGGTGACTGGGCGCACTAAAGAGTACGCGCGAAATCGGGTCGCCATCAAGGTGGGGCGAGCCAAGTTTCTAGACAGCAACCTAATGAGTGTCACGGCAAAAAATGGCAAAGTGACGCGTATAGCGGCTAAATATTTTATTATCGCTACCGGTTCGCGCCCATATCGGCCAAAAGATATCGATTTCTCCAGCCCATTTATATTCGATAGCGATACGATTCTCACTCTCAAAAATACCCCGCGCAATATCATCATTTATGGGGCGGGAGTGATTGGCTGCGAATACGCATCGATCTTCTCTGGATTTGATACCCGGGTGGATCTGATCAATACCCGCGAATGGTTGATGAACTTCCTCGACGATGAGATCTCTGATGCGCTCAGCTACCATTTGCGTGATCTCAATGTGATGGTGCGTCACAATGAGGAGTATGCCAAGGTCGTCACCCGAGATAACGGCGTCACCTTAGAGCTTAAATCCGGCAAGCGTATTCATGCCGAGGCGCTGCTGTGGTGCAATGGCCGCGCTGGTACTACACATGACATGGGCCTTGAAACGTTGGGTTTAGAGGCTGACTCACGCGGCCTGCTCCAAGTGAATGGCGACTACCAGACCAGTGTGCCCAATATTTACGCTGCGGGTGATGTGATCGGCTGGCCTTCACTGGCCGGTGCAGCCTACGACCAAGGCCGTTTTGCCGCCTCGCACATGTGTGGTATGGCTGATCAATATCGCGTCGACGACGTCGCCACTGGGATCTACACCATCCCAGAGATCAGTTACGTGGGCAAAACTGAAGTCGAGTTGACAGCGGCACAAGTGCCCTATGAGATAGGCCGAGCTTACTTTAAAGATATCGCTCGGGCGCAGATCTCCGGCGAAGAGGTGGGGATTCTAAAAATTCTCTTCCATCAAGAGACGTTAGAAATCTTAGGGGTGCACTGCTTTGGTGCCGAGGCCGCTGAGATTGTTCACATTGGCCAAGCCATTATGAATCAAGAGGGTGAGGCCAACTCAATCAAGTACTTTGTTCGCACTACCTTTAATTACCCCACCATGGCGGAGGCGTACCGCATCGCCGCCATTAACGGGCTGAATAGAATCAGTCGCGAACATCGCCATGTTCACAGTCGCTAGGTCATCTCAATGAGCTGCGCAACGCGAGTTCTTCCGTTGCAAATGGGTCTGCGTTACCTTAGCGCAGCTCGCAGCGGCGGCTATTTCTCTTTTTTATCGCTGTTTTCTATCGCGGCAATGGCGCTGGGTGTCGCTTCTCTGGTTATTGTCACCTCCGTAATGAACGGCTTTGAGCGTGAGCTCGAAGGGCGCCTGTTGCGTTTGCTGCCCGAGGTGACGATAGTTCACGATCATGGTTACAGCGCACAACAAGCAGAGCGTATGGCGCTGCAACTGGCTGAGCTCCCCACAGTAACAGGCTCTTATCCGCAAGTCGTTGGCGCAGTAATGGTGGCAACTAACAGCCAGCAACAAGGGGCTTTTTTACGTACGCTAGGCGTCGACGAGGAAGCCACTGCAGTGCTGTCGAAAGCCACTCTTGAGCAGTTGCAAGGACCATTTACAGCGGTAATCGGCACCCAACTGGCGCGCCAACTGGGTGTCAGGCCCGGCAATCCTGTTACTGTGACGTTGCCGCAGTTCTCGACAACACCGTTTGGGGTGTTTCCACGCAGCCGCCAGCTTACCGTCGTCGGTACTTTTAGTCTCGGCACACAGCTCGATAGCAGTACGCTGCTAATTTCAGCGCAAACAGCCAATCAGCTTTTTAGTGGCCGAGCTATAGAACGTCAAATAGCTATTGAGCTGAGAGCGGATCTCTCTGCTGAGCAGTTTATTCACAGTCAACGCAGCTGGCAGGCCGAACAACCACTCTTTGTCGGTAGCCAATGGCGTCCTTGGCAGAGTGAGTTTGTCAGTTTTTTTGCCGCAGTAGCTCTAGAAAAACGTGTGGTGACACTCTTACTGTTTATGATTGTGGTGGTAGCCGGCTTTAATATTATCGCCACGCTCTCTTTGTCTGTGCTCGCCAAACGCAAAGAGATCGCTGTACTGCGAACTATCGGTCTGCAACGGCATCAAGTGGTAGCGGTATTTTTAGTGCAGGGGCTATTGCTAGGCGGAATAGGTATTTTGTCGGGGTTGGTTTGCGGTGTGCCTCTGGCCTACTGGCTGCCCGATATCGTCCACTTTTTTGAACGGTTGGGCAGCGCCGAACTGCTCGACTCCTCTGTCTATATGATCCATGCTCTACCATCACAGTTAGAGCTGAGCGATATTGTTTTTACTGCATTGGGGGCACTTTTTTTGAGCTTTACTGCTGCACTGGTCCCCGCTTGGCGAGCAGGATCTATTTTGCCATCGGAGGCGCTGCGCTATGACCGCTAAAACTCTACTCAAAGCTGAACAGTTGATCCGTCACTTTAGCGAGGGTGAATCGGCCAGTCAGCCGGTTAGGGTTTTAGATGGGCTTGATTTAAATGTGGAACAGGGCGACACATTAGCTATCGTCGGTGTTTCGGGCTCGGGGAAGAGCACGCTGCTGAATTTATTGGCGGGTTTAGATAACCCCGATAGTGGCAGCATTGTCGTGGCTGGGCGCGAATGGGCAGCGATGTCACACTCTGATCGAGCCCAGTGGCGCAATCGCCATATCGGTATGGTCTACCAGTTCCACCACCTGCTGGCCGAATTTTCAGCCCAAGAAAACATCGAGCTGCCGCAGTTGATTGCCGGCGCGACTCCCGCAAAAGCGCGTCAACGAGCCGAGCAATTACTCAATTTAGTTGGGCTGGCTGGGCGTCGCAACCACCGCCCTATGGCGCTTTCGGGTGGTGAACGCCAGAGAGTGGCAGTTTGCCGTGCTCTGGCAAATAACCCCAGTTTGGTGTTGATGGACGAGCCCACCGGCAATTTAGACCCCGCGACAGCACTGGCGCTTGAGGAGCTCTTGCTGCAGCTCAATCGCGATACTGGAACAGCTTTCATTATTGTGACACATGACCAACGCTTGGCCGCGCGCTTGCAGCGGCAAGTAGCGCTAGTTGATGGCCAGTTGCATAGCTGGTCGCAGGCTAACTGACCTCAGAGTAGTTGATGGCTAATAAACTTATAGCAAGGGTTGCTGAACGCTACTACACCAATGGTAGCCACACTATATTGGTGCGTATTTATGGTGCTGGATTGGCGAGATTAGCCGTGCTCGGATTAGCGGCGAGTGTCGCGCTATTGGTGGTTGTGCTGTCAATCATGAATGGATTTGAGCGCGAATTACGAGAGCGTATTCTGCAATTTGTTCCACACGTTGAGATCAACTACCGCGGCAGTTCAGCTAGCCAAAGCGATTATCAACAACTTCGCTCAGAGCCTTTCGTACGTGAAGTAACCCCATTCTCGCGCTCAGCAGGTCTTCTCTATGTCGGTGGCCAGAGCCGGGCGATTGAGCTGCTTGGATTAAATCCCAACCAACTGCCCAGAGGTTGGGCTTCGGTTATCAGCGAGCGCGACTGGCTAAAGGGTGACGGCATTGTTATTTCACAGGCACATGCTCAGCAGCTCGGAGTCGCACCAGGAGACCAACTATTAGTGCTGTTAGGCGGCGAAAGTTCCTCCGCTTCAATTTTACAGCCGCGCCGTGTTATCGGCACCTACACCACCCACACCGAGCTCGATCAGAGTATTGCACTGGTGGGCAGTGCATCATTGTCGGCCAGTGGGGCAGCCAACAGCGGTTGGCAAATACAGCTAAGTGACCCGCTCGCAAGCCGCAGTTGGATTACTCGAGTCTACCCGGATTTATCAATGGCTGCGCAGCTGCGCGATTGGCGTTCGAGCCACGGCAACCTGTACCAAGCGATACAGCTATCGCGCCAGTTGGTGGTCTTGCTTATATTGCTCACCGTAGCTATTGCTGCATTTAACGTGGTCGCTATGTTGGTGATGAGTGTAGAGCGGCGACGTCGCGATATCGCCATACTGCAAACACTGGGCTTTTCTCAGCGAGAATTGATTGCATTATTTGCCCGTTTAGCTGCGCGTATAGGTTGCTCTGGAGTGTTGTTGGGCGCGCTACTTGGTTTGCTGCTCTGCGCTGCGCTGCCGGCGTTATTTCAGCAGCTGCAGGTCTGGTGGGGTGGGGCGCTGCTCTCGACGCAAGTTTATCCAATCGATTATTTGCCGGTGGATATACGCTGGGAGGATTTTGTGGCGATTGCTCTCTCCGCCCTCGGGCTGACGGCGCTGGCGGCTGTTTATCCGGCGCGACGCGCCAGTGGAGTACTCCCGGCGCTGGAATTGCGCAGCGAGTAGAGTCTATCTTTGGCGCTGCTGCTGGCGGCGCTGCCAATTGCGTACCACTTTCCATCGCCACAGCCAAAATACTGCGCAGTAGCTTGTGCAGGCTAATAGCACCGCTACGACTAAACTTCCCAGCCCAAGCGGCAGCAATATGTGATTGCTGACACTGTTAAACCACTCCCAGCTCAAAGTGACCTTGTGCTGGCTGGGTGCGGTGCCGAGCAGCCAACTACCGACGGTGTAGTTGAGATAAAAAATGGGCGGAATAGTCACCGGGTTGCTTATCCACACTAAAATGACTGAGATCACAAAATTAGCACGCCACCAAAGCGCCAACAGAGCGGCAATGATTGTCTGGACGGGCAGTGGTAAAAAAGCACAAAAAACTCCGATAAAGACACCCAGTGACACCGACTGGCGATTGATATGAAGCAGATTAGGGTCTCTTGCCAGCCCTTTTAGCCAGCCCATTGATGGCCGAGCCAGCAGGGCGGGCAGATCGGGTAGTAATTTGCGTAGAGTCTTGCGAGGCACGTCTAATGGCGCTCCAAGATGTTGACAATGGCGGTATTATACTCGGCAAAAATGTTCGGGCTACTGTTATATAGACGCTTCGTGATTTAGCAGCCAGAGTTTATTTTGAATGCCCAAATTGTAGCCGCCAAGCCCGCCATTGGTCGCAATAATGCGGTGACAAGGTATGAAAAAGGGCAGTGGATTGGCCCCATTGGCGGATCCTACCGCGCGCGCCAATTGGCTATTTCCCATTTGTTGGGCCTGCCAGGCGTAACTGCGCGTTTCGCCGTAATTAATCGTCGCCAGCACCGACCAACAGCGTTTTTGGAATGGTGTGCCAGCAGCTGCCAATGGCAGATCAAACTGACGCAGCTGCCCGTTAAAATAAGCGCAAAGTTGAGTGGAGGCCTCTTCTGTCAAAGCATTTGACGGCAGAGATTGTTCTGCGCCAGGTAGTAGTTTCAATAGCGCCGAATCGGTGGCACAAACTGTAAAGAGACCGATTGGCGTTTCGACACACTGCGCTGCGCTGGGCAAATTGGCCATAATCTTCTCCGCTAAAAGGTCATTGCAGCTAGAGCAATAGCTGCGCTGCGGGTAGAATGCAGCACAAGTTTTATTTACCCACAGCAACGGAATTTATTATGCAGCCAGCTCTGGCGATTGAACAGCTTACCAAGCAGTACGGCAATGGCTTTCAGGCACTCAAAGGCATTAGCTTTAAAGTGGAGCAGGGCGATTTTTTCGCGCTGTTGGGCCCCAATGGTGCTGGCAAGTCGACAACGATTGGCATCATTAGCTCACTGGTGCGCAAAAGCACCGGCAAGATTGAAGTGTTTGGTATCGATATCGACAAAGACTTTTCTGCCGCCAAACAGCTTATTGGCGTAGTGCCGCAAGAGTTTAACTTTAGCCAGTTTGAAAAACCGATAGATATCCTCACCCATCAAGCGGGTTACTACGGGATTGCACGTAGCCAAGCGCTGCAAAGTGCCGAGCGCTACCTCAAACAACTAGGGCTCTGGGAGCGACGCAGCCAACCAGCGCGCAACCTTTCGGGCGGAATGAAACGCCGCTTAATGATTGCCCGAGCGCTTATGCACAGCCCCAAGTTGCTGATATTGGACGAGCCGACAGCCGGGGTTGATATCGAGCTGCGCCGCTCTATGTGGAAATTTTTGCAAGAGATTAATCGCCAGGGCACCACAATTATTTTGACCACGCACTACCTTGAAGAGGCGGAGTCGCTGTGCCGCAACATCGCGATTATTGATCAGGGTAATATTGTCGAAAATACTTCGATCAAAGCACTCTTGAAGCAGCTCAATAAAGAGCACCTTATTCTCGATATCAGCCAGCCGCTACAAGCAGCGCCGCAGGTAGAGGGCTATCCGATGTCGCTGCGCGATGAGCAGAGCCTAGAGGTAGAGGTGCAGAAAAGTTTGGCTATTAACCCGTTGTTTGCCGAGTTGGCCTGCCAAGGTATTGATGTGGTGAGTATGCGCAATAAATCCAATCGGTTAGAAGAGCTGTTCTTGTCGCTTGTGGACGCTAGCCTGGAGAGCAAGCCGGGAGAAGAACGATGAATAAGCAGCAGCTGTGGACAGCTTTTACCACTATTGTGCACCGTGAAATCCGCCGTTTTTTGCGTATCTGGCCGCAAACGCTGCTACCCCCAGTTATTACTATGGTGCTCTATTTTGTGATCTTCGGTAAGTTAATTGGCGGGCGCATTGGCGATATGGCGGGTTTGCCGTATATACAGTTTGTCGCCCCAGGGTTGATCATGATGTCGGTAATTACCAACTCCTATTCAAATGTCGTTTCATCGTTTTTTAGCAGTAAGTTCCAAAAAAATATCGAAGAGCTGTTGGTGTCGCCGACTCCTAACGCGATTATTTTGGCCGGTTACGTGGCCGGTGGTATGTGCCGCGGCCTTGGAGTAGGGCTTATTGTTACCGCCGTAGCAATCTTCTTTGCCGATCTGTCGCTGCACAGTTTGCCTGTTACGCTCGCTATTGTATTGATGACCTCGCTGACGTTCTCGTTGGCCGGGCTAATTAATGCCGTATTTGCCGGTAGTTTTGATGATATTTCAATCATTCCAACCTTTGTGCTGACACCGCTGACCTACCTGGGCGGAGTCTTTTATTCGATAGGTCTGCTCGGTGATTTTTGGGGTACAGTGTCGCTCGCCAACCCCATCCTCTACATGGTCAATGCTTTCCGCTTTGGTCTAACCGGTATCACCGATATCAATATCGGTTGGGCATTTGCTATGCTCGGGCTGTTCTCTAGCCTACTATTTGTTTGGGCGCTCTACCTGCTCGAACGCGGATCGAGGTTGCGCAGCTAATGGCCGACTATCGCGATACGGCACTGGGTGACACCACTGACTACCCCAGCCACTACGACGCCGGGCTGCTCTATCCCATTGCCCGTCAGCGCGGCCGCGATGAGCTAGCCATTCAGTCTGCAGCGCTGCCCTTTGCTGGGTTTGATCTATGGACTGCCTACGAGCTCTCCTGGCTGCAGCCCAACGGTTTGCCTCAAGTCGCTATTGCTGAGTTTACTGTGCCGGCCGACAGCCCCAATATTATTGAGTCGAAAAGCCTTAAGCTCTATCTTAACTCGCTGAATCAACACTGCATCAATGACGAGTATGAGTTGCAGCTGCTTCTAGAGCGCGACTTCAGTGCAGCAGCGGGTGCCTGTGTCTCTGTCGATCTCTATCGACTTGAGGAGTTTGCAGCATTTAAACCCATCAACGAGCCCCACGGTATCTGTTTGGATCAGCAAAATATCGTTATCGATAGCTATCAACGCAATGACTTAACTATCGATGCAGCGGCAGGGGAGAGCGTTACCGAGTTACTTTATTCACATCTATTGCGCACCAACTGCCCGGTTACCGATCAACCCGATTGGGCCACGCTCTACATTGCCTACACTGGGCCCAAAATCGACCGCGAATCACTGCTGCGCTATCTGGTTAGCTACCGCAGCCACCAAGATTTTCATGAACAGTGTGTCGAAGCCATCACCCTCGACCTACTCAAATACTGCCAGCCTCAACAGCTCACTGTGACCGCCCGCTATACCCGCCGCGGCGGTATCGACATCAATCCCCAGCGCAGTGTTGGCCCGGCCATACAGCATAATTACCGCCAGGTGCGGCAGTAAAATGTCCAACAGATTGCTTTCTAACGCCCAGTTGTTTAGAGTGCAGCCCCTTACGGTGAGGTGGCCGAGCGGCTGAAGGCGCACGCCTGGAAAGTGTGTATACGTTAATAGCGTATCGAGGGTTCGAATCCCTCTCTCACCGCCAATCAAAAAAGGCCCAGCAACGCTGGGCTTTTTTGTCTGTGAGTGTGGGTGAGAAGCCTCGCCGGGTTTGACTCATTGCGCAGCAATGAGGCCAAGTCGCGCAGCGACGCTGCCTCGCAGGGGGCGCAAGCGCGTAGGCGCGCTTGCGAGCAATCCCTCTCTCACCGCCAATCAAAAAAGGCCCAGCAACGCTGGGCTTTTTTGTCTGTGAGTGTGGGTGTGAAGCCTCGCCGGGTTTGACTCATTGCGCAGCAATGAGGCCAAGTCGGGCTAAAACTTTTGCTTGGAGCTCAAGCTGAGCCACTTATTACCTTATGCCATTTAATTGCCGGGCTCTTCGCTTGAATCCTCCAGTCTTAGGTATGGTTCTGAGAAGTTTTTCATTCTTGTAATGCTGAGATTGCTTTGTTGCGTTCCATATCAAATAGGCGCACTGTGACTCATTATGTATTCATAATTGGATTTATCTTAGGTGCGTCTGCCCAGATGCGCTGCCAACGGTTATGGCTAAGTAAGGGATTATTTTGTCAAGAGTGGCGATCATGGTGGAGCGGCCCAGCTCGCCACAACAACGAGTTACCGTAGAGGTTGCGCAACGCGTCCATGACTACTGGCTAGTTGTGCCCTGGGAAACTACTTCGGCTCTCGAGCTATTCGCATTATCCGCCCGCAATGAAGCTGATTTAATTATCCAATTACCCACTGGTATCGTTCATTTGGTGGGTTTTTTTGATGTGCCGGAGACAGGATTTAAGCTAGTCGTAAAAAACTCGAATAACGATCTAGAAGTGCTCAGTTTAGACAGCCAAGGGTCGCACTGGCAGTTGCACCAGCGAATTAGTGCAGAGGATAGTTTTCGATCGAGCGCTGCCTCTTTTAATCTGCCCGATCCGGTATGGGAATTTATTGCTCAAACCTCTTTGCCTGACCAGCAAGATGGCGATGAGCCAACGCTATTGTGGTGGCACTACGCCAGCTGTGGCGTTGCGCTCGCATCCGGTGTGTATTTGGCGAAACAGACCGTCGCTGACGATGACCTAGTGCTCTCTGGAGGAGTGATTGAATCCTCTATCGCTGAGCGCCACGACCTGATGGTGTCAGTTGTCGATGTTGACGGTGCCACATTAGGTGGCCAGTTCGAAATCGCTCCAGACGGTAGTTTTGACGCAATCCTACCCCGCCAGAGTGGCGTTGTTATTTTTGTCGTCAGCAGTGCGAGTGAATCCTCAACTAGCTCATCAGATTTTCTCTCTGCATCACTTGAGTCGCCGCTGGAGGGGTCGCTGTACGCTATGCGCGTTCTCGAATCGGCAGACAGTGAAGCTAACGTCACTATCAATTTACTGTCTACTTGGGCATTTCATCTTGCTCAACAGCGTTCAGAGAGTGAGGGGCTCCCTTTTGATGCGGATTTAGTTGAGAGCAGCTATCAGAGCGTTGCCAATTTGATGTGGCTGGCGGGCTTAGAGCGCAGCGAGAGTGATCAGTGGATTGACTACAGCGAGCCCACAGTACTCCCTGAGGATGAGCTAGCACCGGGCGAAGCTGACAGATTTGTGATGGTTGAGCAGTTGCTGGCGAAAGCGTTGATGTTGCGAGAAGGGCATATCGATGAATTTGGTGTAGCACTTGCTCAGTCATTTCAGCCATCGGGCGAAAGCGGCGAGTGGCGTCTGACTGATGAGATGGCCAACGAACTCATTGCTGCGGCCGATGCAATCGGCGTGAATATTGTTGATTGGGTCTCTCTGGCTTTAGACCATCAGCCCCCAGAGTTATATTTTGAGCTGCCTGTAACGATCACTGCCGATGTGCCAACTACTTCTTGGCGAGATGGGGGAGTAGTTTATCTGAACAGCAATGAGCCCATTAGTGGACTTGAGTTGAGCGACTTCAGCGTGGCTGGCGGTAGAGTTACTGCTGTACAAGAGATTAATGCGCAGCGCTGGAAGCTGACCGTCGAAATCAACTCGGGTTTTGATGGCGATGCTGAGATCAGTTTGGCGGCCAATGCTTTAGTCGATAGGGGCCTGAATAGTAACTCCGAGCCGCTGATGTTATCAGTGGCCGCTGATTTTCTGCCTGCCGCTGTAATATCCGCCAGTATTTATTCTAATAACGTTTGGTCTAGTAGCCATGCTACGCAAGGTGACAGAGTCACTATCGATTTCACAGTTGATGAGACTCTGGCCGATCTGCCAATGGTGCGTGGATTGGGTGTTGAAAGCAACGCGACGCAGCTCTCAGAGGGTCATTATCGCTGGAGTGCTCTGGTCAATTCAGATACTTCGATGGGTCCAGTGGCTATAGAGATCAATTTAGTCGATTCAGTAGGAAATACCACCGTTTGGAATCGCCCCGCAAGCTTGTTGAGTGTTGAAATTGATGCCGCTTTGCCACAGCAGACAATCACTACTTTAACTCTGGAGAATGACAGCGGGGTTGAGAGCGGCGATCTTCTTACCAACGTCAAAGAGCAGTCTATTCAGGCATCGTTAAGCCAACCTCTAGCTGCGGGCGAACGCCTCCAGCTCAAACACAACGAAAGTGGCTGGCAGGATATCTCTAGCTCCTTAACTGGCGCACTGCTCAATCACCCGGTAATACTTTTCGACGGCGATAACCAATTTAGTTTCCGTGTCGCCGATGCGGCCAACAATCTGGGTCCAGAGAGCCAGTACTTAGTAGAGTTGGATCAGGCGGCGCCAGAGTTTGTTTCACAGCAGCTCATTTCGAGTAATGACATCGCCAATATAGCGGGCCTCGGCGATCGAATAACTCTGACAATTCTCGCCGATGAGCCGATACTCTTACCGGAAAACTTGTTAATAGCCGGTGACACAGCAGAGATGCAACGCTTGGCTGACAACAGTTTTAGCGCAACTGTGATAGTCGATGATAGCTTTTCTAACGGACCCACAGAGTATGAGTTTGCACTGACAGATCGCGCTGGAAATATCTCCTTGCCAAGCAACCAAATGGCAACTGAAATTATAGTAATCGATAGCAGTGCACCGACAGCACTGATACAAGAGATAGTCCTCTCTAGCGATAGCGGTAGCGGCAGTTCAGATGCGCTAACAAATACTGCTGAGCAGACAATCTCTGCGCGGCTTTCCACTGTATTGGAGGAGGGTGAGCAGCTGCAGTTTTCGCTTAACAGTCAGGCCTGGGTGACTGCAACAGCTTCGCTAGCTGGCGACCAATTGGCCTTGCCGGTGACATTGCGCGAAGGGGTCAACCAATTAGCTTGGCGTGTAGTGGATGGTGCAGGAAACATCGGCCGAGAGACACAATTTGCTGCAGAGCTGGATACTACGCCACCCGCTATCACTGCAGGTAGCTTTGCTCTGAGTGCCGACAGCGGCAGCAGTAATAGTGATCATCTGACTCAAACCGCTGAGCAAAACCTGCTCGCCACGCTATCTGCCGAACTGGCTACAGGAGACCGGCTTGAGCTGCAGCGCGACAGCGGCGAGTGGGTGGATATTACCGGCTCGGTCACCGGTACCGAAGTCAGCTACCCGTTGACACTTAACGACGGCGACAACGCCTTTGCGCTGCGCGTGGTGGATGCCGCCGGTAACCTTGGCGCGGCGACTAGCTACAACGCTG
>Ga0209137_1001697_pt1 | contig 20428 bp, 23 predicted proteins | sample SaaInl5LU_22_DNA_FD_184642 | JGI IMG/M metagenome (GOLD analysis project Ga0209137, IMG submission 184642) | Marine microbial communities from expanding oxygen minimum zones in the Saanich Inlet - ESP_105LU_22_DNA (SPAdes) (version 2) | ecosystem: Environmental > Aquatic > Marine > Intertidal...
ATACAATCCTAATCCATAGAAAAAAGGAATCAAATACCTTATACACTATTAATGCTCTAAACCAATTGGTGAAAGAAGAAAATGGTGGGATTTTGGACAAATCATTTATGATTGATTGGAATAAATTCAAAAACTCAATTATACTTACTAATACAGAGGGTACGAAGAGAATTCAGACTCGTATCTTTGAGGTTATAGAATTTAATCAAAATTAATATAGAAATAATTATGCTACTAAAAATTGGTTCAAAAGGAGATTTAGTAAAAGATGTTCAAGAAGTAGTTGGTGTTGGTGCTGACGGTATTTTTGGCGCTGGTACTGCTGAAGCAGTAAAGAAATGGCAAGCCGCTAATGGTTTAGCCGCAGATGGTTTAGTAGGTAAAGGAACATTAGGAAAAATGGGATTGTTAGATACTGATGCATCTTCTTCAGATGCTAATCCTGAATCTGCTTCTGGTCTTTACACTAAAAAACCTTACACTACATCAAATGGTTTAGAGATTATAGAATACTTTATGCCGGATGATGAATATAAAAAAGGCCCAATCAAAGCTGAGTGGTTGTTCTTACACCACACCGCTGGATGGCACAACCCATACAATTGTATCAAACAATGGGATGCTGATAAAAACGGACCTATCTCAACCGAATTCGTAATGGGTGGACCTTCAGTAAAAGGTAACGATGCTCAATACGATGGTGAAATGGTACAAGCTTTCCCTGCTGGAAACTGGGGATATCACTTAGGTAAGAATGGTTCACAAAAGATGCACATTAATTCAATTGGTATTGAAGTGTGTAACTTTGGATATGTGAAAGATGGTAAAACATATGCTGGTACAGCTGTTGACCCTTCACAAATTGTAACTTTAGCAAAACCATTTAGAGGACATTCTACTTGGCACAAATATTCTGATAAGCAAATCGAAAATCTAAAGTTGTGGATGCAATTCATCGCTGAGAGAGATGGTATTGATATCAGAGCTGGTTTACCTGCATTGATTAAAGAGAAAGGTGCTGATGCATTTGAATTCAATGAAGATGCATTCTATGGTAGAGTAAAAGGTGTATGGACACATACCAATACAAGACCAGATAAGTTCGATATGTTCCCACAACAGGAACTATTGGATATGTTGGTATCTTTATAATATGAAACGGAAACTAAAAGTATTGTGGTGTAGATTGCAAGTTGCATTCTTCGAAACCATACAAATGTGGTAAGTTATGAATGTTTATTGTAGAGTTGTAAATAAAAGTAGGGGTGGTGCGCCTGAACAATTAGTTTTCCAAAGGCAAGATAATTTGGAAAGGATAGAACCACATACTATAACTAAAGTAAAACAAAACGATACATACAGAGAACCAACAATAGGTGATGATATTGAGTATGTTTTGAGGGAGATGGGACATTATTGTTACATTGATTATCAAGACAACGGAGCAAATAGACACACACTAATTTTAAAATAAATCAAAGGGGGAAAGAAATTTTCCCCTTTGTTTGTTTATATCAAATATTTTTCGTATATTTGTATCAACAAAAATATGAAAGAGATGAATCCAAGCAATTTAGACTATGATGGAATGGGTGATTTCAGTAGATTTCCAGCCGATGAAAAAAAAGTTAAAAAGAGTTTGGAATTGTTAAAAACTTTTCGTATATTTGTATCAAATAAATTTCAAGCAACCACTAAAAATTCGGTTTTTTGATATTTATATAAGGTGTAGGAAAGACACTAAAATAAAACCAATAAAACAATTAAACTTTAAAATTTAAAAATTATGGCACTAGATTTAAGCGCAATCAGAGGTAGACTGAACAAACTACAAAACACTTCCAATAAGACATCTAATCTTTGGAAACCCACTCCGGGTAAACATCAAGTACGAATCGTTCCTTACAAATTTTCTCCTGAGAATCCTTTCATTGAACTATTCTTCCACTACAACATCAACAACAAAACTTACTTATCTCCATCTTCGTTTGGGCGTCCTGACCCCATTGTCGAATTTGCTGACAAATTGAAGAGAATGGGTGATAAAGAAGATTGGAAGGCGGCTAAGAAAATGGAGCCAAAACTTCGTACTTTTGTTCCTGTTCTTGTTCGTGGTGAAGAAGGTGAAGGTGTAAAGTTTTGGGGATTCGGAAAGACCGTTTACCAAGAAATCTTAGGTTACATCGCTGACCCAGACTATGGTGATATTACTGACCCTAACTCTGGTAGAGATTTAACAATTGAGTATGTATCAGCTGAAGATGCTGGAACTTCATACCCAACTACTACACTTCGTGTTAAACCAAATGTAACACCATTGGCTGCTGAAGATTCACAAATCCAAAACTTTATGGAATCTCAGACTAACATTACAGACATCTATTCTGAACTTTCTTACGCTGAGTTGAAATCAGTATTGGAAGGTTGGTTAAACCCAACTGGTGAAGAAGGTGAAGAGAGTGTGAGTGAATCAACTCTTTCAACACCTCAATCAACTCCAACTCAAGCAGCAGCACCAGCTCCTGCACCGCAAGCAGTACCTGCTGAGGATAGAAAGAAGTTGGATGATGTAGCATCAGCATTTGATGATTTATTTAACGGTTAATTAAAACTTAATGGCAAAAGCAACAAAAGAAGCGGATTTAGCGAGCATTCTAGCTGATTCCTTGAACAAACAAGCCAAAGACCAAAAAGTAGCATTCTTTTTGGATGGTGGTGATGCTCCTACCAATGTACATGGTTGGGTTTCAACTGGAGCATCGATGTTGGATGTTGCCATTTCTAATCGCCCTTATGGTGGATTGCCTGTTGGTAGAATCACCGAAATTACTGGACTAGAACAATCTGGAAAATCATTAGTATCTGCACACCTCCTTGCTGAAACACAAAAGCAAGGTGGTGTTGCGGTACTCATTGATACCGAAAATGCGGTAAGTAGAGAGTTCTTAGAGGTAATTGGAGTTGATGTATCTAAACTACTTTATGTAGCAGCGGAAACAGTAGAACAATGTTTCGAATATACCGAAACCATTATTGAGAAAGTGAGAGTAGCATCTAAGGATAGACTCGTAACAATCGTAGTGGATTCAGTTGCCGCAGCATCTACTGAAAAAGAAATGGAAGCTGATTATGGTAAAGATGGATACGCTACTGATAAAGCAATCATTATCTCAAAGGCAATGCGTAAAATTACCAACTTAATTGGTAGACAGAAAATCACATTGGTTTTCACAAATCAGTTGAGACAGAAAATGAACGCAATGCCATTCTCTGACCCTTGGACTACGAGTGGTGGTAAAGCAATCGCTTTCCACGCATCAGTTCGTTTGAGATTAAAGAGTATGGGAACTATTAAGGTTAAGCAAAGTAATGGTGATAGAATCGTAGGTATTAAAGTACGATGTCAGGTTGTAAAGAACCGAATGGGTCCACCACTTCGTTCCGCTGATTTCGAAATCTTCTTTGATAGAGGAATCGATAACTATGGGGCTTGGTTAGCAATGATGAAGGACAACAAAATTGTTTCACAAGGTGGAGCATGGTACACTTATGTTGATATTGAAACTGGAGAGGAATTTAAATTTCAATCGAAAGATTTTCCAGAATTGATGGAAGGCAATAAGGAGTTGGAGGAGCAGATTTACAAAAGAATTTGTGAAGCTACTATTCTACAATACAAAAAGGATTCATTAGATTCCGATAATTTAGTAACCGATTCAGAAGTAATTGGAGATTAAAAAAAATAAGTTATGAGCAGATTAAGAGAAATGTTAAAAACATCCGCTGAAGCGGATAAAGCAAAAGCACTCCTTACATTGGAGTTGTTGGAGAAACATCCCGCTGGGATTGGTGACCATTCAACTGGTGATTTCTATGAGAATGCAGAAGCAGCATTACAAATGTTGGTAGATGCAAATGATAGATTGGAAACCATTGATAAGTACTTTTCAAACGATAATGGTTTGATTGGTGGACACGGTTACACCACTACAACAACTATGTAATGAGAGAACTCTATAAAGATATCCTCAACGAAGTAAATGAGGAACACAAAACGAATCATCTTCGTGAAAGGAATAGTAGAGTTCTGATTATTGATGGACTAAACACCTTCATCCGTAGCTGGACAACCAACCCCACAATGAATGAGGATGGTGACCATACGGGTGGGGTGATTGGTTCACTCAAATCTATTGGATTTCAAATCAGAGAATTTAACCCAACGAGATGTATTGTTACATTTGATGGTAAAGATGGTTCTAAATCTCGTAAGAAAATCCACGAAGGATACAAAGCAGGTAGAGAAAAGAATCGATTCAGAGTCAATCGTACCTATGGTGAGATGATGAGTGAAGAAGATGAACGCTTATCAATGAGGCAACAATTCGTTTGGTTAAACGATATCTTAAATTATTTGCCTGTTCAAACTATGATTTATGATGGAATTGAGGCAGATGATACTATCGCTTATCTAACTCAACACAATTCGATTGAAGAGGGTAATGAGGTAGTTATCGTATCAACTGATAAAGATTTCTTACAATTAGTTTCAGATAAGGTTAGTGTATTTTCACCTACTAAAAAGAAACTATATGATAGGCAGATGGTATTTGATGAGTTCGGTATCTGGCCACAAAACCTACTTTTGTATCGTACATTGGATGGTGATAAATCTGATAACATACCGGGCATCAAAGGATGTGGTATTAAAACCCTTTTAAAGAGGTTTCCTGAACTTTCTGAGGATAGGTTGATAACACATGAGGAGTTCTTCCAAATGTGTGAGGATAAGAAGGGTAAGATTAAACTCTATGATGATATCTTACAAGCAAAAGACCAGCTTCTTATGAATAAGAGGTTAATGGAATTGGATGAACCGCATATTCCAACCAACCAAAAGTTAAAGATTTTGGATAGATTCAGACAAGAGGATATTCAATTTAAGAAATTAGATTTCCTTAAAGTTGGACAGAAATACAAAATCCTTCAGAACTGGCGGGACATCAATGATTGGTTACATTCAACCTTTCAAAATATTATTATAAAATAGTTTTGGTAATTCACAAATTTTTCGTATCTTTGTGAAATCAAATTAGGTTACAGGTAAATGCAAAATATAGATACTCTTTCTAAATACGGACAATCCTTTCAAACAAAGGTGTTATCATCATTGATAGCGGATGTTCGTATGTTAGATACACTTAGTGAGATTATACATCCAAAATTCTTTGAATCTGAAGCAAACAAATGGATTGCGGAAGAAGTGGTTTCTTATTACGATGAGTTTAAGAAATCCCCAACAATTGATGTATTCAAAGTTGAGGTTTCTAAATTGGATGATAAGGGATTCCAAAAGAATGTAGTAGAACAACTTAAATCAGTATTCACTCAAGTTGGTGATTCAGATTTGGAGTATGTGAAGAAAGAGTTTTCTTCATTTTGTATTAACCAAAACCTAAAAAATGCAATTGTTCAATCTATTGACTTACTCAAAGCTGGAAACTACGATAGAATCAAAGATTTGGTAGATAAAGCAATGAAGGTAGGAGTGGATTCCGATTTGGGACACGATTACCTTTTGGACTTTGAAGAAAGAACTGAGGATGTTAATAGAAATACCGTTCCAACTGGTTGGGATTGTATTAATGAATTGATGGATGGTGGTTTGGGACCTGGTGAATTGGGAGTAGCAGTAGCACCTTCTGGAGTTGGAAAGACTTGGGTATTATGTGCATTAGGAGCCGCAGCTGTAAAAGCTGGTTTGAATGTGGTACATTACTCATTAGAACTTTCAGAACACTATGTGGGACAGAGATATGATACCGTCTTTACTCAAATTCCATCTGCGGATGTGAAAGATAGGAAAGAAGAGGTAAAGGATAAGATTAATCGATTAAGGGGTAAACTATTGATTAAGTACTTTCCACCCAAAGGTGTATCCGCTAAAAAGATAGAAGCCCATATTGAGAAAATGACAGCAGCAGGAAATAAACCTGATTTGATTATTATTGACTACGCTGATTTGTTACTTTCTCATTCCAATAAATCTGATTCAACCTATGGTGAGCAAGGTGGTGTTTACATTGAGTTGAGAGGTATTAGTGGAGAGTTGGGTATTCCAATTTGGACAGCATCCCAAACCAATCGTTCAGCAATTGATTCTGAAGTTATTGAAGCGGATAAGGTAGCAGATTCATACGCTAAGGTAATGAACGCTGATTTCATTATGAGTATCAGTAGAAAATCAAAAGATAAATTGAACAATACTGCACGATTCCATATTATGAAAAACCGATTCGGACCTGATGGGATTACATTCCCATCTAAGATGGATACCAACACTGGATTCATTGAAGTGTACGAAGGTAATTCAGCAGATGGAATCATAACACAAAAAGAATCTGCGAATGGTGAACAAATGGAGAAAAAACTACTTCACAAAAAATATGTTGAAAACTTTGGGTAGTATCAAAATTTGTAGAGAATATCAAAAAGAAAAAAAGTAAAAAAATTAACTTTGGAATGAAATTTTTTCCAATATATACAATATGTATAATCACCTTTCACACCTAAGTGAAAGAATTAATTAAATTAAAATCTATGGCAACTTCACAAGAACTATTTGAACAAATGAGAGAACTCTTCGCTGAATTCGAAGAAAACCACAACGGAACTACTAAAGCATCTAAATCAAGAGCTAGAAAAGCAATTGGTGAAGTGAAAAAGTTAGTAACCGATTATAGAAAAGCTTCAGTAGAAGAAACAAAATAATTAGTTCTTTGGTATGGATGTCTACGATTATCTTTCCAATCATATAATAACTGATATTGCACCATCTCCAATCCATGGCATAGGAACTTTTGCCCTTAGAGATTTAGAAGTTGGTGAACAATTATTTAATGTTTGGAAAAATGAAAGTAGAATCTATACTTTAGAACCGGATGAGTTTAAAGCTCTTCCAAATTATGTTAAAAGAATGATTCTTAAATCATATGAAAATAAACCCGAATACCCAGTATTTTGGTTTAGATTATTTCAGGATTGTTATTTTAACTTAGCTAATCCAATAGTTTACACCAACACTAAAGAAGAAAATGGTAATTTTGATTCAATAACTAAAAAAGTAATCAAACCAATCAAAGCTGGTGAAGAAATATTGGGAACTTACAACTTACAAAATACATTATTATGACATTCGATGAATTGATTGATAACATCACCCAATGGGCTGATGATAAGGGAATCCTTTCCTCTGAAAATGCGCCTAAACAATCGATGAAGGTGATGGAGGAATTGGGAGAAACAATGGGAGCAATCCTAAAAGGAAAAAAGACAGATGAGGTTATCGATGGAATCGGTGATATCTTTGTTACGGTTATTATTTTAAGTAAACAATTAGGTTTAGACCCTACTATGTGTTTGGAATCAGCATGGAATGAAATCAAAGATAGAAAGGGTAAAACTCAAAACGGAGTATTCGTAAAAGAAGAATAAGTATGAACGCATTTGTAGATGAATCAACAAAAGATGTACATTTCGTAACAAAACGAAATGGTGAGAAACAACAATTTGAATTGGTGAAAATCCAAAATGCTATCTTAAAAGCAATGGAAACCATTGGTAAGGTAGATGAAGAAACGGCAGAAAAGGTTGCAAGAAGTGCTGAAAGAAGTTTGTTTAAGTATGATTACAAAACCACTGTAACAGTTGATGAGATTGGTGATGTAGTTGAGAATAAACTTATGGATGTGGGTTTAAATGATGTAGCAAAGGAATATATCCTTTATCGTTCAAAACACAAACCCGATATCTTTAAGAAAAGAGTAAATCTTAAACCTTATGAGTATCCAGAATTGGTAGAGTATGTTGATGCTATTAGACATTCTTATTGGGTACATACTGAATTCAACTTTACTTCAGATATCCAAGACTTTAAAGTACATTTGAATGAAGCTGAAAAAACTGCTGTGGAAAGAGCAATGTTGGCAATCTCACAAATCGAAATCGCTGTAAAAACCTTTTGGGGTGATATCTACAAAAAAATGCCAAAACCTGAGATTGGCTCAGTAGGTGCTACTTTTGCTGAATCGGAAGTTAGACACGCTGATGCATATTCTAACCTAATCCAAGTATTAGGATTAAACTCAGAATTTGAAAACTTAATGGAAGTACCTGCTATTCGTAGAAGAATTAAGTACTTAGAAAAATCTATTAGTGGAGCTCGTTCTATTGAAAATAGAGATTACTTTGAATCAATAGTTCTATTTTCTATGTTTATTGAAAATGTATCTTTATTCTCACAATTCTTAGTAATCATGTCTTTCAACAAGCATAAGAATGTATTGAAGGGTATGAGTAACGCTGTTGAAGCAACATCAAAAGAAGAAAACATCCATGCTGAATTTGGATTTGATTTAGTAAACACTATTAAATCTGAGAATCCTGATTGGTGGACTGATGAATTGGTAGAAGATATTATCGATGCTACTTTAGATGCATATGATGCTGAATCTGATATTGTAGATTGGATGTTTGAAAAAGGAGATTTAGATTTCTTAACTAAAGAACAAACTTTGGAATTTATTAAAGATAGATTCAATCGCTCTTTAAAGGCAATCGGTATTGATGGTATTTTCTCAATTGATGAAAAACTATTAGAAACCACCGAATGGTTCGATGATGAAATCCTTACAACAAAACATACTGATTTCTTTAATAAGAGAAGTATCAATTATAGCAAAAAACAAAAATCAATAACATCAGACGATTTATTTTAATACATAAAGAACTTACAAACAATGAACAATAGAAAACCATTTGATTGGATTAATGAAGAATCCATTACCTTTTTACGAAGAGGTTATTTAAGTGAGGGCGAAGAACCTTTACAAAGAGTTAGAACCATAGCAGAACATGCAGAAAACCTATTAGGAATCGAAGGATTTGCTGATAAGTTCTATGATTATATGGGTAAGGGTTGGTATTCCCTTTCATCACCTGTATGGGCTAACTTTGGAAAGAAAAGAGGTTTACCTGTAAGTTGTTTTGGTTCTAACATTGGAGATAACATCGAATCCATTCTTTACACACAAGCCGAAGTTGGTGAGATGAGTAAAATGGGTGGTGGTACTTCTGGTTACTTTGGTAATCTTAGACATAGAGGTGCTGAAATTACTGATAATGGTCATGCTCCTGGCGCTGTTCACTTTATGAATTTGTTCGAAAGTGTAGTTGATAACATTTCACAGGGTTCTACTCGTAGAGGTAGATTCTCACCATACTTACCATTAGACCATCCAGACGCTATGGAGTTCTTAGAGATTGGAACTGAAGGTTTCCCAATTCAAGACCTTACACATGCGGTAACTGTTTCTGATGAATTTATGGAAGAAATGATTAATGGTAATACTGAGAAAAGGGCACTTTGGGCAAAAGTAATCCAAAGAAGAGGTGAGATTGGATATCCTTACATTATGTTCTCAGATACAATGAACAAAAACACTGTGGATGTGTATAAAGATAAGGGAGCTAAAATCTACAACTCTAACCTATGTTCAGAAATAGCTCTACACAACTCGGAAGAAGAATCATTCGTTTGTGTACTTTCATCAATGAATGTTCTACATTATGATGAGTGGAAAGATACTGATGCGGTAGAAGTGATGACAATGTTCTTAGATGCAGTTGTAACCGAATTATTAACTAAGATTGAAGATATTAGAGATAATGGTACAATCGAAGGTAAGAGAGGTTTCTTCTACTTAGAAAAAGCATACAACTTCGCTAAAAGACAAAGAGCATTAGGTTTAGGTGTATTGGGATGGCACTCATTCATCCAATCAAAAGGTTTACCATTTGATAGTAGAGATGCTGCGAGATTGAATGTAGAAGTATTCAAACTAATCAAAGAGAAATCATACTCAGCATCTGAAGAGTTGGCTAAAATGTTTGGAGAGCCAGAATACCTAAAAGGATATGGTAGAAGAAATGTAACTCTTAATGCTATTGCACCAACCACTTCTTCAGCCTTCATCTTAGGGCAGGTTTCGCAATCAATCGAACCAATCTGGTCAAATTGTTATGTGAAAGATGTGGCAAAAATGAAAGTTACTATTAAGAATCCAATCTTAGAGAAACTTCTAAAAGAGTTAGGATATGATACAAAAGAGGTTTGGAATAGTATCAAACAAGCAGATGGTTCAGTACAACATTTGGAGTTCTTAACCGATGAACAAAAAGAAGTATTTAGAACATTTGCTGAAATTAACCAATCAACGATTATCAACCAAGCAGCTATCAGACAAGATTACATTGACCAATCACAATCATTGAACTTAATGATTGCACCTGATATGCCAACTAAAGATGTAAACAAACTCCTCATCGATGCTTGGAAGTTAGGAGTAAAAACACTTTACTACCAACACTCAATGAACTCAGCTCAAGCTTTTGCTAGAAAGAGATTGAATCTGAATGATTTACAATGTGTTGCATGTGAAGGTTAATATTAAACGATAAATTACATAAAATGGTAGAGATTAAAAAATTTGAAGCAGATTGGTGTGGACCTTGCAGAATGCTAAAACCAACCTTTCAAAAATTGGAAGGAAAATTTGGAAATTCGGTAAAATTTTCGTATATTAATGTAGATGAACAATCTGAATTAGCTGGAAAATATGGAGTTCGTTCAATTCCATTTGTAGTAGTTGAGAAGGATGGTGAAGTGATTCAATCAGTAGTTGGAGCACAATCTGAAATGACATATGAAAATATACTAAACGGATTACTATAAATAAAGGATGCCAATACTAAGAGGTCAGTCTCATCCATCATCAAAATTGACAGATGAGCAGGTTATACAAATAAGAAGGTTATGGAAAATGGGACATAGAAATGTTCGAGTAATTGCTCGTAACAATAAATGTTCCTCAGCCAATATTCTTAGGATTGTTCGAAATGAAACTTGGACACACCTCAATGAATTTTGGTCTGGTAGTTTATGAAAGAGAACAAACTATATTGCGATACTTCAAAACTATCGATTAGACCTATAACTAAATCGGTAGCGAAGGATATCATTGTAAACAACCATTATAGTGGATTGTGGACAAAGGTATCTTACGCTATCGGTTTGTTTACCTCTGAAGTGGAAGAACATCCATTCTTCGCAAATGTAGAAGAAAAACTAATTGGAGTAGCTTGTTATGGAGACCCAATTGGTAGAAGCGCTGGACAATCAATCACTCCCTTATTAGAACGAACCGAAGTATTGGAACTAACCCGATTATTTGTATTTGATGGGTATGGTTCTAATATTGAGAGTTGGTTCTTATCTCAAACTTTTGATTGGTTGAGAGAAAACGCTTCCCACATCAAAGGATTGATATCCTATTCAGACCCCAAAGTTGGACATAATGGAACAATTTACCAAGCCACTAATTGGTTGTATCAAGGTAACAAACTAAGGTTCAACGATAGTTGGGATTTTCGTTGGGAAGAAGATGGTGAATGGCATCACGGAAGAACTTCCTATGTGAAGTTTGGGACAAATGACCCAAAAGAAATCCAAAAGATGATATCAACTCCCTTTTGGATAAAGAAATCACCCAGAAAACACCGATATGTGTATATTCTATCCAAAGGTGGTGAACGAAGAAAACTAATCAAAACATTAAAGCATCCCACTTTACCTTATCCAAAGGAGAATGAAGAATTTGTAGATGAAATTCACAAATTAGAACCAATAAATTTGGATAATTAAAATATTTTTCGTATATTTGTTTATTAAATAAATTGACTTATGACTGAATCAGACCACATTGAAGAGATTTTGCATGAAGCATCGGCATTTGGACTTCGTACTGAAGTAATGGAATGGGCTCAAAAAGAGCTTAAAGAAAATCCAAAGATGAGAAAAGTAGATGCATATCAAATTGCTTTCAACGAATGGGTAAAGTAGAGGGAAAAGAATATTGTGATGCTAGTAAGGTAAGTATTGCCCCAATAGCAAAATCTATCGCTAAAGATATGATTATCAAAAAGCACTACACTCATGCTTGGACTGCATGTAGGTATGCTTTAGGTATCTATCACACAATGGATGAGAAAGATATCTTTGGTAATGATAAACAATTGGTGGGAGTTGCAGTATATGGCTTCCCAGTAGGCGCAAAAGCATCCACCTCAGTTTGTGAAGGTTTATCAAAAGATAATATATTGGAACTTACTCGTTTATATGTGGATGATGGGTTTGGTTCAAACATTGAAAGTTGTGCATTGGGTAAAACCTTCCAATGGTTAAAAGAAAACGATACCAACATCAAAGTACTGATTTCTTATGCTAATAACGGACAAGGACACTTAGGTGGGATTTATAAAGCAACCAATTGGATTTATCAGGGGTTGAATACTGATATCGCTTTGATGCCAAATTGGGGTATCTCACTATCCAATGACCCATACGATTGGATTCACTCTCGAACTGTGTTTAACAATTGGGGTAGTGGTAACTTAGAACATCTAAGAAAGGAAATAGGAAAAGAAGGATACAAAGAATTTTGGAGAAGAGAAGAACCTCCAAAACATAGATACATTCAGATTCTTGCTCAAAACAAAAAAGAGAAAAAGGATTTGATGAAAAGGTTAAAGCATGAAATCAGACCTTACCCAAAAGAATTAAACGATTACAATACTGAAGTGGTACATCATACAACATATGCACCAGAAGAAAGTAATGAAATTAATTTTTGGTAAATGCTTGTTTATTATAAAATAAAATCGTATATTTGTAACAAATAAAAAAATCACATGGATATTACAGACTACTTAGTAGATAAATATGAACATGAACAATATGATTATAAGATATTGGTTTATGGAAACTACACATATAGAGATAATTTAGAAGCAGATTCTCTTGTAGAAGTTCTTAGACGAGTTATTCCTTATCTAAGTAAACGATGGAAAATACATTTTACAATTCTAATTCCTGAATTTGTTAAATCATTGGATTTGCCAAATGTTGAGCAAAGAATCTATACACTACCAACATACATCAACCAAATGCGTACTCACTTTGATTCAATTGAGTTTATGAAGCATTTAAATTGGAGATATTGTGATTGGGATATCATCTATACTCACTTACCAGAACACACAAATCAAATCGCAAATTCGGTTTACAATAATAGTAATATTCATCCGAAGATTATTGGTTACTCACATTGGTTTGAGGTACCTGAAAATGCACCATATGCAAAACATATGTTAGATGCTAGTGTTGCAGGTTTGTTGAATATGGATGAATGTGGTGTAAACTCAGATTGGTTGAAACAACTAACTATTAAATATGCTGAAAAACATTGGAATGATAGTGTGATTCAACAATTACAAAACATTATTCAACCTCATTATTTGGGAGTAGATAGAATTAATCCAAGAAAGGTAACCGATTATGAAGATAAGACTGTAATCTTTAACCATAGAGATGCTGGTTATACTGGTTGGGAGTGGTTTGTTAAAGTTGTAGATGAAATTTGGGAAACTAGACAAGATTTCAAAGTTTACACTACATTAGCACAAATAGATAGGCCTTGGAATAAGCGAGTTAAATTGACAGGTAGAGATGAATATATGGATTTCTTATCTAAGATGAAATTTGGTGTGGGTACATTCCAAACTTATTCAGCATGGAGTATTTCAACCACCGATGGATTTTCAGTTGGTTGTCCTTATCTACTTCCTAACAAACTTTGTTATCCTGAAATGGTGAGTGTAGCAACCGAACCATATCCATATTTGTATGATGATAGAGCAGATTTCATTAAAAGATTCAATGAGATGTTAGATAATCCTATTGAATATGATACTACTGAATTGGCAAAGAATATGCTATGGGATGAAAGAATTTCAAAATGGTTTGGTGGTTGGGATAAAGTATTTGATTTGAAAGGAATTGGTGAAACTGAATCACTTCAACGAATTAGAGATTTTATCAAACAAAGTAACTTTGCAACTAAAAAACAAATATTAGAACATTTAGGTTGGGGTGTTAGAGTTAAATGGACCCACTACCGAAACGCTCTTAGAAACGATGATAATATTAAATTCACTAAAGATGGATATGAGTGGGTTGGTGAAAAATAATTGTTCCAAAATTTGGAAATGTAAAAAAGTTTTATTATATTAGAGTATAAAATTTAAAACAAATATTAAACCTTAAAAATCAAAATTATGCAAAATTATCAATTGACGCCTGAAGAAGAATTGTTTTTAGAGTTTCAATCTAAAAATGAAAACGAATTCGTAGAAAATTCAGTTAAGATTCAAACAACAGTTCAACGAATTGGATGGTTGTTTCAAATGGTATCCGATGGTAAAATCCAAAGTTTATCACCATACCTTCAACGAATTTTGTTAACAAAGGTATGGCGAGCTGATAACTTTCTAAAATCTAAAAGCTATATTAGAGATGTTTGGAACGGATTGGGTCAAACAACCCCATTCTTCTTAGTTCCTATTGATTTGGTTCTATCCAATGTAGAAGAATTTGAAGCATCTGAAAAGAATTTAGATGTACTTGCTCAGATTAAAGAGGTAAAGGATAAGATTTTAGAGTTTAAGGTTGATAAAGTTGAATTAATCAATTTGGATGGTCAGACTCGTAGTAAAGAATCTATTGTACCTTATTTGAAATCTGAATTTAATTTACTTTCCGATGAAAATCAATCAGTACTTAATGTTCTAACCGAAACTGGTGGATATGAAGATATTTCTGGTAAATTGTTCAAAGATTTATTACCAATCCAAAAAGGATTCTTCTATTCAGTACCTCTTTTGATTAATATTTTGGTAGAGGGTTCGTTGGATGATATCACAAATGCTTTGATTAGTATTAACTCCAACGAAAAATGGACAGAATGGCAAGAAATCTTTCACGGTACTTGGGTTAGCGTTTTCCCAAAACGAATTCACGAAGTTTATGAAGTTGAAGAAAGTGGTGTAGTTAAAGATTTCTTTACTAATAAAGTTAAAGATGCTGGTAAGTATAAGGCTGATGTTTCTGGTTGGGAACAATGGACTGCTGAACAATTGTATTTTTTGAAAAATAAAACATTCCCTAACATCTCTGAATTGGCAAAAGTATTTAAAACAAATGGAGTGGATGTTCCAAACACAGAGCATTCTACTAAATTAAGAGAATACATTTTAGAATTATCGGATAATTACACAAGCGATAAAATGCTAAATCACCAATTTGTATCTGACTGGTGTTTATTTAGGGATATTTTAGATAATGGTACTACTAAAAATAACCATTATTACATGAACTTCAATGTTCAGAAACTAAAAGTATTGAGTACATCTCGATTGCTAACCTGGTTTACAACTACAGTGGAAACTTTGAATTCAGAATATTTGTTAGATGAAAACAAAGTGGAATACTTAAATGAAAAATCATATGTAAATGATGGTAAGGGCGTAGTTGCTAAAGCAGATAGTTATCCATCTCATAAAAAAGGAAGTTATAAATTGGTATCTATGACTGGTAGAATGAAAATTTTAATAAATGAGTTAAATGAATCATTTGAGTGGTTGGTTACTGAGAGAATTATTTCAACAACAACCACAATGCCAAAGAAAAGTTCGGTACTAGCTGCAAATAACTACACAAGTAATGCTGGTGTTTTAATTGACCCAACTAAAAAATCCTCCGAAAAGTATGAAAGAGGACATGTTCAGAGTAGAAAAAATGAAGGAGAAGATGTAGTTTCTAATCTAAAACCTCAAGTCAAAAAAGCTAATAGAGCTTACTCTGGAAGAAATATGATTACAAAATAGTTTGGATTTTATCCAAACTTTTTGTATCTTTGTAACAATTAAAAAATAGAGAAATTTGTATCAGAATGCTTATTACCAACGAGAGAAGAATCTCGTTCATATTTGGGATGATAAAAAGGGATATTTCAATTTCCCATATACTCGATACGCTTACGAAAAAGCAACGAATGGAGAATATGATACTCTATATGGGGATAGGGTAACCAAAATTTACAAATTCCAAAAGGATGACCCAAATCTTTTTGAATCTGATGTACCTGAAACCACTAGAGTTTTGGTGGATACATATACCGATTCAGATTTACCATCGGAGGGGCATGTTATCTTAACTTACGATATTGAGGTTGAGATGTTGAGTGGATTACCAGACCCAGAAAAAGCAGAAAACGAATGTACCTCAATTGCATTGCATGATTCAGCAACCAACCAATATTGGGTGTTGGTTATGGATAAAGCTGGTAAGTTGTTGGAAAAGAAAACCGATAAAGCTATTGTTATCCCATTCCGAACTGAGGAACAAATGTTACTCAAATATTTGGAGTTGTATGAAATGATTAATCCAACAATTGTAACTGGTTGGAATATTGATTACTTTGATACACCATACCTTTACAATCGTATTAATCGATTGTTGGGAAAGAAAACCGCTAATCGCTTATCTCCTATTGGTGAGTGTTTCTGGTCACCATATCGTAAAAGATACTTTATGGCTGGTGTATCGTACTTAGATTACCTTTCTTTGTACAAAAACTTTACTTATACCGAATTAGATAACTATCGATTGGATTCTATTGCTCAAAGAGAGTTGGGTAGAAAGAAAATTGAGTACGATGGTAATTTGGATATCCTCTTTGAAACCGATATTGAAAAGTTTATTGAGTACAACTTAGTGGATGTGGAACTTGTGGTTGAGTTTGATAGAAAACTTCAGTTCATTGATACCGCACGAGGTATCTGTCACGCTGGGCATGTACCTTACGAAGATTTCGTTTACTCTTCAAAGTATTTGGAGGGAGCACTTTTATGTTATCTGAAAAGAAAGAACATTGTAGCACCTAACAAGCCTGCGGATAGGAGAGAACGAATGGAAGCTCTCAAAGAAAACAAAGAAGAGAAGTTCATTGGGGCATATGTAAAAGCACCTATCGTTGGTAAATACGAATGGATTTACGATTTGGATTTAACTTCCCTATACCCATCCATCATTATGACAATCAACATCTCACCTGAAACGAAGATGGGTAAGATTGAGAATTGGGATGCGCAGGATTATGTGAAAGGAAAAAGAGAAAGTTGGATAATTAATGGTGATACGATTACACAAGAGAACTTAAAGAAATTCTTTGAAAGAAGTAAGTTCTCAGTTGCATCCAATGGGGTACTTTACCGAACCGATAAGGTTGGTTGTATTCCTGATATTTTGGACTTGTGGTTCTCACAAAGGGTTGAGTTCCGTAAATTAGAAAAACAATATGGAGAAAGCGGAGACAAAGAAAAATACGCATTCTATAAAAAACGCCAGCTGGTTCAGAAGATTCTACTTAACTCTCTTTATGGTGTGCTTGGTCTTCCTGCCTTTAGGTTCTATGATGTTGATAATGCTACCGCTGTTACCACAACGGGACAGACGGTTATTAAAAGCACAGCTGACATGGCTAACATCAAATACAATAAGGAGCTTAATACTCCTAATGCTGACTCTAACATATACATTGATACTGATTCGGTATTTTTCTCAGCAGTACCACTTTTAGACCATCGTAAACCAAATTGGAAAGGTGAAGAGCAGGATGTTATTGCTGGTTATGTAAATGATATCGCAGGTGAGATGCAGGATTATCTGAATAACTTCTATGATATCCTTTCTGAAAAGGTATTCAATGTAGATAAAACCAAACACCGATTTGAGATTAAAAAAGAGTTCGTATCTAAATCAGGTATTTGGATTGCTAAGAAGAGATACGCACAATGGATTATTTCGGATAACGGAGTTCCTGTGGACAAGTTGGATGTAAAAGGATTGGATGTTGTTCGTTCTTCATATCCAGCTGCATTTAGAACATTTATGAGTGAAGTTCTTATTGAGATTCTTAGGGGAGATACTGAAGAACAACTTACTAATAAAGTATATGATTTCAAAAAGAACTTACCAAATATGGATGTGGTTAAGATTGCTAAGGCTGGGGCTGTAAAGAACTTAACAAAATACATGCCTAAGAAAAAAGACCAAACGGCAATGTTCCAATTTCCATCTGGTTGTCCAGCGCATGTTAAAGCATCAATTGCATATAATCAACTATTAACCCACTTTGGAGTTCAGAATCAATTTGAACCTCTGAAAGATGGTGATAAGATTAAGTGGGTATATCTCAAACAAAATCCGTTTGGATTGGATGGGGTAGCAATGAATGGTTACAATGACCCTCCACAAATTATGGAGTTAATCAGTACCTACATTGACCACGACAAAATCTTCGAAAGAGAACTTCTTAAAAAATTGGAAGATTTCTACGGAGCATTGGATTGGGGAGAAGTTCTCTCTTCAACTAAAACCGCTGAAAAGTTTTTCTCTTTTTAGCTTGTATAATTAAAATATATTTTGTATATTTGTATCAACTTTAAAAACAGTAATAAAAGTAAATTATGGAAAAAGTAAAATTCGATGGTTTCATCAATCGATACAATCTCGGTGGAGAGGTTGAATCAGTAATGGTAAAATCAGAAGGTACGAACCTTTCAGTTCGTATGATTTCTGATGACAAAACTCTTTTAGGAGATGTATCAGTAAGTGGTGCAGATTTCCCAAATGGAGAATTTGGTATCTACACAACCTCTCAGTTGAAAGGTTTGTTGAGTGTGTTAGATAACACAATTGAGGTAGAAGAAGTAACTGGTGCACTAAAGTTCTCAGATAAAGGAACTAAAATGCAGTATATGTTAGCTGCACCATCAGTTATCCCAGCGGTACCTGATTTAAAGGCACTTCCTCCGTTCAATGTGGAAATCACTTTGAACGATGAGTTTGTAAACAAATTTATCAAATCTAAGGGAGCATTGGCAGATGCCGATACATTTACATTCACTTGTAAAGATGGTAAGGGAGAAATCATTTTAGGGTACTCTTCTATCAACTCTAACCGAATCTCAATCGCTGTTGATTGTAAGTGTGAGAGTGATGTTGATGCAATCGCATTCTCAGCTAAGTATTTGAAAGCTATCCTATTGGCTAACAAAGGTTCAAATACCTCTTCTTTGAAGATTTCATCTCAAGGATTATCTCACCTTTCATTTACGGATGGTGATTATGTAAGCAATTATTATCTAGTCGAAATTAAGTAACAATATGAGTTTTTGGGATACTGAACCAGCAAAGCCAGAATTCATCTTTGAGGACGAGAAACGAAAACTCAAAGAGAATATGGATTATCTAATGACAATGAGTGTTGAAGAGCAAACTCTCTACAAAAAGTGGGTAGAGTTGCAAGAAGATTCTATGCTCAGAGATAAATCCCAAATAGCTACTCTTTACGATACACAATGGAAACCAACTGATATCAACAATAAGGAACTAACCATCAAAGAGATTGAAGAGTTAGAACCTTATGTTGAAATCGTAGAGGATTCAACTGAAGCAACAAAGTGGACATATCTAAGAAAGATGATTCACACAATGAGTTGGACAGCTAACCCTGGTCGAAATGTGAAAATCTTTATCAAAGATAGAAAGAGTGGTAAGTTATTAGGTTTAGTATCCTTAGCTTCAGATGTTACTGCAATGGCAGTTAGAGATAATTACATCGGATGGACCAAAGAAGATAAGTTCCAAAAGGGAAAGTTGAACTACACAACTATCGCATCCACCATTGTTTGTACCCAGCCTTTAGGTTACAATTTCTTGGGTGGTAAGTTGACAGCAATGATGACTACTGTTCCTGAAGTACGAGAGTACTGGAAAAAGAAGTATGGGCAAACATTGATAGGTGTAGGAACAACTTCCCTTTATGGGATTCATTCTCAGTATAATGGTATTCCCCATTTCAAAACTTTGGGTGAATCTGCTGGTAAGATTTCAATCAAACCTGATGATGAGTTCTATGACCCTTGGCATCAATGGATTAAGGAGAATCGTGCTGAATGGTATGAGAAAGCAATCACCAATGAAAGAATCCGAAATGGTGCTAATATGGGAACTGGTGAAGGAGCTAGTGGACCTGTAAGTGGTATCAAACAAAAGATTCTAACTCAGATTTTCAAAGAGTGTGGTATCAAAGCATCTGATTATCATCACGGATTCAAAAGAGGTGTATATCTTGCTATGATGTACGAAAACGGAAATGAGTTCCTCCGTTCAGAAATTGAAGAATCAGAACTCAAAATGAAGAAGAAGTTTGAAGATGGTGTAGATTACATCAACAATTGGTGGAAAAGACAAGCAATCAAACGATATTCTAAGTTACATGATGAAGGTAGATTAAAGCCCGAAGATTTATTCTATATCGATGGTATTGGTAAAGATTGGGAAACCTTCAAAGCAGAACGATTAAACGAAGTAGGTAGATAAAATATAAAATATGGCATTTTTTGAACA
>Ga0209137_1001700_pt1 | contig 20420 bp, 17 predicted proteins | sample SaaInl5LU_22_DNA_FD_184642 | JGI IMG/M metagenome (GOLD analysis project Ga0209137, IMG submission 184642) | Marine microbial communities from expanding oxygen minimum zones in the Saanich Inlet - ESP_105LU_22_DNA (SPAdes) (version 2) | ecosystem: Environmental > Aquatic > Marine > Intertidal...
CGCGCGATAAGAGTGCTTGCTCTTCATAGGTGAGATCAAAAGGCTCCGAAACATTGAGGCGCGTTGGCACAAGAATGAGCCATGGATAGCGCCTGTCATCCATAAGTAATACCTGGCTTAACGGCCACTGCAGAATGAAGTGGGTGTCCGCTTTGAGGCGCGGATCGAGCTCGAACATGGTATTTATCGGTCCTTAGAGTGCCTGATGGCGGTTATTGAGTATGAGTGACTTGCCCGCTGACTTCACCTAACCATCGGGCTCTATTTTCGCTTTCGACTCGTTAGCTGCGGAGCCAAAGATGCCCTTGGCCATGAGCGATGTCTCACTGGCTCGTCGGCGTTGGTAAATATCGGATCGTAACCGATGAATGTCAGTATTCTTGGGCTCGGCGAGGCTAGCCATCTCGATGAGGTGGCAGCTACTTCGAATGTCAGTGTCGGCGAGCTCACTCGCGCGACGCGCGAGCAGCGCAGCGCCACCTGCTAAACGCGCCACTTCGGTAGCAAGCTGCGTATCGTGCGCTGGTTTGAGGTTCGCCGGGTTGCCGTCATACCAGCCGCCGTACAGTCGCCATAGATTCCGAACAACAAATTCTGGCTCATCGTAAACAGGCGCAAGCCAGGGCTTATCGGTGAGCGAGTGAGGCATGGGGATAGAGTGAATAATATCGCTCAGTCTTGCACCTTGGTTCATAAGCGTCAGAGTTTGTTCGACTAAAAATTCGAGTGCTGTTGCTACGCTGTCTAGAACACGGGCAATGCGTTCTTTTCCGTGAATCGGTAAGCCATGGGCAGGGAGAAATAGCTCTGGCTCCATCGCTGCCATGTCACGCAGCGCCTGTGCCCACTCTCTAGGATAGCGCTGCGCCTTTTGTGGGTTGCCTGCATTGGGGAACGCCCAGATAAAAAAGTCGCCCGCACAGATCGCTTTTTGCGATGGAATCCATGCCCAAGTATGGTCATCAGTTTCACCGCGAGCATGGTGTAAATCGAAATCGAGACCGCCGACATGCAGGCTGTGTTGTTGTTGGTAGATCACGTCGGGGTCGGGCGTAGTGGTCGGTAAAAACTGCGCCTCGCCCGCTAGGTCATAACCTCGGCGTTTGAACTGTCCGAATTGACGCTCATTGATGACATGGTTGTAGCCGTTGGTCATGCGATAGCGTTCAAAGCGTTTCAAGACATTCTCATGAGCCACGATACTCGGCCGATGGCGTTCGCTACAAAATGCGCCGCAGCCACCGACATGGTCAATATGGCCGTGAGTAAACACCACTGAGTGAAACGGTTGGTCAGACCACTGGCGGATAGCTTGAACACAGCGTTGGCCGCCTTGCTCGTTGGACGTGTCAAACGCCACGAGTCCTTCGTCGGTTTTAAAAGCGATACAGTGCGAAAACGCTTCTACGACTGCGAGCCCATCGCTCAATTCAGACAGCTGGTGATTGATCCGATTTAGCGGCCCTGATTCCTCAAGATCAACGCGTCCGTCGATGACGTTTGCTGAAAGCTCCAGAAGATCTGCCATAGGCAAAAGCACCTCACGTTTTATTATCGTGTTATTCCTGCTGGGTTATAGTGCCTCAGACGACGACCTCACGAAACCCTTGCTCTGCCTCACACGTGTCGAATACCGAGAATAACGGATGCGCTATTACCTATTGCTGATCATCGCGACTATGCTCATGGCGTCAGCCTTTGTCGCCGGAAAAGTGCTTATTGTGGCCGGCGCCGACCCGATTGCGCTCGTTGCTAGTCGCTTTATTGCCGCAGGCTTTATCGCTCTACTGTGGCTAAAACTGCTGGGGAAGCTCCAGATGCCGAGCTCGTGGCAAGCACTTTTAGGCATAGTTATCGTAGGTTCTCTACAAACCGCAGCTTTGTTCGCTATTGGCTTTTCCGCAATGGGCTACCTAAGCGCCGCTGTTGTCTCTCTTATCACCATGACGATGCCTTTGTGGGTAGTGGGTATTGGCGCAACGTTGGATCGCAAAATGCCTGCGCGTGCGCAGTTAGCAGGGTTGTTTTTGGGTGTCTTTGGCGTAGCCATGGTCGTTGGAGACGGCCTCTCTTCACCAGAAGCCGATCAGCCTTTATGGGCTGCACTCGTTATTTTAGGGGCAATTGCCTGGGCACTTGCTACCCTCTACGCCAAGAGGGTCGACTTTGGGATTTCAGGCTGGAGCTTAAATGGTTGGCAAATGTTGATCGGCGGTTGTGAGGTCTTACTGCTCCAACTGTTGCTTGCAAGGCCTGCTTTGGCAGTCATAAGTTTAAGCGAATGGTTAGCACTTAGCTGGCTGGTCGTTCCCGCTTCGATTTTTTCCTTTGGGCTCTGGTTTGCGGCACTGCGATTAGGTGGGGCGGGAGTAACGTCGGGTTACCTTTTCTTAGTGCCATTGTTTACGGCGTTGTTGTCGATCCCTATCTTGGGGGCGTCATTCTCAGCGTCTCAGGTATTCGGTGGCGCTATGATTGGCTGCGGGATTTGGCTCATGTCTAAGGCCTAGGGTCGCCCTTTTACACATGGGGTTATCCATTGATTCTCACGTGTGCTACCGATAATCCCCAATATTACCCGCGCCCGTTTCACTAGCAGATGGCGCCACAAGCTTATTTTTCCTCGCTTGCATCTTCTCGGAATACGCTAGGTACTGTGCGAGTATTTGCAGAGCGCGCGATTGATCTTGACGAAATATGCATCGGACGATTGCCCGCTGCCCGTCGTCCCGATCAAGGCACTCTAGGATATCGACATTCAGCTTAAGGCGTATATTGTCCGGTGGCAGCGTTAAGGTGAGTTGAATCGACTTGTTTGCAGGTAGTGCATCACGCCATTCAAAAGCGATGCCTGATTGACTCAGATTGAGGGCGGTTAGACTCGGTCCGTACTGATTCTCATTGTTCTGATCAGCAATCAGGTCCAGTTTGAGATTGAGTTGCTGGAGAACCTTAACGACGTCGGGAGATGTGTCCGATAGCGCTGTGATGAGCCGATGAATTTCTTGATTCACCGATGCGCGCATGATCTCGCGGGTTTCATCACCGCTGAGATCGTCGGCATCGACGTCTCGCCAGCTGAGAACAAGCCGATCATCAACGCGAATATGGCGACGCTTTTCGATTACGTGCATACATCAACTCACACAATTTTTTGAGACACTCACTGAACTTACACCGAAAAAACGGTCAAGTCTCATTTAGTGACTCTGCACAGTTGGACATCGGTGTTGTTTAAACCTGCTTTTCTTTGCTCGTTGAGTCCCGACGATGCAATAGCAGGTTGGCGAGGGCCCCCATCATGATTAAGCAGCCTCCCACAATGGTTCCGATATCAGGGATTTCACTGAAAAACACGAGTCCCAGCAGGGCAGCAAAAATAATCTGCACGTAGCTTAAGCTTGTCGCACGACTTGCCGAATCGGTTTGCATGGCCTTAGTTAGGCCTATTTGGCCCACTTGCGTAAAAATGCCCACCCCCAACAGCACTATCCAAAGGTCCCATGTGGGCCAGACAAAGTCGTCCCAGCCAAGCAGCGCTGCGGCGGGCAAGCACACCAGGGGGAAGTATAAAACGATGACAGATGGGTGTTCCGTCACCGCTAGCTTACGCACAATGGTATAAGCGAGGCCGCTACCAAAGGCGCCTGCAAGACCCGCTAACACGGCTAGCCAATTCAACGTAATCGCGTCGACCGTAAAGGCAGGTGCGACCATGGCAAGCAAGCCTAGTAAACTGAGTGCTACGCACGCGACGGTAGGGAAGCCGGGTATCTCACGAAGAATGAGAAAAGCGAGAGCCGATGTGAAAACCGGGTGCAGGTACTGAAGTAATGTGGCTTGTGCGTAGGGAAGATGCAAAACCGCGTAGTAAACACAGGTTAATGACAAAAAGCCTACAACGCCCCGTGCGAGCAACCAGCCTCGACGCTCGCCGAGGGGATGCCTGCCGGCTCGGCGAATGGCTGCCAGTGACAGCGCGATCGACACTGCGGCACGAACGACGATGATTTGCAGGAGCGGTATGTCGGCGGTTCCCGCTATTTTAACGAGCGCGCCCATAACGGCGAATCCGAAGGCGCTGAGTAGCATGTAGTGAGCGCCACTCATCAGTGAACTCTCTGTGGCAGGCGCAACCGGCACGACACGATGCTCATTCCGTGTTCAGGCGTGCGCGGGCTGAATCACCTGCCTTGCGCTGTTGAGAGCTCACGCTCGTTTTACAAATTCTGATTTGAGCATCATTTGGCCGATGCCCTCAATCTTGCAGTCAATGTTGTGATCGCCATCGACAAGTCGATTGATTTTCACTTTGGTACCGATTTTGGCGACAGACGAAGTTCCCTTCACTTTCAAATTTTTTATGAGTGTCACGTAATCGCCGTCGTTGAGCTGATTCCCATTTGAGTCTCTAACTACAGGCTCGTGCTCAGCGTGTTCAACGTCGTCGAGTTGCCATTCGTGGCCACATTCCGGGCATAGCAGCTTTTCTAAATCTTGATAGGTATAGGGCGATTGGCAGTCAGGGCAGGGCGGAAAAGCTGAGGGCATAGTGCTTGCTCCACGTAAAGTGAAGACCACGATACGTTGTAGGCCTGACATTAATCAAGTTTTAGGAATTTTATAACCCCCATGAACATCGTATAGTGGCGAGACGCTCATGTGTATGGGCCAAGCCCACTCGTTAAGTGCAATGCGCTTGTGGATTATCATCTAGATGCTCAGAGTCACCCTAATGATTACTCTTCGTCGTCCCAGTGCATACATCGTCACAGTAGCCAGCGTTATTTTTAGCTGCGTCGCCATGAGCTGCGTCGCTATAAATAGTAACGCCGAATCTCGGGGGGAGCATTATTCCCCGTATGTCGATGCCGCCGCGCACAAGCGAGTACTGTTCGGCGATACCCACCTGCATTCGTCGTGGTCTACCGATGTGGGCATGGGTGGCGCGTCAGTTGGCCCCGATAAAGCGTACCAAGCAGCGCGAGGCGATGCAGTGACTAGCCACTCGGGGTTGGCGTTTAAACTTCAGACCCCCCTCGATTTTGTTGTCGTTGCAGATCACGCAGAGAACCTAGGGTTGGCAGATTTTATTCGTCGATCTGACCCCGTGTTATTGGCGAATCCACAGGGGCGAAAATGGCATGACATGGTAAAAGGTGGTGATGGGTATCAGGCCTTTATTGAATGGTTGCGGGCCGATAATACTGACTTGATCAACGAGCCCACGATGGCCCAAACTGCTTGGCAATACGTGACCAATATGGCTGACCAATACTATCAACCTGGCGTTTTCACGACGTTGCACGGCTTTGAATGGACCTCGCACCCGGGAGGCAACAACATGCATCGCGTGGTGATGTTTCGCGACGGTGCCGAGCGAACCCAGCAAGTCCTGCCTTACTCGCAATATGATTCAATCAATCCCGAAGACCTGTGGGCGTATTTAACGGCGTACGAGCAGACTACCGGTGGTCGAGTGCTGGCCATTCCCCATAACGCTAATTTATCCAACGGCACAATGTTCGCGACTGAAACGGTTGATGACCGCCGTCCGATTGATCGATCCTACGCGGAGACCCGTGCTTATTATGAGCCCGTTGTTGAAGTGACTCAGATGAAAGGCACCAGTGAGTCTCATCCGTTACTGTCCCCCGACGACGCCTTTGCCGATTTTGAAATTATGGATGCCGGTAATTTAAGTGGTAAGACGGCGAAGACTGAGGCGATGCTCCCAGCAGAGTATGCCCGCTATGCCTTGCAAGAAGGGTTGCGTCAGGGGCAAGCGCTTGGGGTAAATCCATTTAAGTTTGGAATGATTGGTAGTACCGATGCGCACACCGGCTTGCCCTCGTCGAGAGAGGAGAATAACTTCAACAAAGCACCAAGCGTGGAGCCATCCGCTGAGCGTTTAGAGGCGGCACTTATCGAGGCTCCTCATGCGGAGCTTTCGTTGATGGTTAAGGATCTGGGCGCCTCAGGTTTGGCCGGTGTATGGGCCACAGACAACACCCGTGAAGCCATATGGGATGCGTTTGCACGACGTGAAGTGTTTGCGACAACGGGTAGCCGACTCTCGGTTCGCCTGTTTGCCGGTTGGGACTTTACCGAGGCAGATTTATTGAGCCCAGATTGGGTTCAGTTAGGGCAAGACCGAGGCGTTCCTATGGGCGCTGACTTGACCCCACGCTTAAACAGTACGTCCACGGAAGGCGCTAACCTTGGTGACCGTGATGATATAGCACCGACGCTTATGATCATGGCTAATCGCGATGCGCGTGGCGCCAATCTCGATCGTATCCAAGTGGTTAAAGGCTGGGTTACCAGCGATGGCAAGCTAAAAGAGCGTATTTACGACGTCGCTGTATCCGATGGTCGGACCATTGATGCAGACGGGCGCTGCGATACCCCTGTGGGAAGCACCGTCGATTTAGAGCGCGCGCGTTATAGCAACACGATTGGCGCTCCTCAATTGGCTACGGTATGGCGAGATCCTGATTTTGATGAGTCTCTCACGGCCTTCTACTATGTGCGCGTCATTGAGATCCCCCAGCCCCGCTGGCCCGCATACGACATGGCGTGGTTTGGTAACGAAGCACCAGAAGGAACGCAGCTCACAGTTCAAGACCGTGCGTACACCAGTCCCATTTGGTTCACTCCATCAGATCGCCCTTAACGTCTGGCCACTTAGTGGTCGGGGTCGCCGATAGCCGTCTCAAATAATTTCAGTATGCGGCGATACTGATCGAGCCAACTTTCCTCATAAATATAACCATGAGGCTCCAGCGGGTATGAAGCGAGCTCCCAATTGGTTTTGCGGTGCTCGATAAGACGCTGGGCCAAGCGAACAGAGTCTTTGTAGAAAACATTGTCATCTAACATCCCATGACTGATTAGCAAATGCCCAGACAAACCCTCAACAAACTCGATGGGCGAGCTGCGCCGGTGTGCTTCGGGATCAACCTCGGGCGTGTTTAATATGCGCGACGTGTAGCCATGGTTATAGTGCCGCCAATCGGTGACGGGGCGTAGAGCCGCACCCGCTGTGAACACGTCGGGGGCATTAAACATGGCCATGAAAGCCATAAATCCGCCGTAGGAGCCGCCATAGATACCGATACGCTTAGGGTCGGCATTGTGCTGATCTACCAAGTACCTGACGCCGTCGATGTAATCTTCGAGCTCGGGCTTGCCCATGTGCCGGTAGATCGCTGTGCGCCAGTCGCGTCCGTACCCTTTACTGGCACGATAATCCATATCGAGAACATGGTAGCCTCGCTCAGTCAGTAAGTTGTGGAACATTTGCTCGCGAAAGTAATAGGGAAATTTGTGGTGGGTGTTTTGGGTATAGCCTGCGCCATGCACGAACATCACTGCCGGACGAGGTCCTTCGAATTTCGGGTTGGCGGGGTAAAACTTTGACCAGATAGGCTGCTCGGCGCCATGGGTAGACGGTACGCCCACGTAGGTCGGCATTTGCCAATCTAGTTCACGGTAGGTATCCGTACGTGTGTCGGTACTGCGCGATAAATCACCACTCACGACATCAACCACGGTCGCTTGCGCCGGTATGTAGCTGCTCGAATGGCGGACTAAAAGTCTTGGCTGTGTAGGGTGTAGCTGGAAACTTTCCACGCCTTTTAATGCAGTTATTCGGGTGTAGCTTCCGGAGTCCATTGCGAGACGGTAAACGTCCCATTCGCTGGGATGCTCACGATTGCTGAGCGCATAGAGTGCTGTGCCGTCGGGACTAAACGCAACGTCGCGAACTTCGAATTCTCCTTGGGTTACGGGGTGGATTTCGCCAGTAGTCTTCGCTGTGTGGACGTGGGCATAACCACTCTTCTCACTGATTAGCCAGATGGTGTCAGTGCCGGGTACCCAACCTACGTCATTGAGGTCCCAGCTTACCCACGCAGGGTTTTGATAGCGGTCTATCTCTTTCAAATCCAGATCTTCTGCCCTAACCCGGACGGTCCAGCGATCTTTGTGATCGAGTGCGATCGCCTGGATGATGAGTTCTGGCTTTTCGGGGTGCCAAACAAGATTATCGATTGATAGCGGGCGTAACGACTCGGCGTTATGAACACTTAAGCCTTGCGCTTCTTTGAGCTCGGTCAGTGGATCGTCGTCGCGACCCGATAAAAAGGAAAGATCCAGCGTGTAGCGTTCTCGTGTATGCAGGTCTAATAACCACACTTGCTCGGGCGACGGAGGATTCTTCCCGACCAACCGACGCACGTCCTCTACTTCGACATAGCCCGAACGGGTAACGTAGTGGGGCATTTTGTCGTCTTTGCCACCGGTATCACTGCTAGTTTGCACGGCCACTGCGAGCCACCGGCCATCGACTGATAGCTGTGATGAGTTGGCTTGATAGTCAGCACCGAGATACCAGGGTGCTGCCCCTAAATGCGCGCTAGCTTGCGAACGTTTAATCGCTTTTTCGTGGGCCAACTCTTGTTCCTTGCGCTGCTTTTCCAAGGTGGAGAAAAGCGCCAGCTGCTCAGCTTCCAGATCGTCGGCAGGTGTAAATGGCGGTGCCTCAAAACGCAAATCAGTGATTGGGTGCGCAGTTTCCCCAGTAACGTTAGTCCGCCACCATTGGCCTTGTGTGAGGAAAAAAATGGCCGCGCTGTCGCTACCAAAGTGAGCGCGCGTTACTGCTTCACGCCCAACATAGAGCGGTTTCAACACACCGGTTGTCAGCGAGCGCAGCATGAGCACACCCTCGTGAAGACTTATAAGCCATTGCCCGTTGGCACTTAACTGGGGTCTAGGACCGTCAATGAGGTAACTTTCGTCGGCGAGTTGTTCTGCCGCTGCTTGGCCTGCGCGCCAGCGATAAAGCTCGCGCATGTCATTGCCCTGCGCCTTAGTTTGGTAAACATAACTGTCATCGCCAAACTGCCACCAGGCAGCTTCTACGGGTGGACCGATCCAATCGGGATCCTGCATGATGGTTTCAAGACTTGGTGCCGAGTGCGCGAGCGCAGTGAACAATACGCTCACTGCGTACGCGGTTGTTTGTCGAAGTAACCCACCCATAATGACTAACCCCTTGCCCCAGTAGTCTTAAATCCAATTAGATCGAGCCTTATATTTCTGCTCATGTCGCGCGTAAATCGATATCACGGGCGCCGCTGTATGATCGTTATAGTTAGAATCACTGCGCGATATGACGGAACGTGAGATTGATCCGCTCGTCCACAACTTTTCTGCTGCGCGCAATCTGATGCTCCCAGTAAACCTGCGTCTCGCCGGCCATAACTAACAAAGAGCCATGTGGCAGTCGCGCAGAGCGCTTCTCTCGACTTTTCCTGTGTCGCAAGTCGAAGCGACGCATTTCTCCGAGACTGATCGATGCGATAACAGGTTTATCGCCAAGCTCTATCTCATTGTCGGCGTGCCAGCCCATGGCATCTTGCCCGTCTCGATAACGGTTTAGTAATACGCTGTTAAATCTCACTCCACACTCGCGCTCGCATAGCGCACGCAGGGCCAGCAAAGCCGGCGTCCATTGCTCCGCGATCAAGGTATCTCCGGAGTACCGATAACGTATGCCGGGATCGCCATGCCAGGCGATAAGACGCGGTTGAAGGTGGCGTTTGCCGTAAACCGTAATTGCTCGCTGTTCCCATTTAATAGTATCTGTAAGCTCGGCTAAGAAATGGTCGGCTGAGCCTTGATCGATGATGTGTGGATACAGGCGAACGTCGCCGCCGTCATTGGGCTCGATCAATTGTTGAGGGGCCTCAAAGCCATTATCGAATAAGGGTGTTTGCATCGGGGTTACGCTTGGCTGGCGTCATCGATGGGGACTAATGTCTTCCACGGCTTGAGTCGAAAGTGCCCGACGAAAAATGACTGGAAAATAACGATAACAAACCACGTCAAAAATGCAGGGAATCGGAGTTCGCGCATGAAGGAAAGATCAACGCCCAGCCAAATTGGATCGGTAGACGTTCCCTCAAGCGACATTTGCACTGAACAATGCTCCGATGCGCAGCCTCGAATAGTGTCAATAAATGCGGCGAGCTGCTCATAGATTTCCCAATAGCCGCTGATGCCGACCACAAGACTCATCAGCCATAGTATGAGCGCGTTGAAGGCTATCCAGGCTAAGGCATCGCTAATCGTTTGTTTCACGGGAAAGTTCTCATAGTGCGTTGAACAAGGAGGTAATCGGCTATATTTTTATTGGCTAAGCGTACACTATTCAACTCGTAAGACGTAACGTCGCCCTCGGGGCACCTGTTGCTGTGGTTCGATGAATGGCTGTGGTTCGACGAATTAACTGCACCAGCTGTTGTGAGGCGCTACACTCGAGGCTTAGCGCTTTTAACCTATGTACTGGAGGTCACACTTATGCCAATGCTCTCGATTAACGGTGAGACAGTAGACGTTGATGTTGATCCTTCAACGCCCCTACTTTGGGTGTTGCGAGACCATCTAGATATGACGGGTACCAAGTACGGTTGTGGCATTGCCCAGTGTGGTGCCTGCACTATTCATATGGATGGTGTTGCAACACGCTGTTGCGTCTTACCTGTGAGTGCTGCGACGGGCAAAAAAATCACCACGATCGAGGGGCTATCTGCCAATGGTGATCACCCCGTGCAGCGCGCGTGGGTCGAACTGGATACACCTCAGTGCGGGTACTGTCAGCCGGGCATGATTATGGCAGCGGCGGCGCTTCTCAGTGAGACACCTCAGCCGACAGATAAGGATATCGATCAGCGCATTACCAATATTTGTCGTTGCGGCACGTTTGCCCGTGTACGCCAAGGTATTCACCGCGCCGCAGAGCTGGCGACGGAGGTAAAAGCGTGACTGCCAATGTAAAGAAAAATACTGTGAGTGTGGACGTCAGCCGACGCCGCTTCGTTATTGGTAGTGCGACTGCCGCCGCGGGTTTTGCCGTAGGGATATCCCTGCCGCTAGGCGCGATACAGGCGGCCAGCACCCAAGATGCCTCCGAGGAAATCAACGCCTGGGTGGTTGTTAATGAAGACGACACCGTCATTGTCCGGGTTGCCCGTAGTGAAATGGGGCAGGGGACCCTGACGGGCTTGGTGCAGTTAGTGGCAGAAGAACTGGCCTGTGACTGGAGCAACGTTAGCTGGGAGTTCCCCTCGCCGGGACAGAGTCTTGCGCGTAAGCGACCTTGGGGTAGCTTCTCTACCGGCGGTAGTCGCGGCATCCGCGATAGTCATCAATATGTGCGCGAGGGCGGTGCTGTTGCCCGTGAGCTTTTAATAGCCGCAGCGGCGCAGACGTGGAATGTACCTCCGGCGGAGTGCTCCGCTGAAAATAGCCTTATTACGCACCTGCCCAGCGGTAGGAGTACTACCTTTGGATCGGTCGCAAGGCTCGCGGCAACGCTCGAGGCGCCGACTGAAGTCACTCTCAAAGATCCCGCCGATTGGACTATTGTCGGCAAACCAATGCCGCGACTTGATACCGCCGACAAGGTTACGGGAGCTCTGCGCTACGGGGCAGACCTTAAGTTGCCGGGCATGCTGCATGCCGCCATTCATGCCTGCCCAGTTCACGGTGGAAAACGCGTCGGGTTCGACGCTGATGTCGCCCGTTCAATGTCAGGTGTGCGACATGTTTTAGCTGTCAGCGATGATGCAGTAGCGGTCGTCGCCGATAGCTGGTGGCAGGCCAAACAAGCGCTCGCGACCGTAAAAATCGATTGGGATACCGGCGAGAACGGCAAGGTCGACAGCGACAGCATTACCGCTATCTTGAAAAAGGGCCTCGATGCTAACGACACATTCGTCGGAAACAGTCGTGGAGAAACCTTGGATGTATTAAAGGATGCAGACACTGTTGTCTCGTCTGAGTACAGCTATCCGTTCCAGAATCACGCGCCAATGGAGCCCATGAATGCCACGGTGATCTGGACTGAAAAGTACTGCGAGGCGTGGGTGCCCACTCAAAACGGTGAGGCAGCGTTGGAGACCCTCGCTGACGCCGCAGGGCTGTTCCGTGATAATTGTGAGGTGCACAAATTAATCCTGGGTGGTGGTTTTGGGCGGCGAGGTAACCACGACTTCTTGGTTCAAGCAGCACAAATAGCCAAGCAGATCCCCGGCACGCCTATCAAGTTATTGTGGAGTCGCGAGGAAGATCAGCTTCGTGGCGTTTACCACCCCATTACACGCAGTCGTCTGACCGCCAAGCTAAATGATGAAGGCCTGCCAGAAGCGTTGCACATTCGTATTTCTGGGCAATCTATTCTCCATGCGCTGCGCCCCCCTTTGGGTGAGCCGAAAATTGACGAAGCAGTGTTTCAAGCATTGGCGCCCGAAGGCGACCACGCTTTTATTTATGGCATCGACCATTTTCTGGCCGATCACGCCATGCGGAATACGCATCTAAGACCGTGGTTTTGGCGCGGTGTGAATATCAATCAGAATGTTTTCTACGTCGAATCATTCCTCGATGAGCTCGCAATGAAAACGGGCACTGACCCTCTCGATTATCGGCGTAAATTACTCCGCGATAGCCCCGAAGCCCTCGCTGTCTTAGAGCGCGTGGCAAGCAATGCGGGCTGGGGGCGCACGCTGCCTCCCGGAACAGGGTTGGGGCTAGCGCTGTGTAAAGCCTTTGGCAGCTATGTTGCAGCCTGTGCGGAAGTCTCTGTTGTCGATGGCAAGTTACACATGAAAAAAATATGGGCGGCCACAGACCCAGGTTATGCCGTTAACCCACAGCAAATTGCAGCACAGGTGTCGGGTTCCTTTGTGTATGGGCTGTCCGCTGCGCTGTATGCTGAGCTAACGGTCAAGGATGGTCGTGTTGAGCAAGAGAACTTCAATAGTTATCCGTCAATGAAGATCGCACAAATGCCAGAGGTGGAGACCGACGTCATGCCGTCAGGTGGTTTCTGGGGTGGCGTGGGTGAACCCACCATTGCGGTTGGCGCTCCTGCCGTACTTAATGCGATTTACGCGGCAACCGGTGTGCGTATTCGTGACTTGCCGATGAAAGATCAGCTGTCGGTTTAGTGGCTAACGGATACTCTCGACACGCAGTTAGCGATAGTGACCAAACGGTCATAATGTAAGGTAATAGGTAGTTAACGGTAATCGTTAAAAAGGAACTCGCCATGGTCATCTCAGACAGTCCGAACGCTGCGAAAGCGCATTTGCTAAAGCACCGCCTAATGGGCGTGGCAGTCCTAACTGCGGTGCTCTCAGCTTGCGCCAGCGATTCCGCGCCCGAAGACACAGGCAATGAGTTTGGCACAGCACCGCAACTGGTTGAGCCTTCGGGTGCGCTTTTGCCGACGGTGAATCCTGCGAAGGCCATTGGCTGGGCTGAGGGTACTGCGCCTGAGCCCGCTCCGGGATTGCAGGTCAATGCGTTTGCGCGTGATCTCGAGCATCCCCGCTGGCTGTTGGTGCTCCCAAACGGCGATGTTTTGGTCGCTGAAACTAACGCGCCTCAAGGGGGTGCGGGGGTGAGTGGCATCAAAGGTTGGATTGCGAGCAAAATGATGTCTTATGCGGGTGCCGGGGTGGCTAGTCCAGACCGCATTACGCTGCTACGTGATGCTGATGGTGACGGTCATGCAGAAATTCGTTCCACCTTGGTCGAGGGTCTGAATTCCCCATTCGGTATGGCGGTTGTTGGCGGTTTTCTCTACGTCGCGAATGCGGCCGAATTAGTTCGTTTTCCTTATCAAGTGGGTGACACCCGAATTGATGCACAGGCGGAGCCGATAGCGCCTTTGCCCGGTAAAGAACTCAATCACCATTGGACCAAGAATTTACTTCCCAGCGTGGATGGCCAAACGCTTTATGTGGCCGTTGGTTCAAACAGCAACATTGCTGAAAACGGCTTCGACGCCGAGCATCACCGCGCAGCTATTTTGGCCATTGATACAGCAAGCGGTGATACCTCGGTGTTTGCCAGTGGGTTACGAAACCCGGTAGGCATGGCATGGGAGCCAGTGTCTGGCGCACTGTGGACGGTGGTTAATGAGCGCGATGAGCTTGGCGATCAGCTGGTACCTGACTACCTCACAGAAGTAGAACAGGGCGCTTTTTACGGTTGGCCGTACAGTTACTGGGGTAATAATGTGGATCAGCGCGTAGCGCCACAAAAGCCAGAGTTAGTGGCACAGGCACGCACGCCGGACTATGCGCTTGGCGCGCATACCGCGTCTTTAGGCCTTGCATTTTATACGCACAGCGCGATTCCCGCGTTGGCAGGCTCAGCCGTTATTGGTCAGCACGGCTCGTGGAATAGAGCCCAGCCGTCAGGTTATAAAGTGATCGCAGTTAACTTTGATGACGGCAAGCCTATGGGCGCTCCCATGGATCTTTTAAGTGGTTTTCTGAACAGTGAAGGTGAAGCACAGGGTCGCCCAGTAGGCGTGGCCGTCAATGGTCAGGGTGCGATTCTCGTGGCCGATGACGTTGGTAACATCATCTGGCGAGTAGCCGCAGAGCGATAAAACGTATGCACTCAACGGCTATTTCTGTGCTCTGATTGAACGACAAGGCAATCGTGATGAAAGATCTGTTTAAGTTTTGTGGCGCAAGTTTTTTAGCCAGTTTGCTGTCGGCGGCCGCGCACGCTCAGCCCTATGACATTGCGATTAACAACGGACGCGTCATTGATCCCGAAACCCAACTCGATGCCATTCGCCATGTTGGTGTTAGGGACGGAAAAATTGCCGCTGTTAGCGAGCAGCCCCTTGACGCTAACACCGTCATTGATGCGAGTGATTACGTTGTTGCGCCTGGGTTTATTGATATTCATAGCCATACCCCAACGCCTTTAGGCCAGCGTCTTAATGTTCTTGATGGGGTGACAACTCAGCTCGATACAGAGGCGGGTGCTTATCCAGTCAAACAATTCGGCAGCGCGGTGCGCGATCAGCCGCTGATTAACTACGGGGCATCCGTTGGCCACTTTGCTGCACGTATTCAAGTGATTGAAGGGGGCGATTTGCCCTATTTTTTTGAGGGCAGTCGCGTAATCACTATGGGGACGCCCGCATGGGAGCTACGCGCGACCGACGAGCAGCTTGCAGCGATTAGAGTGACGTTAGAAGAAGGTCTTACAGCGGGGGGGCTTGGCATCGGGGTTCTGCTCGACTACATGAAAGATGGCGTCGATAACCGCGAACTGGCTATGATTTTTGACGTGGCAGCTCACTACAACGCACCGGTATTCGTCCATGTGCGGCGAGGGATGCCGGGTGATCCCTCAGGTCTCGATGAGGCTCTGGCGCTGGCCATAAAAACAGGCGCCCCGCTTTTTGTGTGTCACATTACTCACAATGCGATGGGTGGTATTGCCCAGTGGCTGGCGAAGATTGATGCAGCGCGAGCACAAGGCGCGAAAGTGACTACCGAGACGCTGAGCTATTTGGCAGGTGGTACGAGTATCTCTGCCGACGTCTTTCGAAAGCGTGATTGGCAAAGTGTCTTTGACATAAGCTACGAAGATGTTCAGTGGACCGCGACGGGCGAATGGCTGACTAAAGAGTCATGGGACTACTACGCGCAACATGAACCCCATGGGGCTGTGAACCATCACTATCTCAAAGAAGCATGGCTCAAGACCGCACTCGAGTGGCCGGACATGATGATATCCACTGACGCCATGCCCGCTTTTAGCACGCAGCAACTGAGCAATCCGAATATTGCTGGCACCTTTAGTAAGGTGCTCGGAGAGTATGTCCGAGAGAAAGCTTATCTATCGCTTTCAGATGCGTTATCACGTATGAGTTTAAAGCAGGCGCAATGGCTAGAAAGCGTGGCACCTGTGTTTCAGCAGAAAGGGCGAGTGCAGTTAGGTAAAGATGCCGATCTTGTCGTCTTCAACCCTCAAACCGTTACGGCGCAAGCCACCTATGGAGACCCTTATGCGCAACCCGTGGGTATCGATTGGGTGCTTATCAATGGCGAGGTAGTCGTCGATAACGGGAAGCTGCGCGATGACGTGATGGTAGGACGGCATTTAATGGGCGCTGCGCGGAAAGTCGCTGAATAACAGCCAAGTTAAAGGGTCATAAATGAATTTTGCTTCTGACAATACAGCGCCTGTCGCCCCGAATGTTATGGACGCGTTGATGGCGGCTAATCAAGGGACCCGACCATCATACGGCGTCGACAGTGAAAGCGAGCATGCGCGAGCACTGTTTTGTGAGCTGTTTGAGACGGATTGCTCGGTTTATTTTCTTGCCTCAGGCACGGCGACCAATAGCGTTGGCTTAGCGGCGGCGACCCCTCCCCATGGCGCTATGCTCTGCTCCGACGTCGCGCATATTCATTTGGACGAGTGTGGTGCGCCTGAGTTCTTCACCGGCGGCGCGAAGCTTCAAACACTGACGTCATCGGCTGGCAAGCTAAGTCCCGATGTGTTGCGTACGCATTTCGATGAGCGGCCTATGCTGGGCCCTCATCGCTCACCCTATAAAGTGCTGTCGCTAACCCAAGGCACTGAGGCGGGGACTGTTTACTCTGTGTCAGAGCTTGAGGCCCTGAGTGCGATTGCGCGTAATCATGACTTAGTGGTGCAAATGGATGGTGCCCGTTTCGCGAATGCCGTTGCGGCGCTGGGTGTCTCTCCCGCTGAGCTTAGCTGGCGCGCAGGTGTTGATATGCTGTCGTTTGGTGGTACCAAAAATGGCTGTTTGGCGGCCGAGGCGTTGGTGGTCTTCAATAAGAGTCTTGTGGATGACGTGGAATTTCTTCGTAAGCGGGCAGGTCATCTTTGGTCGAAGGGCCGTTATTTAGGTGCGCAGTTTAACGGCTATTTAACCGATGGCTATTGGCTGACGTTGGCCGCGCATGCTAACGCTATGGCCCGTCGTCTGTCGTCAGGGCTCACGTTGCTTCCGGGCGTTGACTTGATCTACCCAACAGAGATCAATGAGGTTTTCGTGACCATGCCTGACGATTTGGTATCGGCATTACACAATGCGGGTGCGAGCTTTTACCCTTGGGTATGTCCCGGCCTCCCGGCGAGTGCAAAGGCGTACAGATTGATAACAAGCTGGAGCACTGACGACGCAGAGATTGATCAGTTTTTGACGTTGGCACAGCGCCACGGCAGTGGTTAGGTTAGCGCGCGCCGAGTGGTGCACGACTAGCAGGATGTATCTTTACCGTTTCACTTTACTGATATAGGAACAACTTACGATGCTTAAATTACACGGGTTTGCCGTCAGCAATTATTTCAATATGGTACGAATCGCACTCGAAACCAAAGGCATTCCTTATGAGGTAGTGCAGCGCTTTCCGAGTCAGGACGAGGACTGGCTTTCTTTAAGCCCGATTGGCAAAGTTCCCTGTCTTGAGACTCCTGAAGGAACCCTCGCCGAGACTATTGTGATTCTCGAGTACCTTGATGATAGCTTTCCCGATAAACCATTGATTCCAGGAACGCCTTTTGAGAAAGGCCTGACGCGACAGCTGATGCAAATGATCAAGCTTTACATCGAGCTGCCCGCGCGACGACTTTATCCCGGCGTGTTTTTTGGCGGTAAGAATTCAGATGCCGTGGTAGAGGAGGTTAAGCCTGTCCTAGAAAAGGGTGTTCGTGCGTTAAATGTCTTAGGTCGCTTTGACCCTTACCTAATGGGCGCCGAGCCCACTGCCGCCGACTTCATGCTGATGTACTCCTTAGATCTAGCTACTGCGGTAGCAAGAAAAACCTATGACTGGGATATGTTGGCCGACATCAAAGGCAGTAAGGCGTTACTGGATCGTTTAAATGAAGACCCCATTGCCGCACGAATCGCAGAAGAAAAGCAGGCTCAAATGGCTGCGTTCTTGAGCATGCGCGGCTAATGGCTCAGCGTGACAGTTGACGAGTAACAACGAGTGAGCGCGCGAGAGTGGTGCTTCGAATCCTGTGGGAGTAATGAATGACTAAACGCTGGTGGTTGCTCATAGGGCTGGTGGGTGTGCTGAGCGTTGTTGGTTGGCGCAGTCTGGGGATTAGTGCCGGCTATATCACCCACGGTCCGTCGATTGCTGCGGGTATTGGTGCGAAGCTTTTGTGCAGTGCCGAACACGTCTCGGGAATGAGTCGAGAGCAGGCGTTTGAGGATGTGAGGCAGTACTCACCGATTCTAAATGAGCTCACGGTAACTTACGATCAAGAGCACGATGCAGTGACCGCATCATTTTGGGGTATTTCCGAGAAGACTGCTCGCTACATTGAGGGTTTGGGCTGCGCGATAACATTCTCTGATACTGACGCGCGCAATCAAATAACGACCGTCGCCACGACTAAATCTGATGCTCCTTGGCCACTCGGGAGTCGGGCAGACACTATTGACCCTTCACTGCAGGTGCACGTGGCCGATATCGTCCGGGAGGATAATGCCCTCGGTTTAAATACACGTGCGTTGCTCGTCGTTCACAAGGGCCGTATCGTGGCTGAGGCTTACGATCAGGGTGCGGGTCCCGCTACGCCGCTGTTAGGTTGGTCAATGGCGAAAAGCTTAACGGCCATTATGCTGGGTAATTTAGAGCTTAAAGGCATGGTCGATCTGTCTCTGTCTCCAGGATTCCCAGGTTGGGATCAAGATGCTCGTCGGACCATTACGACGTCACATCTTTTAACAATGACCGATGGTCTCGATTTTTTAGAGACGTATGAGCCAGGGGATAATGCAACGATTATGTTGTTCGACACCCCCTCGGCCTCGGATTACGCGATGCGAGCCCCTGCGTCATCGACACCCGGTGAGCGCTACAATTACAGCTCGGGAACAGCTAATTTACTCGCGAGACACTACCAAAACCTGCTGGGTTCGCCCCAAGCAGCCTACGATGCGTTTTTTCAATCTATCTACGAGCCCTTGGGCATGCAGAATGCCGTGTTAGAGGTTGACCCCTCGGGTACCTTTGTAGGTAGTTCCTACTTCTATGCGTCCGCAAGGGATTGGGCGCGTATGGGGCAATTAATGCTCAATGGCGGTGAGTTAATGGGCCGCCGGGTTGTCAGCGAGGATTGGGTGTTGCGTGCGACGACGCCCAATACGTCGACCAACAACAAAGCCTACGGCTATCAATGGTGGCTCAACCGTGGCAATGAAGAGCTGCGTTTTCCTCTCCTACCTGAGGACGCCTATTTTGCAAACGGTAACCGTCAGCAAACTGTCATGGTCATACCGTCTGAGGACGCAGTGATTGTTCGCTTAGGTTGGACTAGCGGCGCTTATCCGATAGACATTAACGTGCGAAGCATCTTAGATCTGTTGGCCGACGCCTCTTAATACGCGGGTATGGACCGTATGGAGCGGCCGCGAAACGCAGCGTGCAGACAGTGAATTGCAAACAGCGGGGTGCAAGACGCCGCAAGTTTTTAAGGGAGGCAAAGTGAAGCTATTCAAGGGCTTTATGGGCGTTCTCAGTGTCGGCTGCATGTTGGGTATCGCGGGCACGGTGGGAGTGGTCGGAATCGGGACTACAGGGGTGTTTGCGCAAGTTAATGCGCAGCCGCGCGCGCAACTCTCTATGCAGGCTGCCACGCAGGTCATTATCGTGCGTCATGCGGAGAAAGTCTCAGGCGATGGGGATGATCCAGGGTTGACGGTACTCGGGCAGCGTCGCGCCGCTGCGCTAGCCGATATCCTTTCTGACGCCGGTGTTGGCGCAATCTTCAGTACGCAGTTCAAGCGCAATATTCAAACGGTTACGCCAATCGCAGATAAGGTCGGGCTGCGAGTCAATGTCCGCCCTATAAGCTCTGCAAGCCTCGGTGATCATGCGCGAGCCCTTGCAGCTGAAGTACGTGACATGCATGGGGGTGAAACCGTACTTATTGTGGGGCATAGCAATACGGTAGATGACCTTGTCGCAGCGTTTGGTGGTCCGACCTTGGATGATTTAGCGCACGACGACTACGATAATATCTATCTATTGATGGTCGTACCCAACAAAGCAACAGGGTTTATTCAGCTTGCTTATCCCGTACTGGCCGATGAGCAGGCTATGCCCTCAGCATCAATTAAGTCTCAACCAAACGCCATGTTTCCGTGATCACGAATAGCACAGTGCGCTCATGAGTCTGCTGACAAGGGGTTTAGGCATGGCGATTCGTAAACGCGGACCATTAAAAAGCCGGGATATCCCGGCTTTTTAATGGTTGGTTCTTGCCCCTTTGAAGGGGTTTCTGCAGTCACTGATCAAAATGCAGCGACTAAGAAAGGTGCAACAAGGGCGCAAGCAGCGATTATAACTGTTAGCAGATCTTTGTTTGTCTGGCTCATAACTTTGTATCCATAAGTGTCACAACGGGGACTAAATATAAGCCTTTTAGGGCTAATAAAGTGGTTTTCTAAGCGAATTTTTCAGTTATTATTCCGATATATACCAAAATAAACTTATAAACATAAACAAAAGTAATATTATTAAGCGTAATACCGCTGTGGCTTT
>Ga0209137_1001703_pt1 | contig 20408 bp, 27 predicted proteins | sample SaaInl5LU_22_DNA_FD_184642 | JGI IMG/M metagenome (GOLD analysis project Ga0209137, IMG submission 184642) | Marine microbial communities from expanding oxygen minimum zones in the Saanich Inlet - ESP_105LU_22_DNA (SPAdes) (version 2) | ecosystem: Environmental > Aquatic > Marine > Intertidal...
ATCCTCCGCCTCTGCCTCTGCCGCCGCCATCCTCTGATCCTCCGCCTCTGCTTCTCCGCCAGCATTCTGCTTCTCCGCCGCCATCCTCTGATCCTCCGCCGCCATCCTCTGATCCTCCTTCTGCCTCCTCTGCCTCGCCGCCAGCCTCTGATTCTCCGCCTCTGCTGCTCCGCCAGCATTCTGCTTCTCCGCCGCCATCCTCTGCTGCTCCGTCTGCCTCCTCTGCCTCTCCGCCTCAGCCTCGGCCTCCAGCCTCTGTCTCTCTGCCTCAGCCTCTTCTTCTCCTTCTCCGCCGCCTGCCTCCTCCTTCGTCGCCGGCCTCTGCTTCTTCGCCCCCGATACATTTTCCATTCCTTTTTTCACATTTCCATTCATAGAATTCGTAGCTTCTACCTTCGTAATAGCTTCAAATCTCATGTTTCCTACAGTAACAGGCTGATAAATCTCTTTTCCATTTTCATAATATATTTCAATCATTTTGATTTCTCCTGTTCCTCTTTGTTCTCCACTTCCAGACATTATTATATATTAAACTCAGATTTTATCTCAACAATAACATACCTAATAAAAGAAACATAATAACTAAAGGAATCAATACAAGGACCCATGCAATATTACGTCCCAATGACCCTTCTTTACACATTAAATTCAAAATCCATGTCCAAAAAGCAACATATAATATTTTCATTAAAAATAACAAAGTAGTATTCTCAATATCACAACTATATTGACCTAAACAATATGTATTAACATTACCAAAGTTCTGTATAGAAGCCATTATCAAAAAAATAACATTAATAACTAAATAAACATACGCAGGACTACATAATTTTCTCAAAAAATTCATCGCTATATATAAAAATACAATATATTTTCTATAAACAATGATGCTAAAATCCAAACTCAATAAATTATATTGTATAAGTGAATATTTATTCTTATATTGAAACTATATTTGTAGTAATACTAGCGAAGATGCAAGTATTTAATGTTTTCTTTTACGTGTTTTACGGAGACGTATTTTCTTGGATTTTGGCTTTCTTGATTTCTTATTACCGCCTGTAGATTTGTTGTTAGAAACAAATGAGAATGTTCCCAAATCAATTTTATCATATATTTCATCTCCATTATCAAACTTCAATACAACTTTCAATATTTTTCCTTCACCTTTTTGTTGAGCAATTGGTGGTGCTGCTGCTGGTGATGTTGATGTTTCTGGTGATGCTGATGCTGATGCTGGTGCTGGTGCTACTGTTGGTGCTTCACCTTCTACTCTTTTATATAATAAAACATAGGAATTTTTATCGAGAGTCAGAGTTTCATCTCCATAGGTGTTATATTGTTCTCCATCTCCTTTTAAACTATCATTATATGTATTCAATACGTTCCCATTATCATATGTTTGATAAATATAATGACCACTATTAGTGGTAAGGCCACTATGTAATACTGCCCCAATTAAAGAAAATTTTTTTTTGTCAATTACAACTTCATGGTCTACATTGAAACTCGGATCATTCACACGTTTCACCGATTTATTGTCTGAAGTAGGCTCGAATCTAGTTAATGATATAATAATATATTTATTTATTTCACTATCGATTACAAGTTTTTCTTCACGATAACTATTATAATTTTTATTATTTTCTGCTTCTAACTTTCTACAATCCGCTAATTGATTATTTGAGTCCATTTCTATTTTTGTATCCATCGTAGAAATCGCTTCTGTAATACTTTGTTTATTGTTAATGGGTACGGGTATCATATCCAAGGACGTGTGAGTCACCTGTTTTTCTTCCTGTTTTTCTTCCTGTTTTTCTTCCGTACAATAGAAAATATTTTTTTGATGGACGCGATAAAGTTCAGTAATATCCGTGTTTCTATCAAATAAGAATAATAATCCGCGAAGAAATTCGGCAGCATCATGTTGTCCTCCAAGTGCTGTGAAGATTTTCCCACGAGTATCAGTAACAAGTGATATCAATTCTGTTTTTGCTTTTATCAACTTATAACGAGGATGAGTAGGTCCATAATCGTCCAATTTGTTTTTTCCTAATGGTTCACCCCAATCAGGGTTACTTTCCATTAGTTCAAATATTTTTTTTAGTGCCTTGACTTTTTCTATATCTGGAAAAATAACTTCATCAAGGCTATCCCAATCAGTAGTCATAATTTTAACACGAAAATCTTCCATTGAATATAACATTTGTAAAGAAGCACTCATAAAACATGTGTTTAAGCAATTTGGAAGTCCTGTTTCTGACATTATTATATATATTATCCATATTTTTTTATATCAATCATAAACCGCCATGTAAAAAATACAATATATTATAATGAAATAACAAATTGTACTAAATTTACTCATTACCTAATAAGATCTTACTTGCTTGTTGTAATCCTGGTGTAGTACCGAAACTACTTAAATTACCTTGTGTAAAAGGCGCACCTAATAAAACAGAGCCACCTTTCACCATTCTTTTTGGACGTTTTTTCTTTCCACCTGCAATAACAGGAGGTGTCATGACATTCGTATTATATGGATAAAAATGATGTAAACCTAAATTTCCGCCGTAAACATAGCCACCAACGCGACTATTATTTCGTCTAGACCTGTTTTTAGAAGTTTTACGTAGTGGTGCACTAACATAGCCGCCGTATTTATGTTTTCTAGTACCTCCTTTTCGTAGTATGGTTACAGATGGATTACTAAATCCGGTATATAAATGATGTGAAGGTATAACTCTTGGTTTGTCACGCACGGACATTATTAGTTTCCGCATTCTAGGATCATTTGGACTATACGAATTTTTAGTCTTTCCTTTGCTTCTTTTTCTTCTTCTACTTCTTGAAGAATCCATGTATATATTAACACTATATATTTTAACAATAATTCTGTAATATTATTCAATATCTACATGAGTAAGCATATGTCGCCTACAACACACATTATAAAGACGTAATTCGTCTAACACAATACCTTCCGCAGTTTTCTCCATATTTGTATTTGTTAAATATTCAACTTTATCAACAGATTTATTGTCACGCAATTTGTATTTTCTTACTTGCGCTAAATAGAAGCGATATTTATTGGCTAACACATTTCCACATGTATGACACTTAACAGGAATAATCATTGTATAGAACTATATAATGTAGTTATTTTATTTTCTTTCATAATGAATTCAATTTTTTAAATGAACGATGAAATAGAATTAAATAACTAATAATACTATATAACATAATTAATGCTTATTATAGATTCATGGACTGGTAGACTCGGAAATAATATATTACAAATTATACGTGCAATACATTATGGATTAGTGAATAATCATAGTAATATAATATTGCCCTTTCATAAATTTATTACAAATAAAGAAATTGTATTAAACGATATATCGGATAAAAATAATACCGTTAAAAATAATTTCTTCTATTTGAAGCATTTCAATATGGAAGACCCTGACCCTTACATAATGAGAAACTATTTCCAGAAATATATATTACCAATATTCAAAGTTCAACCAATAATAAATGATATGGAAGACACTGATACATTATATATACATTTTCGTGGAGGTGACATATTTTCAAAACATCCTCATAAGGCATACGTTCAGCCTCCATTGAGTTATTACATGACCATTATGAAAGACTATAAAAATATTAAATTAATATGTGAAGATAAATCAAATCCATGTATAAATGAACTGATGAAATTAGATAATGTGGAGTATACAAGTAATACATTAGAGAAGGATTTAGAGATATTGGGGTCAGCACAAAACATAGTAATTGGTTTTGGTACTTTCGGGTTTCTATTATATTTGATGAATACCAATCTAACAAACTTATATTTACCAAAGTATTTTGTAGATGAGTTACCTAAAGGTTCATGGGGAAATGATATTAAAGTAACAATTGTTGAACTACCGGGTTATATTAAAGTGGGCGAGTGGATAAATAGCACCGAACAGCGAAAACTTATGCTAGAGTATTAGTTAAGAAATTTAATTATATTGTTTTTAATATTATCATTATAGTCTATATTAGAATTAAAATCTCCTCCTGTAGTTTTTATTTCAAAATGATTTACTAGACGAGATGTTCCAAACTTTTCCTGCCAACTATTTCTTATTGGTGAAAATACTAAAATTTTTGTATTAAGGTTCATAAAAAGAATATTTGTTAAATGTGCTCCTTCAATCGTTACAAAGTGAGTTGTTTATGAAATAATCTTACTTGTTCTTCAAATGTCTTTGTTCCCATATCTACTATAATCTCATCAAATAAATGATTTAATTCATTATTATAATTCATCATTTTTCTTCTACTAGCATCATCGCGAAAGTATAACACTTTATAAATTGTTCTATTTGAATTTTCTTTGATATTATATTTATTAAATACACTTGTTCTTATTATTTCCATAACTTGTTTATACCAGTGAAGATTTAAAATGGAACGCCTCCGGCGTTATGGATTTTAATTCGTTACTGATATCTGACCCTTAAACGATTGAAAATGTCCCATTTTAAATCTTCAAGGGTTTAAAATATTTATGATTTTTTATATTGCGATAGGTTTTTATAAATGGGGTATCAATTCCAGTATTATTAATTTCAAACTTTATATTTAAATGGTCTATAACACACTTTGTTATATTATATTCCCAATCACTTAAATCGTCGTCTAAAATCCATTTAATTGAATTATCTTCAATATATTTTACAATACCATGAAATAATACATCATGTAAGAAATGACCTATATTTACAGGATGATTTTTCCATACATGTTTAATATTAAAAATATTATTCATATTTATATAATTATATAAAGATAAATATTTGCAAATATTTATATTATGGATAATTATTTATCAATTAACTTACCGATATGCAAACTTAATGATGGAAAATTTATGATTCCTGAAAGTTGTGATAGAATATGGTTTGATGTAGGTACATCAATAAATTCACCAAATGGAGTTCAGTTTTTAAAACGGAATAAAAATGGATTTGTAATAGGATTTGAACCTAATCCTAGAATGTATTTTACAATATATTCGATGTATTATATGAATGAAAATAAATGGTTACTAGATAATAAACATGAAACAGCTGAAATAGAAAAACAAAAAAGAATTAAAAATCAAAAAAGACAGATATTTAATGATACAGAGGAATTCATAAAAAAGGAAGATTATATGAATAGATATATTATAATTCCAACTGCTATTAGTAGTACCATTGGTACATTAACTATGTATAATAATAAACATGAGGGAAGCACAAGTTTAGAAAGAGGATGGAATAATAATATATTAAATGATACTTTTAAGGTAAATAGTGATACATTAAAAAAATATATTGAAATGATACCTGATAGATATGAATATATAGAACATGTTAAGATAGATTGTGAAGGTCATGATATAGAAGTTATAAAATCTTGTGGAGATTTAATTGATAAAGTAGCTGTTTTTACAATTGAAGATAACAATGCATCTTCGTATTTAATAAATACTGGAAAATTCAAATTATTAGAAAAACAAAATGGTAGTATAAGCTATATAAATATTAAATACGAACACTTAGTTGATAAACTAGATTATTTTATTAGAGTTTAAATAAATAATAATTATTATATATCAATAATAATTATTTACACATATTTTGTATGATCTGAAGCTGTTCTTCATTTATATTTACAGTAGCATTTCTAAAATCCTTTACATTACCTGTTGTAATATTAATAGGTAGTCTTTTATAATTAATATTCGCGATTTTACACCATCTAATATAATTATCAGTATTAGAATTTCCTGGATACATTTCTAACAACATTGAATTATTTTTCATAAATATACACCACGACAATCCTGCACCATGAACACCAATTAGTATATCAGTATTAGCAATTTTTTCAATTTGTTCTTTAACATTATGATTTTCCAAATATATATAATTAATATTATATGGTTCTAGTTTATCTTTAATATAGTCTATATTTGTTATTTCCCTTGTTCCCTTTCTTAAAATGAATGTTATATTTTTTGTATTATTATTTGTATATTCTATATTAAAATTATTTAATATTGTATTTTTAAAATCATTAAATAATGGTTCTTTATTAAAATTAATACTTTCATTAACATGAAAAATATTATTAACATTAATATATTCATTTTGTTTAAATGTATCGTAGTTATTTTTAAACTTATTATAGTCAAATCCCAATCCTTTAAAAATTAAATCATTGTATTGACATTCTGTTATATTACCTTGCCGAATATAAAATCCTTTAAAAAATATAGGATACATCATATCACATACAATATTATTTTTTTTTAGATACTTATATGTTATAAATATATGATGCATTAAATGCCAAATATTATTTATATGTGTCATAGGAATTAATAGTAAATTATTGTATGTTATATCACTATTTTCAAAATTATCAGGTAGTTTATCTAATTGAATATGTGAAAATTTCATACCATATTCTGTAAAACACTGTAGGTTTGAGTTATTATCAGAAAATATCGTATTTGAATCGCATGTAATTAATAATTTCATAGACGTATATAATTATATTAGTAATATTTAAATAATTATTACTTAAATATAAAAATATAATATTATAATATTATAATATGGTGAAAGTTATTGCTGAAATTGGTATTAACCATAGTGGTTCTATGGATGAATGTAAAAAAATGATGATGTTATCAAAAGTATCAGGTTGTGATTACGCAAAAATACAGAAAAGAAATCCTGATATTTGTGTTCCAGAAAATCAAAAATCTGTTATGAGAAAGACACCTTGGGGCGAAATGACTTATCTTGAATATAAACATCGTTTAGAATTTTCTGAGGAACAAATAAAAGAATTATGTGATTATGCAAAAGAAATAGGTATTGAATTTTTTGCTAGTGTTTGGGATTTAGATAGTGTAGCGTTAATGGCTAAGTATACAAAAATTGTCAAGTTAGGAAGTCCAGTAATTAATGATCTAGAATTATTAAAAGCAACACGTGATGCATTTGATTTTGTTATTATTAGTACTGGTATGAGTACAGAAGAAGAAATAGAAAAGGCAGTTGAAGTAGCAAAACCCGATGTAATTATGCATACTAATTCTACCTATCCATGTCCAGCAGAAGATTTAAATTTACGTTATATTGAACATTTACGTGAAAAATATGGTAATAAAGCAGAAATAGGATATAGCGGACACGAATATGGTTTAGTAACAACTTTTGCTGCTGTTGCAATGGGTTCAACATGGGTAGAAAGACATATTACCATGGATAGAGAGGCGTGGGGGTCGGATCAAAAAGCCAGTATTGAACCTTCTGGGTTATTTAAATTAGTTAAAGGTATTCGCGATATTGAACTTGCCACAAAATATGAACCAGGTCCAAGAAAACAATTTGAAGGCGAAAATTTTAAAAAAAGTACATTAAGGAAATAATATTATAACAAAATAAGATTTAAATATTATTCTGTTATATTAAAAAATGGAATATTACATTAAAAATAAAATAATTAATCAAGATATAAAATTATATCATAAAGGCGTACGTGATGATGATTCTATTAATGTTTTTAAAGATAACAAAACAGGAGCATTAGTATTAGATAAAATAAAAGAACAAAATTATGAATCAAAAGGTTTAAATTATTGGGATAGTAACAATGTGATAGAAGCACGTAATAAAACATATGATGATGATATTCGCCGTTATAATCAAATAAAAAATATTAATTACACAACTTTATTGGATTTTGGGTGTGGTAATGGTGGATTATTAAAAATTATAAAAAATAATCATGAAGATAAAAATGTTATTGGATTAGAATTAAATGAAAGTTTAATAGAGTATTTGAATAATGAAAATATTCCAACATATAACGATATTAATAAAATACCAGATAATATAGATTGTATAATGTTAAATCATGTATTAGAACATTTATATGACCCTATTAGTAGTTTAAAAAATATTAAATATAAAATGAATGAAAAAACACTATTAATAATTGAAGTACCACATGCAGATGATTTTTTAATTAATGAATATAATTGTAATGACTTTAAAAAATTTACATTCTGGTCGGAACATTTAATTTTACATACAGAAAAAAGTTTATTAAATTTACTGAATATAGTTGGATTTTCGAATATAAAAATTACATATTATCAAAGATATAATATTTTTAATCATTTATATTGGTTATCTAATGGAAAACCAGGGGGACATAAAAATAATAATTATAATGATAACGAATTAATTGAATCATATAATAATTTTCTAATAAAAAATAAAAAAACGGATACGTTAATAGCACATTGTTATATTTAAACTTATAATATTAACTTAAATCAGAAATAACATCTATATCAAGATTATCATTTTGTTCCATAATAAATGGTAAAATATTTTTACCACTTATTGTATTTTCATTTAATAATGATGTGTTTAGTATATCAATATATCCATTATGTAGATAGCATTGAGGTAAGATTTGTCTTGGTTGATTATATGGTTCATAAATATTATTTATTTCATTAAACAGAGGTGTTAATGTATTATTATTTAATGAATACATTTTATATGGTGATTTTTCAAAAGGAATAACACTTCGTAAACTATCAAATTTATCTCTATTTTTAATAAATAATTCTAATGCTTTATTTATATCTTCTATTTTTCGTGTAGGAGATGTAGGTCTTAATTGTAGTATTATATCACAACTATAATTCTCATTTGTTTTTAACCAATTTACACAATGGTTTATAAATTCAAAATCAGTAGATAAGTCATTACTAATTTCAGAAGGACGTATAAAAGGAACTTCCGCTCCATATGTTCTTGCAATATTTGCATATTCTTGTGAATCAGTAGAAACAATTATTCTCATGTTATAATGACATTTTTGTGCTTGTTCAATAGACCATGCTAAAAGTGGTTTACCATTATAATCCATAATATTTTTATTTTTTATACCTTTTGAACCTGAACGAGCTGGAATTATACATAAGATCCCAACCATATAAATATAATACAAATATAATATTTATATGATTATTTTTGTTGATATTGATGAAACAATTTGTTATTATGAAGGTGAAAGAGATTATAATCTAGCGAAACCGTATTATGATAGAATAGAAAAAATAAATAAATTATATAATGATGGAAATACAATTATTTATTGGACAGCAAGAGGTAGTGTCACTCAACAAAATTGGTTTGATGTTACATATAAACAATTAATTGAATGGAAATGTAAATTCCATGAATTAAGAATGGGGAAACCAGCATATGATTTATTTATTGATGATAAAAATATTAATAGTGATGAATATTTTAATTGATTATTTAATTAAAATCTAATTATATATATTTAATTTACTTAAATCTTTACAAGTTCCTGAACTTTCTTGATCTGGATTATCATCTTTAATATTTTCAAACAATTCTAATCCACGTGCAGCTTGTTCTGGTGTCATATACATATTCCATCCCATTGATTTAATTGGGTCATCTTTATATAACATATAATTTACACCATCATCACTCATTGTTCTACCTTCATATCTAACTGTTCTAAACCAATCATATGCATCTTTATCATCTAACAAAATCATTCCTCCTTTTCCTATTGGTATATGTTTTCTAATATGAAAAGATAGACAATGAAATGTATTTGGTTTATACATTCCACGTCTCATTCTTACAGCACCATCATAAATTGGATATGGTTTTAATTGATATGCACCACTCCATTCTATATCTTCAAATTCAACTTCACATCCTGTATGTTTAATAGTGCAAGGAACTGAAATCCATGTCTTAGAAGGAATAGTGACTTTACCAGTAGCTTTTAAATATTTCAAACACAAAAATAGAGCATCCGTACAATTATCAACAGAAACAGCATATTTACTACCTGCATATTCTGCCATTTTTTGTTCGAATAAATGAACGACACCCCACGCATCATTTACACCATATTTTAACATAACTTTATTAAATGTTTCTTTTTCTTTATCCCAAATGTCACGTGCTTTGTATAACTGATTTTCTATCTTCACTCTTTTATAATATCCACCTTCTATATATTTAGTATTTGTACTAGCAGAATATTTATTATAATTTTCTTCATAATAATTTAATGGTAAAATTCTAAAATCAAAACTAACTCTTGTTTCTCCTGTTTTATTTATTTCATTATTATGATTACATAAATTTCCATTAAAACAAATTGTTTCTCCTGCTTCTAATAATATTTTTTCATATTTATTTAATCTTGGCATTTTTTCTACGTTTACAGTATTAGTATCATACATATTTGTTAATGCCATAATAAAATTTACTTCTCCCAATGGGTGTTTATGTAATTCATCAGAATCATGATGATTTACTACAATAGCAACATTATTAGGTAACATTACACGAAATGTTGGAAATTTTTGTACCATTGCTTCATTTAATCCTAAAAAGGGTAATATTTCATTTTTAATGAAACGATCATATTCATTTTGAATTTCCCAACCTTCATCTAATCGTTTATAAAATTTTTTATGAAATTCAGTATTACTATCTTTTCCTACTTCTGTAAATACATCATAATGTTCTTCTTGTATTATATGTAAGCTATTTAATTCTTTATTAAATAGTTCTGTAACCAATTTAACGAATTTATATTTTGATACATCAAAATTTATTTTTTGAAGATGTTTTTTACCATATACCATTTCTGTTGGAAAATCAAACTTATTCATATATAAGATATTATAATATAATATATTATAATACATCTAAATTAACTTATTACATTTATAAAATTTAGCATTTGGGTTTACAGTATTAATCCAAAAATTATCATAATATTTCCAATAATCTTTAGTTTTTATATTATAGTCTAATAAATTCATTATATTTTCACCTTTAGAATTCCATAATTCATGCTTTTTATTTTTTTCAATCCATTTTTTAGAATGAATTATATATTTTTCTTCTTTACCTAAAAATCCAGCAGTTACACAAAATGTACTAGAAGTATTTATTAAAATATCACATTCACTTAATATACACCAATCATAAATATAATGTTTATTTTCTTTTGTTGCTGGTCCTAAATCAAATTTATATTGCTTTTCATTCAAATATTCAATTGTTTTCAAAAAGGATGGAAATTTTTTATCATCAGTACATAAAATAAAAATATACTCTTTATTAATTAAATTATTTACTACAAAATCAATAGAATCTTTATAGTATTCAAATTCATGAACTTCTCTACCATTATTACCATCAGCCGTAATTATATCACCACCTCTAAAGTGAATACCTATATATAAAATATTATTTTTTAATTTGGGTTTATATTCATCTTTCAATTCTAAAAAACATCTTGGGTCTTTATTGGTAATTTTATAAAAAACGTTATGTAAACAATATGCAGGGTCATCAATACAATAGTCAAAACTTTGAAAGTCTAAACTTTCATTATCTAATATTGATTTGCAAAATAATCCTTTCTTTACTTTTTTTGTTTCAACGTGTGAAACTATGTTTTTAAAAAATTTATTTCCTTCCCACTCGCAACAAGATGCTTTTATATTATTATTATTTGCTATTTGAACTAATGAATTATATTGTAAAATTTTATTACCAAATCTACCACTTGTTATTTTATCTATTCTTATAGACATTATATATATATATATATATAATGAATAAAAAGAAATCAATTTGTATAATAGGAAAAGGACCAAGTTTACTATTAGGAAATAGTAGTATGTATAATGACTTTGATGAAATTGCTTTAATAAATTGGCCAATTATGGATGATAAATATTTACCAAAAAGGTGTGATTCTATGTTTACACATTATTTTGGGGATCAAGAAATATATGAAAATAGAAAAAAAATGTTAGTTACTTCAAATCCATGGAGTAACGATGATATCATTAAGTATGGTGTTAAAAATATTTATTGTAGTATTCCAAATGATGAAAATTATATAAAAAAATTTATTCCAAACAATTATTACAATATAAAGATTCATAAAAATTTGAGACATATAAATGATATTATGAAATTTGATAATAATACTGGTATGTTTGCTCTAACATATTATTGCGAACAACCGGATGTTGAAAAAATATTTTTTATTGGATTTGATGCATATATTGGTAAAACTAAAGAAGAGAATTATTATTTTACTATTCCTGATAAAATTACAGGGCAATATTCAACAATTGATAATGATTGTCATGATAGAAAATTAACAATAGATTATATACAGAATATATGTAAAAAATATCCAAATATTCATTTTAATTATATATCAAAAATAAACTTTAAAGAATACGATAATTTTAAAAAATATAAATTTTAATAACATTATGTAAAATATATTATGTTATTAAATTTTAATTTACATATTTTCTTTTTTTGTAAATACTATTAAATTATCAAACACATGTTGCCATACATATGGCATTTCATTTTCATCATCCGCTTTTTTAGAAGGTAAACATTTGTTTTTTATTTTTTCAGTTTCTAAACCATTAAATTCATAATTATATTTTTCAAATAAATTAATCCAAAATATTTTAGGTTGACAATTTATATGTCCAGTTCCACCCTGGCCAGGGGGTGCAGCGGTAAATATGATAACCCCATTTGATAAATTAACTAAATTTTTTACTAAATTTTCACTAAATTCTGTTGGAATATGTTCGGCTACTTCAATACTTGTAGCACAATCATATTTTTCATTTGAAATAATATCTTTTGTTACATCACCAAATTCAATATGATCAATTAAACCAGGTATTTTTTCTATACCATTTTTAATTTCTTCAAAACAATACTCATAACCTTTTACTACTTTCCCATCATTATAAAATGGTTCTAGAAATGTTCCTATTGAACATCCCAAATCAACAACACTATCAAAATTATAAATACCTTTAATAATTGAAGAAAAATTTACATTTTTTTTTCTAAACCATTTAATATGATAATTATGAAAATCTTCTGTATATAAACCTTTTATAAATTTTTCATTATAGTTTTTAGAATCAAAATTTTTTATTTCATTAGGCATAATATATATATATAATTATACTATTTAAATACTTTTATATAATTATTTATAATGAAATTGGTTGCGGCATTAACAGCAAAAAATGAAGACTGGATTATTGGTAAGACATTAGAGGTGTTATCTAAATTTTGTGATAAAATTATAATTTTGGATGATAATAGTACTGATAAAACAGAAGAAATTTGTAAATCATTTGAAAAAGTTGAATGGAATATCAGAAAAAAGAGAGAAAATATATGGCAAAGAAATGAGGCAGAAGGTTTAAATGAATGTTTTCATTTAGCAGCAAAACATAATCCTGAATATATTCTTATGTTAGATGCCGATGAAATACCAACACCGAGCTTTATAAATTTTTTTAATAATATTAATAAATCAATTAATGCTTGGAGTGTAAGATTAATTAATTTATTTAACGACGAAAGACATTATAGAAAAGATAATTTTAAAACTTTAACTGGTGTTAGCATTACTCATGATCCATTTTTAAATAATGGTTGGAGAAAAACTATTTTAGTTAAATATGATAAAAATTATGCTTATACTTATAATTTTAATATTCAAAAAGGAGGTACTAGTAAATTTCATCCATCACCTCAAAATATACCAAATCCTGTTAAAAATACAGAAGATTTTTATGTAGTTCATTATGGAAAAATAAATCCTACTTATATATCCGGCGAAAAGGATAACTTTTATGCGTTAATAGAACATAAAGATGGTAAAGGTTCAATGGAACAAAGATTAAGACATCATCAATTGTGTAGAACAGGTGCTGGTCCAAATGGTCCTGAATATATTGAGTGTCCAAAAGAATGGTTTTGGGCTTAAATAATTGTAATTGGAAGTATATTAGCATCTGGATTTTGTTGAAATATAATTATTAAGTAAAAATAGTTTTTCTTATATTTAAATATAAATATATTTATTATATAATGAAATCAATTATTATTTTTGGTAAAGGACCTTCCGTTTCAAAGTGCACTAGAGACATAGTAGAAAAATATAATGATATTGCCATTGTTAATTATCCTGTATTGAATACATTTTTTACATCATTAATTTCTGATAAAAAAATTAAATATCATTTTGCTAATCTAAGTACATATGATGAAAAATATACAGATGAAGTAAACAATAAACTTAAAATTGAAAGTATTATAAATACTAATTTTAAAAATAAAAATGCTTATAAAAATTATATTAATAATAATGATTTATTTAAAGATTCAATTCGTGAAAAATACGAAACATATTTTAAAAAAAATTTTGATTTAGATCCTAATAGTGGAATACTAGCTTTACAATTTTTAATAGATACTGGTGAATATGATAATATTTTATTAGTCGGTTTTGATAATTATAAAATAGGAGAGCAAACATACTATTATCCTATTGATAATATTAATTCAAAAATAAAATATTTGATTAATAAAAATATTATTACTAATGATGGAAATTTTAATATTGTATCTGGTCATAATCCTGAAAAAACAGAAATTTATTTATCATCATTGAAAAATAAATATCCAAATATTAGTATAGGAAGATTATTCAATCACTCTTAAGAAACAAAAATTCCCACCTTTCTCATAATCTCCTATGTTGGATGATTCATATGTATATATATCTTCTAAATTAAAAAAATGTTTGGCATATTCAACAAACTTATATTTGAATTCATTATCGCAACTATTAAAATCATCTATTAAAATAATACTTTCCTTTTCTAAATTTTCTTTAAAATGTAAATATGATATATTTCTACCATTTCCATTCGGACCATCTAATATTACTATATCATATTTATCATGGATATCATTTTCTTGTATACTATAAAAACAATTTCTTTGTCGCCATGTAGGAGGTGCTCTTCTTATTGAGAAAACATTCTTATTAAAAATTTTAGTTTCCATTTGTTTATTAAAATCATTTTCATTACATTCTATTAAATCACGAATATAAAGGTTTAAACATCTATCATTTTCAGTTTTTTTGTAACTCCATTTTAAATCATTATCAAAACTAGTTATTTCAAGTACGTCTTCATCTTTTTTACGTAAATTATTATAATCTAGAAAAAATTTTGTAGACATTCCTGAACCAAATTCTAAAATTCTTAATTTTTCTTTTTTTTTTAGTTTTTCATCTAAAATGTCAATTAATTTCAAATAAACATTTTTATTTAATCCTGCTCCAATATTATATTTATCTAAATTCATATATAATAAATTATATTATACATTTAAATACTTTATTTTAAAATATACTTTAATTATTTATAGAATAAATATAAAATTCTGCTGTTGATAAAGATGGATATTTATTAGGTTCATGATGAATTAATTTTGCGTTTTTAAAATTCATATCTATATATTCTGTGAATTTACGATGATAAACATGTGAACCATTATATGTTTCAATCCAATTAGTTGAATATATAATTACAAATTTATCTGTTGAATTAAATAAATCATTCATATATTTTTCATAAACTACATCTTCTACTAAATGGTAAATTACATCTAATGAAATTGATAAATCATATTTATTAGAATATTTATAATATTCATCGTATGTTACAAATTTTTTTTTTTCAATATCTTTATATTTTTGTTTACAAATATTTATTACATGTTCACTTATATCTACACCAAGATAGTTATCAACATTAAAGAATTGCATTTGATTACCATCCCCAGAACCAAACTCAATAATATTTGATATATTATTTTCATTTACAAATTTATTTATAAATTCCGATTTATATTCACATAATACTCCATATGAACCAGAACCAGAATTTCCTCCTTTTTTATATCTTTCATTCCAAATTTTTTCTACTCTTGAATTTTTATTTAAATTCATATATAATATTCATTATATAAATTTAAATACTTTTTCACAAACATCAATTCCATAAGGATTTTCAATGACGTCACTAACTTCTTCATGAAAAAAATCAATATTATCTACTATATTAGTATCAATTAATTTTCCTAATCCACATTCTATTGTTTCTGGACGTTCTGTTGTATCTCTACATACTAAAACTCGTTTATTAGCACACACTGCTTCCTCTTGTAATCCACCACTATCCGTTATAATTCCTTTACTATTAGATATTAAATGGACCATATTTTCATAATTTTGAGGTTCTAATAATATGATGTTTGCTTGATTCAATACTGTTTTACTATCTGGCAATGATGGATGAGTTATATATACAAATTTATTTTTAGTAGACAATTCATTTAATTGATTCCACATAATATCCATTTTTTTTCCTCTATTTTCACGACGATGAAGCGTTACTACTACATAATCTTTACAATTATCTATAATATACTGTATTTTATTGGATGGACTTGTATTTTCAAATATATATTTATAAATATCAACAACTGTATTTCCAACTAAATGAACGTTAGTTTCAATTCCCTCCTTTTCAAGATTGGTTACTGATAATTTTGTAGGACATAAATGAATACTGGCAATTTGTGATATTAATCGTCTATTTATTTCTTCGGGAAATGGACTATATTTATTATTGGTTCGTAATCCTGCTTCTAAATGTATTACTGGTATTTGAAAATGGAACGCACTTAATGCTAGAGAATATGCAGTAGTTGTATCGCCTTGAACAACAATTTTTAAAAAATTATTTTCTTGAAATAATTTGTTAGCTTCTAATAAAATTTTACTTGATAAATCGTTTAATGTTTGTCTGTGAACCATTATATTATTAAATACAAAATCTGGTTCATCTATATATTTATAAAAATCTTCTATCAAACTTTCATGTTGGCCTGAAAATAACGTCTTATATAGAATTTTTTTTTGTTTAAACATATTAATAAGAGGTATCAATTTAATCAATTCTGGTCTTGTGCCAAAACATATCAAATACATATACTTAATTAGATTCAATTAATTTTAAATCATAATTATCAATAAAGTATTTTTCAACATTACTGCGAAGTTCTTTGGATGTCTTTTTATATGAACTATGTTCATCTAATGCGTATTTATTATTAGATATGTCACATTCGTCGTCACGTGTTGATTGCTTACCTATATATGATTTAATATTTCCTTTTATTTTTGCAGAATAACATAAATGCATATCTTCACCTGTGTCGTAAGTATATGGCTCAATACTGAACATATAGTGTAACCATTTTTTTTTGAAACACCATAAGTGACCTACGAAATCTATTAAAACACTATTTTTGCGCATTCCAGTATCACGTGGACAACGTAATTCACAATTATTATAATGTCCTACTCTACCATTACCACCAATAATACTATCCAAACTTGTACATTGGTCTAGATAATTTTTGATACAATTTTTTCCGGGTATAATATCGTCGTCCATAACAATACAATATTCTACTGGAAAGGTAAAACATGCAGCAAATCTACCGAAAAACTTTGTATTATAATCACTTTTTATATGAATAAAATTATACTTATCCTTTAAGTCTTGAATATTTACATGATTTTCATTTTGAAACACAACTAAATAATCAGGAGATATTGTTTGATTTTGTAAACTTTGTAATTGTCTTTCTAAATTATTACGTTTATATTGTGTCAAAACTACCAAAAGTGACATTTTATATTATATGTTTATATTTAATATTTTTATTTATATAATAAATAAAATAACTAATAATATTATACAATTAATTATGTATGAAAATATAATTGCCATACCTTTTCGTGATAGAGATGCACATTTAAAACATTTTATAGAAAACACATTACCACAAATTGAAGAACATTTACCAAACACGAGAGTTGTAGTAATAGAACAAGATAAAGAGGGATTATTTAATCGCGGTGTATTATTAAATGTGGCATTCAAAGAATATCAAAATAAAACCAAGTATTTTTTTACACATGATGTTGACATAATTCCCACATTAGATAAAGTTAAAACAATTTATACAAGAGAAGATATAGATGTATTTCGTATCAAATCAGCACCTGGCGATAGATTGGGTGGTATTATTAAATTAAAACATGATGTAATATTTGATATTAATGGGTTTCCAAATTATATATGGGGATGGGGAATAGAAGACAGAGCATTATATTACAGATGTTTCATAAGAAATATTGATATTAAAAGTAATGGTAATAAAGCATTTAAAATACTGCCACATCGTTCTAATGGAGTAGTAAGATATACTGGTGAAAAAAAAAGAATTTCAGATATGTGGAGGAAAGATTATATTGATAGTTTAGATGATAAACAAAAAGAGGACATGGTCATGAATTCTGGATTGAATAATCTAGAATACACCATACTTGAACGAAAAATGATACATAATATAGTAGAACTTATTAAGGTTCAAATTTAATAAATATAAGAGTTATTTTTTCCTTGTTGCCCAAAAGGGATATGACATAGATTCACCATTTCCGAAGGTTTTAAACCATGTTTCGTCAGTTAATATAATTGAACCGTGTTTTTTTCTAATTACACTTAGTATACTTTGTTCATGTCTATTATCTACAAAATATGACTCTTGTTTTTTATTATAATAGTCTGTAAATAATAATGGGTTATTATTCATAACATCATACCATTCATCGATAATAATATTCAGATTTTCATTATTTTTCATTATAAGAATTCCATCTAATATTTGTCCGCTATTGGCATTTTTACTATTTATATCAATATTGAAATAATCAAATATTTCCTTTGTAGTATATTTATTTTCACGATGGGGCATCTGAAATGAAATAATACCTTTATCTGAATTGTTTAACATTTCAATATATTCGTTAAATCGCTTTTTTCCATGAATATTGATAGAACAACCAGCATCTAAGTATATTAAAATATCATTAACATTAATCTCATTTAATTTTTTTTTAATTATATATGGTCGCCATAAACCATATCCGGCTATTCTCTTTTGTTTCAATATATCTTGAAATTTTGTTTTGAAAGTATCATCTAAAATATTTGGACTATAAACATCCATTGTATCGAACCATCCACTATTCACACTTTCATTGTATATTCTTTTTTTTGCTTTTGCAAAATTATTATCCCCATATGTTATTAAATGTATTTGTTGCGACATAATATTATATATAATATTATATATAATAACATATGATAAAAAGATTTTTTTGAAAAATATAATACAAATAAGATAATAACAACAATATGTGTAATCCAACATAGTTAATCAGGTAAATAAACATTTTGTATGTTTATCTATGGATGTGTCTATCAAATTAGTTCTATTCCTTCCTCTATCAGATTTGTTCAAAAAATAATAATGATTAAAGTGAATAGTATTACGAGGGACATCGTACATTTTCCCACCTCGTAGAATTTTATGAACACAATAAATAGAAACATTCTTTGGAATAATAAAATTTTTTTCTCGTCCAGATGGCGTTAATTTGTCACAGTTGTATATTTTTAAAAAATTAAATTCATCACTAGGTAGATCATCTGGGTTATAAAAAAATTTATTTAACATACGGAAACTTCCTATATTGTCAGTATTAATATTTTGAGTATCTATTAAATTATTAAAAAAACTGTCTATGTTTGTATCAGTAGTTTGAATATTAACATATTCGTCAATATCAAACATTCCAATATACTTACTTGTTTTAAATGCCCATATTGCATGATTTTCTCGTGTTGATTGACCACTAATACCTGATACCTTCATTCGTTTTGGGTAACTCCATTTAATTAATATAACTAAACCAGTTTTGATAAAATCTTCAATAATAATTTCTAAATTACTCGTTTTTTCTAATGACTTCTCCGATTGTTGGTCGTCTATACTACTGTTATCATATATAATAAAACGTTCTACGCCAATATTTTTATGGAACTGTATCCATTGTCTAATGTAATTATCTTCATTATGTACCATTGTAGACATAATAATTTCATTTTCAAAATCGGGATATTTATTTACATTTATATTTATATTTTTTCCATTAATGGTTAATTCAATCACGTCAGTGTATGCTATTTTGTCTTTCAACACATATAAATGTGTATGTTTGTGAGGACAACTTATATGGTCAAATTTTTTGTTATTATATCTAATGTCTAAAGATTTTGGATGCCATGGTGCAACTATTATTATATTATCGTTTGTATTATGAAAAATATCATATATATTGAACTCACTTAGTGCCACCGGATTATATATCATATATTATATATATTATATGTGATAACTATTTTTGCAAACAAAGCAATATATTCTCTA
>Ga0209137_1001704_pt1 | contig 20407 bp, 18 predicted proteins | sample SaaInl5LU_22_DNA_FD_184642 | JGI IMG/M metagenome (GOLD analysis project Ga0209137, IMG submission 184642) | Marine microbial communities from expanding oxygen minimum zones in the Saanich Inlet - ESP_105LU_22_DNA (SPAdes) (version 2) | ecosystem: Environmental > Aquatic > Marine > Intertidal...
ACGTGCGTCGTACCGCGACTCCGCAGCTCACAACTGATGTCGACGCACCCATCTTATTGCTTGATCTCGGTCGAGGCGCTAATCGTTTGGGTGGGTCAGTGCTGGCTCAAAGCTTTGGTCAGCTTGGAGATCGTTGCCCCGATATCGACGCAAATTCGGTTCGCGCCCTGTTTGAATTGATTCAATGGGCCGTCAGTGAAGGTGTATTGCACGCCTATCACGATCGTTCCGACGGTGGAGCCCTGGTCTCGGTATTAGAGATGGCCTTTGCCGGCCATGCAGGCCTAGAGCTTTCGTTGCCGGTGTCCAGTGATCAGCTATTGGGTGCCGCGTTCAGTGAGGAAATCGGCGCCGTTGTTCAGGTCAAGGCTGATCGAGCCGACGCCTTTGTCAGTCGCTGCAAGGCTTTGGGCTTGGAAGATTGCATTGTGCCTTTGGGTTTCGCGAATAATTCTGACGAGATTACGGTTGCGGTTGAGGAAGGCGTTGTGTTGGCGGAGTCTAGGACAACGCTTCAGAAACTTTGGGCTCGCACTAGTTACGAGATTCAGAAGCTCAGAGACAATCCAGAATGCGCCGAGCAAGAATACGAAGGTATTCGGGCGGATGACCCCGGAATGTCGGTGCGCCTGACCTTTGATCAAAATGATGACATTGCCGCGCCCTATCTAAACGTCAAGAGTAAACCCAAATTTGCCATCTTGCGTGAGCAGGGTGTTAATGGTCAGGTGGAAATGGCCGCAGCCTTCGATCGCGCCGGGTTTGAAGCGGTTGATGTGCATATGAGCGACTTGGTGTCTGGTCGACATAGCCTTCAAGACTTCAAGGGCTTAGTGGCCTGTGGTGGTTTTTCGTTTGGTGACGTGTTGGGTGCAGGGTCCGGTTGGGCTAAGTCTATTCTGTTTAATCAGGCGCTGTCGGAGCAATTTCAAGCGTTTTTCGAGCGTAATGACACCTTAAGCTTGGGTGTTTGTAATGGTTGTCAGATGCTGTCGCAGTTAGCGCCTCTGATTCCTGGTGCGGCCCACTGGCCACGTTTTCGGCGCAATACCTCTGAGCAGTTCGAAGCACGCGTCGCGCTGGTGGAAGTGATGGAGTCGCCCTCTATTCTACTTCGAGGGATGCAGGGTAGTGTCATGCCGATCGCCGTGGCTCATGGTGAAGGACGCGCTCAGTGGTTTGATGCAAATAGTCAGTCTCAAGCCTTGAATTCCGGATTAGTCAGCCTCAAGTATGTAGACAATGATCTTCGCGCAACCGAGGTGTACCCGAGCAATCCAAACGGGTCGCCACAGGGTGTGACCGGATTTTGCAGTGACGACGGCAGAGTTACGATCATGATGCCACACCCTGAGCGGGTGTTTAGAGCGATTCAAAACTCGTGGTGTCCGACGGACTGGCAAGAGGATGGCGCCTGGATGCGTTTGTTCAGGAATGCTAGGGTGTGGATGGATTAAAACAACAACGGGGCAGGCAGAGCCTGCCCGCAATTCGGGCGGCAAACGGTCGGTGTCGTGAAGTGAGTCAATAATTCTATGAGTAAGCTATGTTAAACCGTTATTCCCTCTGGAAAAACCTGCTAGTTTTGGTGTTTGTGCTGTTTGGGTTTGTCTATGCAGCCCCAAATCTTTATGCACCTGACCCTGCAATTCAGATAACGAGCGCCAGCAGCGGCCAAACCATCAGCGACGCCACCTTAGACCGCGCACTGGATGCATTGCAACAATCGGGTATTGATCACTTTGGTGAGTCAATCTCCGGTAATGGCCGCAACGCATTAATTCGACTGAAATCAGCAGATCAACAGCTTATTGGGCAAGCACGCATCGCAAGAGCGCTGGGCGACGGCTATATTGTGGCGCTTAATTTAGCGCCAACAACCCCTGAATGGTTAACCGACTTAGGCGCTCAGCCGATGAAGCTTGGGCTAGACCTGAGTGGCGGCGTACATTTTAAACTTGAGGTTGATATTGACGCGGCCCTAGAGCGCAGGCATGAGTATTATTTGACTGCGGTCAAAAAGCTGTTGCGAGAAAATCGCATCAGAGGTTTGGTAGATTTGGACGAGCAGGGCGCCGTTGTCTCTCAGTACGGTAGCGAGCAGGAGCGGGAAGACGCGCGCAGCGCGATTGCAGACGAAATGCCCGAACTTATGTTTGATCGTCTCGAAGAACAAGAAGGCCAGTTCGGTCTAAAAGTCAGCATGACCGAGCAGGCAAAGGCGCAGCTCGTTGACTACGCGGTAGCGCAGAATCTAACGACCCTGCGTAATCGAGTGAATGAGCTGGGGGTTTCCGAGCCGCTGGTGCAGCGCCAGGGGCGTAATCGTATTGTGGTCGAACTCCCGGGTATTCAAGATACCGCTGAAGCAAAGCGTATTTTGGGTAAAGTTGCGAACCTAGAATTTCGCTTGGTTGCGAGCAGTAATGCACGCCCCTCGGAAAAACAGCGGTTCGAATACCGTAGTGAAGATCGGTTAGGTATGAGCGAGTGGTTGGAGCGTGACGTTATCATTACCGGTGAGCGCGTATCCAATGCAGCAGCAGGGTTTGATCAAAACGGCCGCCCCAATGTGAGCATTAGCCTCGATAGCGAGGGGGGTACGCTCATGTCGCGAGCGACTCGCAACAATGTCAAGCGTCGTATGGGGGTTCTATTTATCGAGCGTAAATACAAGACTTCTTATGATGTCGCAGCCGATGGCAGTGATGTCATTACCAAAATACCCTACGATGAAAAACGGATTCTGACAGCTCCCGTTATCCAGCAAGCCCTGGGAGCTCAGTTTCAGATAACTGGGCTGGACAGCCCGCTAGAGGCGAGCGAACTGGCTTTGATGTTGCGCGCCGGGGCTTTGGCGGCCCCCATCTCGTTTGTTGAAGAGCGCACAGTCGGGCCATCGCTTGGGGCAGAGAACATAGAATTGGGTGTAAAATCAGTGCAGCTCGGTCTGGCTCTAGTCGTTATTTTTATGTTGTTCTACTATCGCGCCTTTGGTGCTGTGGCGGTTGTCGCTCTGGCCTGCAACCTCGTGTTGCTGCTGGCGTTTATGTCCCTGTTGGGGGCGACACTGACGCTGCCTGGTATTGCGGGTATTGTTCTTACGGTCGGTATGGCCGTGGACGCCAACGTGCTAATCTTTTCGAGGATTCGAGAGGAGCTGAATGGCGGATCTAGTGCCCAGATGGCCATTCATAAAGGCTTTGAGCAGGCCTTAAGCACGATTTTAGATGCGAATATCACCACGCTGATCGTCGCTGTTATTCTCTACGCAGTGGGCACGGGTCCAATCAAAGGATTTGCCGTTACCCTATCACTCGGCATTTTGACGTCGATGTTCACCGCGATCATTGGAACTAGGGCCTTAATTAATTTGATCTACGGTGGTCGAAAAGTTAAGACCCTGTCGATTGGTGGAGTCGCAAAATGAAGATTATTGACTTTATGGCATGGCGTCGTCTGGCTGCGGGGCTATCAATTGCCTTAATGCTGGCAAGTGTCGTCTCGCTCGGTGTTAAGGAGTTGAGCTGGGGGCTAGATTTTACTGGGGGCACCTTAGTCGAAGTGGAATACGCCGACTCGGCAGATTTAACGGTTATCCGTCAGACCCTGCAGTCGCGTGGTTACGAGGGGGCGATCGTGGTGAGCTTTGGGACTGATCGTGACGTGCTAATTCGCTTGCCTGCGGGTACCTCTGATGAGCAAGGTGCGGCCTTGTTGGGTATTTTACAAAGCGAGTCTGAGGTTGACGTAGAGTTGCGGCGGATCGAATTCGTCGGCCCTCAAGTCGGCGAGGAACTTCGTGAACAGGGTGGTTTAGCTATGCTGTTGGCGCTTGGCTTGGTAATGCTCTACATTGCTTTTCGGTTTCAGTTCAAGTTTGCGCTAGGTGCCGTGGGTGCCTTAGCCCATGACGTCATTATCGTGTTAGGTTTCTTCTCGTTGTTTGACTTAGAGTTCGACTTAACGGTGTTAGCGGCGATTTTAGCGGTGATTGGCTACTCCCTGAACGATACCATCGTCGTAAGCGATCGCATTCGGGAAAATTTCCGCAAGTTGCGTCGTACAGATCCATTGGAAGTGATTAATCAATCGTTAAGCGAGACTCTGGGTCGGACCTTGGTGACCTCGTTAACAACCTTGTTGGTGCTAATTTCGTTGGCTGTTGTGGGCGGCGAAATGATCCACGGTTTCGCGCTAGCACTGTTGGTTGGTGTGTTTGTCGGTACGTACTCGTCGATTTACGTCGCTGCGAATTTGCTGATCGCTTTGGGTGTCAGCAAAGAAGATTTGGTGATGCCCATTCAGGAAGGAGCAGACGAGCTGGCGATTGAGCCCTAGAGTTCGCTGCTAAGTGGCTGATTCCGATCGGAATCAGCCCTGGCTTTGCCGCGTTAAATGGTCTTAGACTTTGCTGCGACGATCTGTAGTACTGACTTAAAGGCTCGCGGGTTGCCGGCAACAATGTTGCCGGATTCCATAAACTTTTCGCCGCCATCAAAGTCGCTGACTAGGCCGCCCGCCTCTTTTATTAAAAGAACCCCTGCGGCCATATCCCAGGGCGCTAGCCCCATCTCCCAGAAAGCATCTAGGCGCCCAGCGGCGACATAGGCTAAATCAAGAGAGGCTGCTCCGGCGCGTCTTATTCCGGCGCTTTTTGAGGCGATTTCGGCCAAGGCAGCGGAATAACTCGACAGGTGCTCGGCGCAATGTCCTTTGAATGGGATTCCGGTGCCCACCAGTGCGGCATCGAGACCCTGTGTATTTGATACACGTATACGGCGGCCGTTAAACTGTGCGCCCCTTCCCCGGGAGGCAGTGAATTCCTCGCGTAAGACAGGATTATGAATGACCGCGTGCTCCAGTTTTCCCTTATAGGTGCAGGCAATCGATACCGCGAAATGAGGGATGCCGCGCAAATAGTTGGTGGTACCGTCTAAGGGATCAATAATCCACACATAGTCGGCGTTTTCTGGCCCCGTTCGTCCCGATTCTTCGCCAATAAACGCGTGTTCCGGGTAGGTTTTGGCAAGCTGTTGAATAATGTCACGTTCGGAGTTGCGATCAACCTCCGAGACGAAGTCGTTGGTGCCTTTGCTATCGACTGGCAGGCGATCCAGTTCATCTGCTGCGCGAACAATCGTGTCGCCCGCTTTTCGGGCTGCGCGCAGCGCTATGCTAACCATTGGTTCCATGGTGTTTAGGTCCTGCTGAATTAAGCGCGCGAGTATACCAGTGGCGGACCTCCTTCGCACGGAGAAAACTGGTACACTTTGTCACTAATTTAGCCGCGAGAAATGCAATGTTTGAATCTGTGCGTGTAGTCTTAGTCGAGCCGTCTCACCCTGGTAATATCGGGGGAGTTGCGCGTGCTATGAAGAATATGGGCTTCGATCATTTAGTGTTAGTCAAGCCCAAACGTTTCCCCGATGAAGAAGCGGTGTGGCGCGCCGCGTCAGCGGTCGATATTTTAGACCATGCCGTCGTGGTCAGTAGTGTAGCCGAGGCCATAGCAGACTGCCACTTCGTGGTCGGCACAAGCGCGCGTGAACGTCGAATTCCATGGCCCATACTCGATTCTAGGCGGGCGGCCGTGCAAATCACGTCGCAGCGTTCTATGGGGCAGGTGGCCATGCTTTTTGGGCGTGAAGATCGGGGGCTAACGAACGACGAGCTCAAGCTTTGTGATTTGCATGTGAATGTGCCTACAGACGATGCGTATCGCTCGCTTAATTTGGCGATGGCGGTGCAAATAATGTGCTACGAGCTCAGAATGCATGCATTGTACGATGCTTTACCAGAGCGCTCGGATAACGACTGGGATGCGCCTTTCGCTACTAAGCAGGCCATGCAGAGATTCTACCAGCACCTTGAGCAGACCCTGATCGATATTGAGTTTCTGGATCCGGCTGCACCGCGACAATTGATGACGCGCTTGCAGAGACTTTACAACCGAATGCGCATTGATGAAATGGAACTCAATATTTTGAGAGGCATGCTAACCGAAACACAAAAAGTGGTTTTCGAGCGCAGTGCACTTCGCGCGAAACTTAAGCAAAAGACCGATGAAGATGAATAATAAGCCAATTTACTTAGATTATTTAGCGACGACACCGATTGCGCCTGAAGTCAAAGAGGCAATGCTCGGGTGTCTTGATGAGACGGGTGATTTTGGCAATCCAGCATCGAGGACTCATGTGTATGGATGGCAGGCGGAGCACCGTGTAGAGGTTGGCAGGGGTGCAATTGCAGATTTGATTGGTGCTGATTCGCGCGAGATTATTTTTACGTCGGGTGCGACCGAGGCAAATAATCTTGCGATTAAGGGTGTGTTCGAGGCCTTGAATTGTGCGGGCCATTTTGTCACTAGTGCGATTGAGCACAAGGCTGTGTTAGACCCTGCTAATCAGTTGCAGCGCAAAGGGGTTGGCGTGTCGTTTTTGCCCGCAACCAAAGAGGGTTTGATTGATATCGATACACTTGAACGCTCATTGCGTGAAGAAACCAAGCTGGTATCAATTATGTGGGTCAACAATGAGCTCGGCACGATTAACCCGATCAAAGAAATCGCGCAGCTCGTTAAGTCAAAGGGCATCTTATTTCACGTCGATGCCGCTCAGGCTGTAGGGAAATTGCCAATTAATTTGGCCGATGTGCCCATCGACTTTATGTCATTGTCGGCGCACAAACTGTATGGACCAAAAGGTATTGGTGCTCTGTTTGTGCGGAAGGGTGCCATACCCGCCCCTGTGGCTCAAATTCACGGTGGTGGACATGAACGAGGCTTTCGCAGTGGCACCTTGGCTACTCATCAGATTGCGGGTTTCGGCGCTGCGGCAAGGCTTGCAAGCCAGCGTTGGGAGGAAGATCAAGCGCACTACGCCAGCTTAGGTGGGTATATGACCCAGCGTCTTCTCGGGGTCGAGGGAGCCACTCTGAACGGTAGTTTAACGACGAGGCTGCCTCAGGCTGCAAATGTGTCTTTTGATGGGGTGGAGGGTGAGGCGTTGCTATCTGCTCTGGTGGGACTGGCAATTTCTTCAGGGTCGGCATGTAACTCGGCCGTCATGAAACCGTCTCACGTGCTGTTGGGTATTGGGGCAGGGCGTGCGCGTGCCGACAGTGCCTTTCGGTTTAGTCTCGGGCGCTCGACGCGTCGCGAAGATATCGATGCGGCGATCGATGAGCTTGACGCTACTCTGCGTATGTTGCGTGGTAAGCCCTTGGATTAACGAAGAAAATTAGGCGCCTCGAATGGTAAAAAAACCAGTGTGTTAAGGTGCGCGACGTGCCCAAAGTCCGTATAATATGCGGCCAACTCGGGATGCCCCCGAGTCCGATCTTGAATTAAACGACTTGGAGTAGTACCAATGGCAGTAGAACGCACTTTATCTATCGTTAAACCCGATGCAGTCGGCAAAAATGTCATCGGCGAGATTTACTCTCGTTTTGAGTCTAATGGGCTAAAAATTGTTGCTGCAAAAATGGTGCGTTTGACCGATGCCACCGCTGGTGGATTTTACGCTGAGCATAAAGAGCGTCCATTTTTTCCAGACTTGATCGAGTTTATGACGTCAGGTCCTGTTATGGTCCAGGTGCTTGAAGGCGAAAACGCCGTGATGAAAAACCGTGAGCTAATGGGTGCCACTAACCCTAAAGAAGCGGCGGCGGGTACGATTCGCGCAGACTTCGCGCAATCCATTGACGCCAATGCGGTACACGGGTCTGATTCTCCTGCGTCAGCAGAGCGCGAAATCAATTACTTTTTTGCGCAAACGGAACTGTGCGATCGCGCCTAATGGGTACTGATACGCTTCCGGCTGCTACCCGTGACTCACGAGTGAACTTGCTCGGGTTGACCCGTGCGCAGATGGAAGCGTTTTTTGCGGAGTGTGGAGAAAAGTCTTTTCGCGCTCAGCAGGTCATGAAATGGATTCACCACCATGGCGTGTGTGATTTCGAAGCCATGACCAATTTGTCAAAGTCACTTCGGGCCAAGCTTAGCGAGCGCGCTTGCATTCGGCCGCCCGAAGTGGTCAGCCGTCACGATTCGGCCGACGGAACTCGCAAGTGGCTGGTTCGCTCACTGGAAGGCGGTTTGATTGAATCGGTTCTGATTCCCGATGGTGATCGCGCGACCTTGTGTGTCTCGTCTCAGGTGGGATGCAGTTTAGACTGTAGCTTTTGCTCAACGGGTAAGCAGGGCTTCGAGCGCGATCTGACAGCCTCGGATATTATCGGTCAGGTGTGGCTCGCTATAGAGTCATTCGATGCCTTTCAGCCAGGAAAAGAGCGGGTCGTGACCAACGTGGTGATGATGGGCATGGGTGAGCCTTTGCTGAACTTCGATGCGGTGGTGTCGGCTATGGATCTGATGATGGATGATCTTGCGTATGGCTTGTCGAAGCGCCGAGTGACACTAAGTACTTCTGGTGTCGTTCCAGCGCTTGATAAACTCGCTGAAGTGAGTTGCGTCAGTTTGGCGGTATCTTTGCATGCACCGAACGATGCCTTGCGAAACCAGCTGGTGCCGATCAACCGTAAGTACCCAATCGCGGAGTTACTGGCAAGCGCACAACGCTACTTGGATGCCCAGAATGATCGCAAGCGGGTGGTAACGATCGAATATACATTGATCGCCGGAGTTAACGACCAGCCTGAGCACGCCAGAGAACTGGCTGTGTTGTTGAAAGAGTTCCCCTGTAAAATTAATTTAATTCCCTTCAATACCTTTCCTGGATCCTCGTATGAGCGCCCAAGTGGCAATGCAGTGTCTAGGTTTTGGCAAGTGTTGATCGACGCGGGATACATCGTTACTGTGCGAACCACGCGCGGTGATGATATTAGCGCGGCTTGTGGTCAGCTCGTGGGTGACGTTGTCGATCGAACAAAACGATCACAGCGACACAAAGCAGCTATGGCTGATCAAGTCGAAGTGGTAGAGGTACGATGATGCGCGCGTTCATTGCCTTGTTTGTGCTGATCTTCTTAGCGGGTTGCGTAACCACCAATGAGACGGTATTCACCAACCAAGAAGCCCCCGACGTGGCGTTAAAACGCCGTGTTGAATTGGCTCGTGCCTACATAGGTGAGGGTAATTGGGATAATGCAAAACGCAATCTCAAACTTGCGGCAGACATTGACCCAAACAATGCAGAGGTCTACGAGGCCTTTGCTTTGGTGTATCAATCGACCGGTGAGTTTGACGCGGCCGAAGAAAATTTCCGTAAGGCTTTGGCCCTGGACAAAACTCTGTCGCGCGCACGCAACAACTTTGCCGCGTATTTATTTGGGCAGCAGCGATTTGCGGAAGCCGAGCAAGAGCTCGACGTGGTCGTACGCGACACACTCTACAGCGGGCGGCCTCAAGCCTTCACCAACTTGGGTGTGTGTCGTGCTCGTCTCGGTAAAAGCGAGGCGGCTATTCAAGCGCTCGAAAGGGCCTTGACTATGGAGGCTCGCAACCCCATGGCACTGTTGACGCTATCGCAGTTGCTGTTGGAGCGGGCTGACTATGCAACCGCACAAAACTACTACCTGGCGTATCGCAAACTTGTGCGAGCACAGCCGGCTGTGGGGTTGTGGACGGGTATCCGTTTAGCAAAAGCGCTTGAGCTTGCGGACGAACAAGCGAGCTTAGAGCTCGCGTTACAGAATATGTATCCGGAATCACAAGAGGCAAACGCTTTGCGTGAAGAGCGTCAAACGTCAACGTCACGGGTTATAGAGGCCAACTAATGCACGCAGCAAGTCCAATCGTTCGTCGTAAGAGCCGGAAAATATGGGTAGGCAGTGTGCCGGTTGGCGGTGACGCCCCGATTAGCGTTCAAAGCATGACCAATACAGAGACCTGCGATGTCGAGGCAACCGTCGCTCAGATTCAAGCGATTGCGGATGCCGGTGCCGACATTGTGAGAGTGTCAGTCCCGAGTATGGAGGCGGCTGAAGCGTTCAAATCAATTCGTCAACGAGTCGGCGTTCCGCTGGTTGCGGATATTCATTTTGATCATCAGATCGCTCTGGCGGTAGCAGAGTATGGCGTGGACTGTTTGCGGATCAATCCTGGCAATATAGGGCGAATGGAAAAGGTGCAAGAGGTTATACACTCGGCGCGAGATAAGGGTATCCCAATTCGCATTGGCGTAAACGCGGGGTCACTGGGCAAAGAGTTGCAGCGCAAATATGGTGAACCTACCGCAGAGGCCCTAGTTGAGTCCGCGATGAATCATGTAGACCTACTTGACCGATTCAACTATCCGGACTTTAAAGTGAGCGTAAAGGCCTCAGACATCTTTATGGCGGTCGATGCCTACAGACTCTTGGCTACAAAGATCGATCAGCCGCTGCATCTGGGTATTACCGAGGCCGGTGGTTTTCGTAATGGCACTGTAAAATCGGCTATCGGGCTGGGGTTGTTGTTGATGGAAGGCATCGGCGACACCATTCGAATTTCGTTAGCGGCCGATCCTGTCCAAGAAGTAAAAGTTGGGTTCGATATTCTTAAGAGTCTAAAGTTGCGTAGCAACGGCATTAACTTCATTGCATGCCCAAGTTGTTCGCGCCAGAACTTCGATGTGATTGCGACGATGAACGAATTGGAGCTGCGTTTGGAAGATATTCGTCAACCCATGGATGTAGCCATTATCGGCTGTGTGGTAAACGGTCCTGGCGAGGCCAGAGAGGCCGATGTGGGCTTGACTGGCGCAAGTCCAAACAACCTCATTTACCTGGATGGTAAACCCAATCATAAGATCGACAATAAAGACTTTGTGGACCATCTAGAGCAAGTCATCCGCACTAAAGCCTTGGACCTGGGGCGCGGTGCTGCGGAAGCTGATGCCAATATCATTGCAAAGAATTAGTAGGTATACGCTATGAAAACCCAGCAAGCCATTCGCGGCATGCCCGATATACTCCCCGTCGATACAGGGTCATGGCAGTGGCTGGAACAGAAAGTGCGCACGTTGGTACAGTCTTATGGGTACCAAGAGATCCGCATGCCGATTTTGGAGGCCACTGGTTTGTTTGCGCGGTCTATCGGGGAAGTGACTGATATCGTAGAAAAAGAGATGTACACGTTTGCAGATCGCAATGGTGATTCTTTGACCTTGCGCCCCGAGGGAACGGCAGGCTGCGTGCGTGCTGCCATTCAAAATAACTTAATTAACACCCCTCAGCGTTTGTGGTATCAAGGGCCAATGTTTCGCCATGAGCGTCCTCAAAAAGGTCGGCTGCGTCAGTTCCAGCAAATTGGCCTGGAAGTGTTTGGGGTTGCAAGCCCAGACGCCGATGCAGAGTTAATTGCACTCAGCGCTCGATTGTGGCGAGAACTCGGTGTTGCCGAAGTTCTCGAGCTCCAACTAAATAGCATTGGCAGCAGCGAGGCGAGAGTTGCCTACAAGGCCGCCTTGGTAGAGTATTTGAGCGATTTTCAACATGAGCTGGACGAGGATAGTCAGCGAAGATTCGCGACCAATCCGCTGCGCATACTAGACAGCAAAAATGTTAGAACTCAAGAACTCCTTGATCAAGCGCCTAACCTGCAGGACTTTTTAGACACCGAGTCATTTGATGATTTCGCAGCGCTGCGGGATTATCTTGACAGCGCTGGCGTTGCTTATCGGGTTAATACAAGACTGGTACGTGGCTTAGACTATTACAACAAGACAGTCTTCGAATGGGTTACCACTGAGCTGGGCGCTCAGGGTACGATTTGCGCCGGCGGGCGCTACGATGGATTGGTTCAACAGCTTGGGGGTAAAGCCACACCAGGTGTCGGGTTTGCCATGGGGCTTGAGCGAGTGTTGCTGCTGTTAGCGGCGCAAGGGGTGGAGGCTCCCAGGTCGGCGCCGCTGGCCTTCGCTGTCGGGGTGGGAGACGCCGGCGCAAGAGCTTGCTTTGCGGGTGTTGAAACTGTGCGAAACGGCTTGCTCCAACCCGATATTCGTTTGAATACTGGCGGTGGGAGTTTCAGAGCCCAGATGAAGCGAGCGGATAAATCTGGTGCTACGGTTGCGTTGATTTGGGGCGAGACCGAAGCCGAGAACAATACGGTCACGATTAAGCATTTGCGGAGTGATGAGCCTCAGGTGACAGTAACGATGGGTTTACTAGCACAAGAACTCGAACGAATTTGCAATACCATGTAGAGTAGCGGCCTTAGCCGCAATTAAAGCGAAAAGGAAGAGTCAGTGGACGCTTACAGAACGGAAGAAGAACAGGTCGAAGCCATAAAACGTTGGTGGAACGATAACGGCAAAGGCGTTTTGGCCGCGGTTGTGATTGGAGTGCTCGGCAGCCTTGGTTGGCAGAGTTGGCAGGGCCGGCAAGAAGCCCAATCTGAAGCGGCTTCAGGAATCTATCAGCAACTTTTAGCGTTAAGCTCGCAAGAACTCACGAGTGATTCCGATAAGGTGCGTCTCGATGAGTTGGTCGCTTCTTTGACTGAGGATTATTCGGGTACGGGCTACGCTGAACTGGCGCGGTTGCTGCAGATATCGAGCTGGGTCTCGCAGGGGCGCACCCAAGACGCCTTAGGTGCGCTTGAGACTCTAGAGCACCGTGTCGCGGATGACGCAGCGATGTATCCCGTCGTTAAGCTGCGGCGTGCGAGACTGCAAGCTGCGCTAGGCGATACAGCACAAGCAATGCGTGCATTCGAGTCTTTAGCTGGGACCTCCGTCGCCGCTGCAGCTTGGCAGGCTAGGGCAGATATTCACATCGTTCAGCAGGAATACTCATCGGCCGCCGAAGCCCTGAGTTTGGCCCTAGCGGCCGATGACAGCAGCGACCTACAAGCCGATCTCGAGGTCAAGTTGGCCTTTGTGAAAGCACGGCAAGATATCGATATAAACACACCGAATAGCGGAGACTGAGAATGTTATTGATGCTAAAACGCGCTGTGGTGATTGGCTTGGTTACCGCGACAGCGGGCTGCTCCACGATCTCTGGTTGGTTTTCGTTGGACAATGAAGAGGTGAATCAACCGGCAGAGCTTCAAAAAATTCAGGAGAGTGCTCGTCTCAAAAAGCTGTGGAGCGAGAGTGTGGGTAACGGTCAAGGTAATGGGTTGTACCGGCTAATGCCCGTGATACAGGGAGATCGCATTTATGCCGCATCTAATGAAGGTGAAGTGGTTGCCCTACAGTTAAGTTCTGGTAAGCGCGTTTGGCGTCAAGAGCTGGATCAAAGTGTCTCTGGTGGTGTCGGGGTCAGTGGGAATACTGTGTTTCTTGGAACCTCCGAGGGACAGGTCCTTGCCCTAGATGCCGGCAGCGGTGCGGTGGTATGGCGCCAGACATTGCGAGGCGAAGTGCTCTCTGCACCGCAGTCTGATGGAAATGTTGTTGTGGTCCAAACCTACGATGGGCGCGCGCAGGGCCTTGATGCGAAGACAGGTGATTTACTGTGGACGTACGACAGTAATGTACCCGTGCTCACCATCCGCGGTACCTCGACTCCAATCGTGCGCGACGGTAATGCGTATGTGGGTTTTGCGAATGGTCGCGTCGTTGCTTTCGATGCTGAAAAAGGTACGGTTGAGTGGGAATTGCGCGTGGCGATTGCACAGGGACGTTCCGAAATCGAGCGTATGGTTGATATTGACGGGGCTCTAGAAATTATTGCGAACGAACTTTACGCAGCAAGCTATCAAGGCTATCTGGTGGCGGCAGATGTTCGCACGGGTAGGAAGCTCTGGCAGCAAGAAGTATCGACTGTAAATGGCGTCTCTCAGGGGTTCAGCAATGTCTACGTTGCGGATCAAGACGGCGTCGTGTCCGCGTATTACCGCAACGGGCAAGGGTTGAGATGGACTCAAACTGATTTATCTTACCGCGCGCCTACTAAGCCAGTGCCGGTTTCGAGTTATCTTGTGTTTACCGATTTCGAGGGTGTGCTTCATGTTCTTTCGCAGGTCGATGGGCGTTTTGTGGCTCGTGAAAAGCTCGGTGATCCTGCTCGCGCCGATATTATTATCGAGGGGAATCGATTCTTTGTTTATACCGACAAAGGTAAGTTGATCGCCTATGAGGTCAGCGCCAAGGATTAATCCATGAAACCGGTCATCGCTCTAATGGGGCGCCCTAATGTCGGTAAGTCGACCTTATTTAATCAGTTAACGCGATCGCGCGATGCCTTGGTGGCGGACTTCTCGGGGCTGACGCGCGACCGAAAGTACGGCGAGGGTAAAGTTGGTGAGCGGCCCTATGTCGTTATCGATACTGGCGGAATTACTGGCGATGAGAATGGCATTGATCTACCCATGGCACAGCAGTCCATGGCGGCAGCTGATGAGGCGGACATAGTCTTACTCATATTAGACGCTCGCGCCGGCTTAACTGGCGTCGACCAAGAGTTGGTCAGTCTGCTGCGGCGTCAAAGTATTCCGTTTCATGTTGTCGTCAATAAAATCGATGGCATGAATAGTGACACGGCCATGGGCGATTTTTACTCTCTAGGTATTGATCCTTTATATCGAATCGCCGCGTCCCATAATAGGGGTGTGCGGTCGATGATCGAAGAGGTCCTCGCACCTTTTCCTGAGGACGAAATCACCGCAGAGGAGCAGGCGCACGGTATTAAAGTCGCCATTGTGGGCAGGCCGAACGTGGGTAAGTCAACGCTCGTCAATAGGATGCTTGGGGAAGAACGTGTGGTTGTTTACGATCACCCGGGCACGACTCGAGACAGCGTCTATATCGACTTTGAGCGCGAGGGTGAACAGTACACGCTGATTGATACCGCCGGTGTGCGGCGTCGTAAAAATGTTAGAGAGAGTGTCGAGAAGTTCTCAATTGTAAAAACCTTGAAAGCGATCGACGACAGCAACGTAGTCTTACTGTTGATGGACGCACACGAGGGTATTGTTGACCAAGATATGCATCTGCTTGGGCATTGTATCGAAGCTGGACGTGCCTTAGTGGTGGTGGTCAACAAATGGGATGGTCTTGATGAATACCAAAAGGACCGTATTAAAGACTCGATATCGCGACGCCTGAAGTTTGTTGAGTTTGCACAGATGCACTTTATCTCGGCCTTGCACGGCAGTGGCGTAGGACATCTTTACCAAGCAATACATACGGCGTATCTGGCGGCGACCCAGAAACTGAGCACTAATTATTTAACCCGGATCTTAGAAGGTGCGGTATCGGATCATCCGCCGCCCATGGTAAACAGTCGTCGAATCAAGCTACGCTACGCGCACGCTGGTGGCCAAAACCCTCCCCGGATTGTGGTTCATGGCAATCAAACGACCAAGGTGCCTGCATCGTATGAGCGCTATTTAGAGAATGTTTATCGGCGTGAATTGGGTATTGAGGGAACGCCGATTAAAATCGAATTTCGGACCACCGAGAACCCCTACGCGGGGCGTAAGAACAAATTGACGCAGCGTCAAATTTCTCGTAAACGCCGTTTGATGGCGCACGTAAAAAAGAAGAAGTAAGCGTTTAAGCTAACGTATCACTCGACTGGGCGGGCTAACCGCTCAGTTCACCGACAGGACCTCGCGCTCTTTTGGCACGCTGTTATAGTTCCCTATAACAGCTATCAAGGAGCCGCTCATGCGAGTCATTCAAGTTATCCTACTCTGTAGCACCGTCTTGCTCGGTGCGACCTCGTCTCATGCTGCAGAGGTTGTGACACATACTTATCAAATTCAGGGCTTTAACCGTGTTGTGTTAAGCGGGCATCATGAGCTTGAACTGAGTCTTGGCGATTTCTCTGTTCAGGTCCAGAGTATGCAAGATGGCGACACCTTGATATCGCAAGATGACAATACGCTATTCTTGGGAAAGTCTCAGCAAGGGCTTTACTACGACGAGCCGGTGAAATTTAGAGTCAGTCTTCCTGAGCTTGAAAGGGTGACGTTACGAGGCAGTGGACGAATATTTGTGCGGCCTGTAACGACTAACCAAGCGCTGAACTTCGAACTTCAAGGTTCTGGGTCGGTGTATTTGCACGACGGTGAATTTGCGGATCTGACGTTTGTGCTTGGTGGATCGGGTGACGTCGATGCGAGTGGAATCGCTGTTGAAAGGTTAGTGGTCAACATAGCGGGTTCCGGGGCAGTTCAGATTGGTACCTTGCGAGCAGTATCTACTCTGGTTTCTATCGGTGGGTCCGGCGATTTTGGCGTTATCGATGACTGCGTCGTCGTTGATAATGTCACAGTCAACATCGCCGGCAGCGGAGACTTCAACGGCGAGACATGTGCCGTTGATGCGACCAGCGCAAACATTATTGGTAGTGGTGACGTTCGCATCGGCTCAACTGGTCGAGTGAACGCCAACATCATCGGATCGGGCAACGTCTATTACCGAGCTGCAGGCACTACGTCAGCGTCGATCCTAGGTTCTGGTGAACTCAAGAAGATAGATTAAGGAGTCAGCATCATGGACTGGCGACCAGACCAACCGATATACCGGCAAATAGCCGACGTCATCGCCTCGCGAATTGTCGACGCCTCTTTGCGTGAGGGCACCAGTATCCCATCCGTCAGACAGTTAGCGAGCGATTTTCGAGTCAATCATTTAACGGTCAATAAGGCGTATCAGTCGCTCATAGAAGACGAGGTGTTGTGCTCTAAACGCGGCGTGGGTGTTTTTGTGTGCGAGGGCGCGCAAGCTAAGTTGCGAAAATCCCTGCAACACCATTTTTTCGACATCGAGTTACCCCGAGTTTACGACAAAGCGCTGCGCTTGGGGATTAGTTCGACACAGTTGTGCGACCGTTTCGCGCAGTGGGAGCAAGAACAATGACCAACATAATTGAAGTGAGCAATCTAACAAAGCAGTATCAGGGTAACTATGCAATCAAGTCTTTGGATTGGCGCGTAGGAGAGGGCAGTATCGTTGGCCTCATAGGCCCGAATGGTGCCGGTAAGACGACTTTGTTGCGAGCCCTGTTAGGGTTGACCCACAGCGAGGGTACGCTGCAAGTCATGGGAAAGGACCCTCGTACTGAGCGACATCAGCTGATGCAGGACGTGGCTTTCATTGCAGACACGGCTGTGCTGCCGCGCTGGCTGCGGGTAGATCAGCTAATTTCTTACGTAGAGGGTGTTCAGCCAAAATTTGATCGAGCAAAAGCAGAGCGATTCTTGGATCAAACGTCGGTAGGAGCGAAGGCCCGAATCGGCACTTTATCAAAGGGTATGATGGTACAGCTGCACTTGGCCCTGACCTTGGCTGTCGATGCTCGGCTGTTGATTCTCGATGAACCCACCTTGGGCTTGGACATCTTGTATCGAAAGCAGTTTTTCGACCAGCTTCTCAATGATTACTTTGATGCAGAACGTACCATCGTAATATCGACTCACCAAGTCGAAGAGGTTCAGCAGATCCTCACGCACTTTGTATTTTTGAAAAACGGCGAAATGCTCATGAATGCCCCGATGACGGCACTGGAGGATCGTTTTGTGGAAGTTCATGCTCTTGGCGAGAATGCCGCGTTAGTCAATCGACTGCGTTATTTTGGCTCACGCCATATCTTGGGCGGACAGGCATTCATCTTCGATTCGGTCCCCAGACACGAACTTGAACAATATGGCGCGTGTCATACGCCGGCGATTTCTGATCTCTTTGTGGCTGCTATGGCAGGAGGTGTCCGATGAATCCAAACTACAATCCGACAAAGGCGATGTTGCGCCGAGACTTCACCGAGTACCGGAGTTCTTTCTTAGTCACCCCAATTGTGATTGCCGCATTTTTGGCGGTCGTCGCGTGGGGTGGTGCGCTGTTCGCAAGTCAATTTTCTGATTGGGAGGAGGGTATTGGCTGGTTTGTTGCGAATCAACTCCCCGATGCGCAGGTTGATATTGAGATACGCTCATCCAGTGATCGGGCGGATGGATTTGTTTTGGGTGATTGGGTATACCCCGACGCAGAGGCTGAGAGTGTTGAGGATTCCCAGTGGGATTTTTCTGCAGATTGGACCTTCAGCACCCCAATTAGTCCCACAGGCGTCAATGAGTTTAACGATGGGGAAGAGTTTCACGAGGTGTTAAACGCCTTGAATGTGATTTTTTTGTTGGTCTTGTGGACGATTTCTGTCAACTATCTATCCGGGAGTCTGTACAACGATCGACGTGATCGGAGCGTACTTTTTTGGCGCTCTATGCCTATAAGCGATCGTCGCGAGGTGCTCAGTAAGTACCTAACCATTGGTCTGGCAGTCCCCGTCGTTTACGCAATTATTTCGATCCTCGCTCAGCTCGTAATCGTCGCGGCAGGTGCCTTTTTCTTAGTCCGAACCGCCACGCCGCTCGAGCAGGTGTCAGGTTTTAGTTGGCTGAGTATTTCTGAGATTTTCCGGAATACTCTACTGAAGTTACCCGTGATGATTGCCATGACCTTTCCTTTGTATGCGTGGAGTTTTGTTGCCTCGGCCTGGGCTAAAAATTCACCGGTATTGTGGATGTTTGGCCTTCCCGCCGGCGCTATCTTTGCGGAACGTTGGCTGTTAGGAAGCTCTTGGTTAGCCGAGCGAGTGGCGCGCTGCTTACCCGGAGGAGACGAGTATGACTCTATGCTAGAAATGTTCCAATCGACTTGGCCCGAGCAGGTCGCGGGTGTCGTCGTCGGTATCGGTTTGCTGATCCTAGCGGCGAAAGTCAGGCGCTACCGGCTCGAACTATGAATTCACGCTATGAATACTAAAAATCAAATCTATTGATTTTATTTATACCCTCTGCCCGCCTAGCATGTCCCGGACAAGACAGCTAGGCCAAACCTAGATCAGACTCAACCGGCAACCGCAGAGGTGAACAATGAGCCAATATAAAGAAACCGTAGAACAATTCGCTAATCTTATCGGTCAGCAGGCAGGAACTTGGGACGCCATTAGTCCAGAGTATGCTGCTCGTATGGCGGTGCAGAACCGCTTTCGCACAGGCTTGGATATCGCGCGTTACACCGCCGATATAATGCGCCAGGATATGGCCGAGTACGATGCAGACAGCAGTCAGTACACGCAGTCCTTGGGTTGCTGGCACGGTTTTGTCGGACAGCAAAAACTCATTGCGATTAAAAAGCATCATGGCACAACCAACAAGCGCTACCTGTATCTGTCGGGTTGGATGATCGCTGCCTTGCGTTCGGAGTTCGGACCGTTACCCGACCAATCGATGCATGAGAAGACCTCAGTGCCAGCATTGATCGAAGAGCTGTACACCTTTTTGCGTCAGGCTGATGCTCGTGAATTGGGCCACCTGTTCCACGAACTAGATGCAGCACGTGCCACCGGTGATGCCGCAGCAGAGCATGCAGCTCAGGACAAGATCGATAACTACGAAACACACGTAGTTCCAATCGTAGCCGATATCGATGCCGGGTTTGGTAACGAAGAAGCGACTTACCTGCTCGCCAAAAAAATGATCGAAGCGGGTGCCTGTGCAATCCAAATCGAAAACCAAGTCTCGGATGCCAAACAATGTGGTCACCAGGACGGTAAGGTCACGGTTCCACACGAAGATTTCTTATCCAAAATCAATGCGGTACGTTACGCGTTCTTAGAGTTGGGTGTACCGAATGGCATCATCGTAGCGCGAACCGATTCCTTGGGTGCCGGCTTGACTCAGAAGATTCCTGTCAGTACCCAGGTAGGGGATTTGGCGTCGAAATACAACGCCTTCTTAGACGTTGAACCCGTGATGAGCGCAGATGACGTCAATGAGGGCGATGTTATCTTGAAGCAGAATGGAGCTTTAGTACGACCTGTTCGCCTGCCCAACGGCTTGTACCGTTTTAAAGCGGGTACAGGTGAGGCGCGTTGTGTTTTGGATTGTATTACCAGTTTGCAAAACGGCGCAGATCTACTGTGGATAGAAACCGAGAAGCCGCACGTTGGCCAGATTGGCGAGATGGTAAACGAGATTCGCAAAGTTATTCCAAACGCGAAGCTGGTTTACAACAACAGCCCCTCATTTAACTGGACGCTGAACTTCCGTCAGCAAGTCTTTGACGCGTGGAGTGCAGAGGGTAAAGATGTGTCTGCTTACGATCGCAACGGGTTGATGAGTGTTGATTATGACAATTCAGCGTTGGCGGTTGAGGCAGATCGATGGATTCAGTCGTTCCAAGCCGATGCGTCACGTGAGGCGGGTATTTTCCATCACTTGATCACCTTGCCGACTTACCACACTGCGGCACTGTCAACTGATATCTTAGCGCAAGGGTACTTTGGTGAAGAGGGTATGCTGGCCTACGTGCGTGGCGTTCAACGTCAAGAGATTCGCCGCGGTATTGCCTGCGTCAAACACCAAGATATGGCGGGATCAAACATGGGTGATGATCACAAAGAGTATTTCTCAGGCGAGGCCGCTCTGAAAGCATCGGGTAAAGACAATACGATGAACCAGTTTTCTTGATTTCTCGGTCTCAGAACAAAAAAGGGGCGCCAATTGGCG
>Ga0209137_1001709_pt1 | contig 20375 bp, 14 predicted proteins | sample SaaInl5LU_22_DNA_FD_184642 | JGI IMG/M metagenome (GOLD analysis project Ga0209137, IMG submission 184642) | Marine microbial communities from expanding oxygen minimum zones in the Saanich Inlet - ESP_105LU_22_DNA (SPAdes) (version 2) | ecosystem: Environmental > Aquatic > Marine > Intertidal...
TCTTTCTGAATCAGCGAGGAAAGGCGATAAGTCGCGTCTGGGTGTTTAAACGGCTACAAGCACTTGCCGTGCAGGCAGGCATTCAGAAAAAAATGGGTCCACACACCCTGCGTCACACCTTTGCCACGCATCTCATTCAGCACGGGGCGGACATTCGGGTTATCCAGGCCCTGTTAGGGCATGAAAGCATCACCACCACAGAGATTTATACCCACCTGGAGCAACAGCATTTGCGGGATGCAGTATTGAACTTTCACCCGCGAAAAACCTAGGAGAAGGGGATCGTTCGTTTTTTTTGAACGTGATAGGCCCAAACAATGGAACGGCGAACATATCCGGCTTTTGGCCAGGCTTTGGGCCCAGGGCCACGTTGCATCACAAAGCGGGTAAAGAGACGATAAAAGGATCCATGGGCGCGAATGATTGCTATGCAATGCATTCCCTGTCCTCGAAGTAAAAACACCAGGCCTGCAACCCCATCCAAAAAGAGCCGCGCAGCTACAATGCGCATGGCGGTGCGTGTAGGCAAATTCTTTACCGCTACCAAGAGGCTGTTGCGGAAGTTTAAATACGTTTTTTGTGGGCTCAGGGCCCCGAGGGTACCGCCGCCGACGTGCAAGACGCGGGAAGGGGCGCCAGCATGTACGGTGTACCCAGCGCGCCACATTCTCCAGCAGAGGTCAATTTCTTCCATGTGCGCAAAGAGCAAGGGATCCAGCTTTCCTGCGGAATCAAAAGCCTCTATTCGAACCATGAGGCAAGCACCAGACGCCCAGAAGACCTCGGGAAAAGCAGGACGGTCGTACTGACCTTCGTCTATTTCGCACGTATCAAAAATGCGGCCTTGGGCAAAAGGATAGCCCCAATGATCCATGCCACCACCCATGGCCCCCGCATATTCAAATCGGTTTGGTTCCGCATAACTCAGAAGTTTGGGCTGAATAGCACCCGCTTTGGGATGTGCATCCATGAAATCGACCAACGGGGCCAGCCATCCGTCTAGAGGTTCGATGTCTGAGTTCATGAGGACGGCGTAGGATAGCGAAGGATGGCTCTCCTTGAGGGCCTTCAACGCGTGATTGTATCCCCCAGCGTACCCTCGATTTTCATCCATTCCAAGCCAATAGGCCTGGGGACAGTGCATCGCCGTCCATTCTTGGGATGTATCGGTGCTTCCATTGTCCGCTACAACGACTAAGGAATTTGGACTGCGGTCAATGACCGTGGGGAGGAACTTCTCAAGCCAATGACGTCCATTCCAATTCAGAATAACTACGGCTGTCTTCACCCTCCACCTGGGATTATGTTGTTGTAGATGCGGCTTCCAAATTTGTCAAAGCCCGTTTGACCCTGGTCGTCAATGTCTTCTGTGTTATAGGAACGCTTCTGAATAGCAATTCTCCAACGGCTATTGTAGATCTCACCTATAGCATCGGAGTGCAAAAGTTCATAGTTCCGTCCCGCAACCGCGTAGTTGACAAAAATGAATAGTTTGTTTATCTGATAGGGCGCATTGGGCACATCCAAGGTGTTGTACTGCCAGATTTCATAGGGGTAGCCATCCGTTTCAAAAGGGCGTTTCTCGGTCAACGTCGGTGGGCCATATTGTAGGAAAATTCTCCCTCGGTCCGTAGCATAGCCTGGCACGGCACGGCTGCTGAATTCACTGTCAATTTTGCGCAAAAGGTTCTTGTACAGCATAAATTGATCTAAGGCATCCCCTGGGTGACGACTCTCCCAAAATCGCTGGGCAAAGCGCCAAAGCAAGGTGTCACTCACATTGGGACTCATTCGTTCGATTTGTTGACGTTCAGCTACAGAGGCAATTGGATAAAACCCATTAATCCAATGCTTCAAGGAATCACCGCTCCCTAATTGGCCCATCCAACGGGGGTCGATGGGACTTTCTTCATTCCAACGAGCCATTTCACTTGGATTCACCCGATAAAAGCGCAACTTTTCCTTCGGGTAGTAGCGCGGATCCATGTCCTGAATGTTCAAGGTGCATCTCAGCTCGTATTGGCCTGTAGGTAGGTCGGTGACCCAGAGCCCTCCCTGAATGGGGACTACCGGGTCATTGCTCGCCTGCAGTCGTAAAACGCCGCCATAATCTGCCATGGGTCGATCGCTGTCCAAGGAATAAATCTCATAGGTGAAGAAGGACTTCTTATTCTTTGGCAATTGGTAGGCCTGCGTATAGAAATGCACACGATCACTATCATTGGCGTAGACGGCTTGTCCAAACTGTGCGCGCGGAGCGAGCTTCTTGCCCTGCAATTCTTTCCATGCCAAAGGAGCCAAGGCAGACCCTTTTTGAGCCGGAATATAAAATTGGCCGTGCAGCGTATCACTGATTTCCTCTCCTAAACCGTAATAGATGGTCAGATGGAGATTGCCTGTGTCTGCTCCGATGAAGGCATTTTGGACGATAGGGTAGAGAATTTCGGCGTGGACATCTTGCGCGGGGCATTCAATGGCGATTTTATCCACAGAAATAATGGCACTATCCCCCCTTAAAATAGCCACGACCGTCACGACGGGGGCGGTGCTATCTACCCAGGATGCATAGAGGCTACTGGGTTCAATACTATAGGTAAGTTCCAGATAATGACCGGGCTTAGCCGCCCAATAAGGGTGTACATCCGTAGCCATTCGCAGCCCTTGGCCCGAAAGGATTTGACAGTACACTAAAATTCCAAGCAGAAGCATTCGGCGCATAAGGGCGAAGTTACGTACTTTTGCCGCGGAAGAATGGCAGAGTGGTCGATCGCGGCGGTCTTGAAAACCGTTGACTGTAACAGGTCCGGGGGTTCGAATCCCTCTTCTTCCGCCACTTGATGTGAAAACCCGTCCAGCCACTGGGCGGGTTTCTTTTTTTGGTCTAGTGTCCCCTCGGTAGGGGTCAATCCTCTTTTGAAAGTTCCACGTATGCGTTTATTTCCTGCCCTTCGTCTTTTTGATTTTCAACAGCCTGTAGCCATACAGAAGGAGATTCTCTCTGGGTTGACGGTGGCATTAGCACTCGTGCCAGAAGCAGTCGCCTTCGCGCTCATGGCCGGCTTGTCCCCACTCACGGGATTATACGCTGCTTTTGTGATGGGATTAGTCACCTCCATTTTAGGTGGTCGGCCCGGCATGATTTCCGGAGCGACTGGCGCGGTAGCGGTGGTCATTGTTACGCTCGCAGCATCTCATGGGGTGGAGTACGTATTTGCCGCGGTGGTTTTGGCGGGCATCATCCAGGTCCTCGCTGGTCTCTTGCGGCTTGGAAAACTCATCCGGCTCGTCCCACAGCCCGTGATTTATGGATTTGTCAATGGATTGGCCGTGGTGATTTTCATGGCCCAATTAGGGCAGTTTCAAGCGGCGGATGGCCGTTGGTTGCATGGGGACGCACTCTACTTAAGCTTGGCTTTGGTAGGAGCTACCATGTTGATTATCTATGGATTGCCTAAGTTGACACGGGCGCTACCTGCATCGTTAGTCGCTATTCTGGTCATTTTTGGGATCGTGCTAGGCTTTGGCTTGGATACCAAAACGGTCGGGGACATCGCATCGATTGAAGGTGGATTCCCGCCTTTCCATTTACCGGCCGTACCGTGGGAATGGGAAACCTTGACGGTGGTCTTCCCCTACGCGCTGATTGTGGCGGGGGTAGGGCTCATTGAAAGTCTATTGACATTGAACATTGTAGATGAAATCACCCAAACTCGTGGTCGAGGAAACAAAGAAGCGGTGGCACAGGGCACGGCGAATATTCTATCGGGATTTTTCTCCGGAATGGGGGGCTGTGCGATGATTGGGCAAAGCCTCATTAATATCTCATCGGGTGCTCGTGCCCGCTTATCTGGGATTACCGCCTCTTTGCTACTTCTCGTATTTATCATGATGGGCTCAGGCTTGATTGAAAAGTTGCCTATGGCTGCGTTGACTGGGGTGATGATCATGGTTGCGATCGGCACCTTTGAGTGGGCTAGCTTGCGCACTTTTCGCAAAATGCCCACGTCAGATACCCTCGTCATGGTCATCGTGACGGTCATGACGATTGTGCTTCACAATTTGGCTTTGGCGGTCCTCGTTGGGGTGGTGATTTCCGCTTTGGTTTTTGCCTGGGACAATGCGAAGCGCATTCGTGCCCGAAAATTCACGGATGAAAACGGCATCAAGCACTACGAAGTGTACGGTCCGCTCTTCTTTGGTTCGATTACCGCGTTTCATGAAAAATTCGATGTCCTTCATGATCCCCAAGAGGTCATACTAGATTTTGCAGAGAGTCGAATTGTAGACATGTCGGCCATTGATGCCCTGCATAAATTAACGGAACGCTATCATCAGGTGGGTAAAAAACTCGTTTTGCGGCATGTCAGTCCGGACTGTCAAAGCCTCCTCAAGAACGCGTCCGCCATCATTGATGTCAATATCGAAGAAGATCCCACGTACAAAGTGATGACGGACCGATTGTAGTATTTTTAGTTGATGAAAAAGTTCATTTTTGGGGCTCTTGCGCTCCTTTCTCTTGCTTCCTCTGCCCAAACTGTTTACACCAAAGACGGCATGCCCTTGGGGGATGGTGCCTTTTTATTGCGCACGTGCAAAGAAGCGGCGGACGCCTCTCTGAAAGGCCGTGCCATGGTCCTGCAGGGCATTGAAGTGGATACGCGCGCGTACTGCGAATGCGCCATGCTCAACTTGATTCCCTCGCTCGAAAGTGCGGACATCATTGAAGCCATTGAATCGGGCCAAATGATGGACTTTCTGCTGCAAGGCGAAAATCTGAATATCCTCATGCAATGCATTCAGGATAATTCCAACATAGACAGTTCGGAGCTTAATTTCAGCAGACTTATGCGCGAAGCGGAAGCTACAGGGAACATTGGGGACATGGATGCCCAAACCTTCTTTTTGAAGTCCTGCCTCGAGGGGGTTCGTCAGCAAGACCCATCGGGCGATGTGATTTCAGACCAAATGGCCAAGGACTACTGCCAATGCGCCATTGACGCACTTCTGGAGAGCGATGAGTACACGTTTGAGGACGTGATGGACGCGGAGGATCCCGACAGCGATGTCTTTCAAAAAATCGTGGTGCCTTGCGCCCAGGAGGTGTTTGGTGTGACCCAGGAGGCCATGGAGCTTAGTACGGAACAAGAAGGCTACGAGCAATCCATTCAAGCCGTCAAGAAGCGAGGAATGAGCAAGGCGAAGAAGTCCTAGGCTTAGTCTTCAAATACAAAAACGCGGCCCTCCTTATAGATTAAATGGGGCCCTTTTCGGCTACTATCACTAGGCTCGGCCCTCAGATACATTTGACCAGCACGTGCACATTGGGCAATAAGGTTCCAATCGGAAAGCAAGCTGTCCGCGACGTATAAGGTTTCACCTCGGTGTGTTTTTGCCGCTTGATGAATGGACTGTCGAAGGGTGAAATCACGAGACATATGGACTTCAGGTAGGGTGCGGAGAGCAAACCCTAAGGCCCACAACCCCAAGGCCCATTGCCATAGGATGCGAGGATGCATTGATTTTCCCGCCGTTTTATGCCCGTCCAAGACGAATGCTAAGGCTAAAGCTGCAAAGGCATACGCAGGCGTTGCATAGAAATCGCGTTGTTTGAGCGAGATCATCATGGGGATTACCCCGCTCAGCGCAAGAAGAAAGAAGGCCGAGGTTCGTGGAGAAATGACTTGACGTCCTTGAGATATGGGTCTAAACTTTCGGACGCCCAAGGCGATCAAGGTGGGCAGGATCAATTGCATCGCAAAATTTGCAGGAAGAAACCATCGACTTTCTACCGTTTGGACGGCCTCCAGGGAATGCACAATCTGTTTGGACCAATAGGCCTCTAAATAGTTTCGAGCATCGGGGATGCACCACAAAATGCCTAAGGGTACAAGACTACCTACAATTAGGCCGCTGCTGTCTTTGATGATTCGTTTGAGGTTAGAGTCAGGACAATTCCCCGTCAAATGCCAAAAGAAGGGGAGGGTCCATATGAACAAAGCCACGGGTCCTTTGACCAAGAAGCCTGCGGCCACCCAAAGTCCAGCTAGCCAGTTGTACATCCACTGATTGCGCCGCATACCGTACACCGAAGTGGCCGCAGCCCAGGCGAGGCAGGCACTCAATGTGGTTTCTAACATGTTGTTCCCATAGGACCAGGTGACTACAGGGATAAAGGTCCACAGAAGCAAGGCCCATTGCAAAGCGCGTTGAGACAAGCCGGACCATCTGCCAAGACGGTCAATGGCGAGCGCTGTCAAGAACCAAATAAAGAGCCCATAGACATCTTCCACCCACCACTGGTCCCCAAGTCCTTGAAAAAAGAGGGACTGGAGCCAAAAATGAAGGGGGGGGTGTTCTACAAATTGAGCATAGAGTTCCGGGGTGTAAAAAAGGTCCCAAGTGCTCCCTAGCCCCATGGCCAGATTGCGCGAGACGGCTGCATAGGTCGCGCCGTCCATGAATTGACCCGGCGTGAAAAGGTGGGCCGTGCTCAAAATAAAGAACAGCCCGCCCGCTAGGACAATGCGTTGCACTCGGGGTTTAAGGTTCATGGGTTACTCCGAGCGTTTTTCCTAGTTTTCAGGGTGGTCGTGGTCTGAGGAGGCATGCTCTGCCGTCGGCCCGTGCACCTCCGAATGGATGATGTGACCACCCGTCTCAGCTGCAAAGCCAGCCGTGATGCAGGTGGCAGCACCCAAGGTAGCAACTGTCCAGAGCGTTATTGGGGTCCATCGCGATCCTTTTTTGTCTAAATAAAGCGCCAAAATGGCCAATACCCCCAGGGGTACAACGAAGAGGTGGGTGGTTTCAGCGGCATCCTCATGGGCATGAACCGTTTGGCGTGAAACCGTTGGTAGTTCTTCGACAAAATGTTCTGCTCGTTCGCCGGTAATATGGGCCATCCATCCACCGGCAGAGGCCGAAATCAAGAAGATAAGGCCGGCTGTTTTCATCCCGGCGTTGTGTTTCAGAAGACCCCAAACAAGGGCCACAGTACCAAACAGTGCTCCAAATAAAGGAAGGTGATTGACTAAAAGATGTAGGTAGGCAGCATTCATGCCATGAAGCTACAACCTAAAGGCGCTCGTTGTGCTGACTAACATCTAGGCCTAACGCTTCATCTTCTTCCGTTACGCGCATCGGGGTGATGGCATCAGTGATCAGCAAGAGTACCCACGTACCGATAAACACAAAAATCGCGACGCCGATAAGCGCAATGGTCTCCGCTGCAAAGAGGCGCCAAACGCCAAAGAAAAGTCCTTGGTGTGGAATGTCAGGATTCACGGCTTGACTCGCAAATACCCCCGTTAAGAGCATGCCTACCATGCCTCCAACTCCATGGCTCGGAAAGACATCCAAGGTGTCGTCAATGGATGTTTTGCTTCGCCATTCAATCATCAAATTGCTCAGGATGGCTGCGGTAGCGCCGATGATCATAGAGTGCGGGACACTCACAAAACCTGCAGCAGGAGTGATGGCAACGAGTCCAACAACGGCGCCAATGCAAGCGCCCATGGCGCTAGGGCGCTTCCCGCGGTAGGTGTCGAAGAGGATGTACGTAATGGACGCCGCTGCGCTAGCGGTGGTTGTGGTTGCCAAAGCGATCACGCTCAGGGCATTCGCTCCAAAAGCGGAACCCGCATTAAAGCCAAACCATCCAAACCACAACAAGCCGGTGCCTAAAAGCACATAGGTAATACGGGCTGGTTGGTGTTCATTTTCACTTCTGCGTTTGAGGAATATCGCCCCTGCTAGGGCCGCGATGCCTGCACTCATGTGGACCACGGTTCCGCCAGCAAAATCAAGCACGCCCGCTTGGGCAAGGAGGCCGTTTGGGTGCCACGTCGCATGGGCTAATGGAGCATAAATGAACAGGCTAAAGAGCACTAAAAAGAGCAGGTACGAGGTGAATCGAATTCGTTCTGCAAAAGCACCGGTAATCAGGGCAGGGGTTATGATGGCAAATTTTAGTTGAAACAGAGCAAAGAGTAAAAAAGGGATCGTGGGCGCTAAATCGTACGGAGCATGCTGTGCTACGCCATGGAACATAAAGAATTGTCTAGGGTCCCCAATCACCCCGCCAAGACTATCTCCAAAGGCCAGAGAAAATCCGACCACGACCCAAAGGACCGTGATAGCCGCCATGCTGACAAAGCTTTGGAGCATCGTGGAAATCACATTCTTTTTGCGCACCATGCCGCCATAAAAGAATGCTAACCCGGGGGTCATGATAAGTACCAGTGCGGTAGACATCAGCATCCAAGCGACGTCCCCGGAGTCATAAGAGAAGGTGGTGTGGCTAGGAACTTCTGAACTGGGTAGAAGGAATACCAATCCAATCAAGAGGATGAGGACAAGAAAGGGGAAACGATGTTTGATAGCCATACTTATAGTATTTTATACAAAAATGAAAAACCCCCTCGAATTTGAGGGGGTCTACGTCCATTTTGTTCAAAAAAATGACTAATCCTTGATAAAAATTAGGGGGGGGTGACTAGTAAAATATCATCTTCCCCAGAATTTTGGAAGAAACTGAGGGGTCCGCTTCTGGTAATCGGTATAATCTGGATACTTCGCAGCCGTGAGGCCTTCACTGAATTGGGCTGAACCCTGAAAGAGAAAAATGAGTAGGATGGCCCCGGTTATTGACGCATTGAGCCATTCCCCCGTGGCGGCGACAGAAAAGCCATAAAAAACCAGCCAAATACTCTGCTCGGCAAAATAGTTAGGATGCCTAGATAGGCGCCATAGGCCTTCATGCACAAAACCTTTCCCGTACACGGGGCCAAGTGCTTCCCCTGCGTTTATTCGACGGTATTTTTCCGTCTGATACTCCCACTGCTGCTGGTCTGCATAAAATTCCCACACGACCAGGGCCACAAAAAGGATCGCCAGCACAAAATCAGCTGCGCCGAGCGCGTTGGCTTCGGGGCTCCACGCATACACCACGGGCAGCGTGAATAAAAGGATGAGTCCCATTTGATAGATGCAGATAAAGAAGAGGTTAAAGAGCCTCCATACCCAGACATTATTTAACGGTGCTTCCTTGCGCAAAACTTCCCAACGGTAATCTTCTTCTCCTTTCCATGGCAACCAATGGTAGCCGCCGCGTCGAGCAAAATTGAAGGTCAATCGGGCACCCCAAATCAAAGTCAAGGCAGCCATCAGGCTAGCACGGGCATCCCAATTCGTTTCATAGGCGACATAGCCAACATAGACGATAGGGACCAAACTCCACAGCCGATCAACTTGGCTGCAATTGCCCGTAAGTTCACCGGCAATGATGGTGTAAGCGGTAAAGCCACCCCAAATCCAGGCTAAATCAATAAGTAAAGTCCACTGCGCGGAGCTCAAGGCCGGTGCTTCAAAATACGAATAGGCACAGGCGGCAAGTAAGGTGATTACTAGAAGGATAGCATTGCGAATCATCCTCCCAAATTACAGAAAACCTGGACTTATCCGAACTGTCGCTGCCATTTTAGGTAGGCCTGCCAACCCTGGGCATTGTAGAGGCCTCCAATGTAATAGAGCGTGAAGGCGGAAGGCCGGTATTGCAATAGGGGTTGGAACAATATCTGTTCGCTAAAATTGTCCACTTGAAGCACAAGTCGCAAGTCCATGGCCCTATTCGCGCTGGCATTCAGGACGGATTGAAACAGATAGCCGTCAAAAATAAATTGGCTCGGATCGTTGAGCTCGCGGAGGGAAACTTTATTCAGGCTATTGGACCATTTGAACCTCCCTGCTGCTTGCAAGCTGATGTCCACTTTGTATTCGCTCGACCAGCCAATCCGAATTGGATCGTCATTGTAGCTCAACGTCCGGCCGCGAAGATGATTGGCAGAAACTGAAATGGCCTGACTCGGGGACCATTCCATCCCCACATTCACACTGTAAAGGTTGTGATACGTTACGCCTAGGTAATTCTCTTCAAAGCGATACTTTCCAAAGGTGCGCAAAGTCAAATTGCTGGCTAATTGAACCCATGCGAAGGAAAGCATAGATTTTTCCTTGACGACACGGTCAAAATTCTCATACAGACTGGCCTCGACATAGGTGCCATATTGCTTGATCACCTTTTTGTTTGGGAAGAACTTCAGGCTGTTGCCAAACTCATAGCGTCTAAAATTATTCCGTGGCTCAAATCCCATTTGGGCCTGAAAGGTGGGGGAAAGGACCATGTAGTCCAAACGGCTGTTCCAGTTGCGCGTCGTCCGGCGGAGTGACGCATAGCCCGAGTAGCCATTGAAGCGTTCACCATCGAGCGCGGCCGTGTGGCCGGCGAAATGCTCGCCATCCGAAATCCAATCCTCCGTAGGTTCCAGCGTCTCCGTCCGGGCAACTTCTCCTTTGACGCGCCAATTCCCCCCAATCGCCAAATCGGCATCCGCCGCGATCGTATGACCAAAGCCCCCGGATTGATAGAGTCGGTGCGTGGTCATCACGCCGTAAGAGGAAGCATTGGCCATCGGGTGTTCAGCTCGAAAGATAGAGGACCAGTTGCCCGAGCTTGAACCATAGCTCGAGTAGTTTTCGCCGGGTACCAGGTACGGTGAATTCTGGTCATACCCACTCAACGCATAGACCCGCAAATCCTTGGATTGAAAGTTCACCTTGGTCAGAGCGCCGGGGTTGCTTATGGTTCGGGTGTAGGCATACTTGAGTCGGGACTCGAGCATGTCGCTGCCCTCGATGAAAAAAGGACGCCGTTCCGGGTAGAAGAGGGCAAAGGCGGAATTGACCGATACTTGGGCTACATCCGCTTCGACTTGGCTAAAGTCCGGTAAAATTGCCGCTTCGACCGAAGTTGACGCGTTCAAGGCAACAAAAGCGGATCCTCCCGCTTTGATGCTCTGCGCAGGAACCTGCCCGGGACTAGCTGCAGCAAAAACATAGGGGAGGTATTGATTGCGCAGTGCGGGCTTAAGGCCATCCAAAATCAGGGCATGGTTGTATAGGCAGTCATTGCATGGGCTCGTGCGGTCTACAGGATAGCTTTGAGTGCCCACTTGCTGCCCGCCTTCATACAGTTGACGGTAAAATGCAAAGCGCCAACGTTGTTCTTCTCGACTACCAAATTGCAGAGAGTTAAAGGGAATGCGCATTTCAACCGTGTAGTAGCCATCAAAGCGCTGAGCATAGGTTTCAAAGTTTACATCGTAGGACCCGTCAAATTCATCGTCTCGCTGGGTGGCAGGATTGTTTTTTCGAATATCCATTTGGACGGCATAGGCATTGCTTGCCAAATAGACCATATTGCGCGTATCTCCATAGACGTCTAAGGCGATCCCAATGAAATCATCCCCCCACGCCTCATCTCTGCGGCTCAGATTTGCCCTGAAATATGCGGGGTCGTAATGGCATTCAAAAGCGACAATCAATGCTTCCTCACTACGAAGGATGTACCCTACGGTTTTGCGCGGTGCGGGCGTATTGGTGCCGGGTTGAATTTCAAAAGGCAGTTCAAGCCGGATGGCCCCGGCATACTCCGCCTCGCTGATGGCGCCATCAAGCACGACTGAAGAGGTATAGGCGACCGGATGCTGAATCACATAGTCAGGGAGCTGTCCGTGTAAATGAATCGAGCCCGCAAAGCAGAGCAGTGCAGCACAAATTGGTATTCGAATCATACGCGTTAAAGGAGGACTAAATGGTACCTTGTTAAGGCGCAAATGTAACTCTTAAACCTACGGAATGAAGGCAGTAATCACAGGATCAAGTACAGGAATTGGCTTAGAAATGGCAAAAATTTGCCTATCCCAAGGAATGGAAGTTTGGATGACGGGCACGCGTTCGGAGCGGCCAAATGAGAATTCAGAGCTATTTGGTCTATGCCCATACTTGGCGGTGGATCTCAGTACAAAAGAGGGGCAAGAAGCTTTTTTGGACTGGCTTGGGCCTGAACCTATTGATGTCTTTGTCAACAATGCGGGGTACGGGATTTGGAAAGACGTCGTAGATACGTACCCAGATTCCATGGAGGCCATGATTCGACTCAATGTGGAAGCGCTCACACGGTTTTCTCGAGAAATGGCCATTCGAATGAAGGCTCAAGGCTATGGTCGCATACTCAATGTGGCCTCGACAGCCGCCTTCTTACCCGGGCCGCATATGGCCGCATATTACGCGTCCAAGGCCTACGTCCTTTCGTTTTCAGACGCGCTGTCCTGGGAGCTGCGAGGCACTGGGGTGACGGTCACAACGCTTTGCCCTGGCCCTACACGAAGTCGTTTCTTTGAACGGGCAGGGATGGCCGCGATGCCATTGTTAGATGGACCGTGGATGCCCATCATGACCGCGCATTCGGTAGCAAAAGCAGGGATAAACGCGACACTCCGGGGCAAGCGGAGAGCCATTCCGGGCATAATGAATTTCCTGAGCAGTAAAGCCCCTATATTTATGCCTCGTTCAATACAGTTAGGTACACTTAACTGGCTTCAAGGGTCTAAATAAAAAGCGATGTCAAATAATCAATACACGGCGCAAGAGAATTACCAGCGCTTACTTCAAAACAACAAACAATTCGTAGAGGATAAACTTCAAGAGGATCCAGCATTCTTTGATAAACTATCCCAAGGGCAGAGCCCTGACTTTTTATGGGTCGGTTGCTCAGACTCCAGAGTGCCTGCAAATCAAATCACAGGCACAGATAGTGGTGAAATTTTCGTGCACCGAAATGTGGCTAACATAGTGGATATCAACGATATGAACTTCCTCAGCGTCCTGCACTATTCGGTGGATGTCTTAAAGGTTCGCCACATTATTGTTTGTGGGCACTATGGCTGTGGTGGCGTTTTAGCTGCGATGGGGCGCACCCACATTGGGATGGTCAATCACTGGATAAGCCGAATTAAAGACATTTACCTCAAGCACGAAGGGGAACTAAGCGCAATTGTGGATGAAAAAGAGCGTGGAGACCGTCTAGTGGAACTCAATGTGACTGAACAGGTGCGAAATTTGGCAAAAATCCCCATGGTTCAGCGCGCTTGGAAAAACCGTGAGCTGAGTATTCACGGGTGGGTCTATGGCCTCTCGGACGGCTTGTTGAAAGACTTGAACGTCGTTCAAGAAGACCTAAATGACATTGAGAAAATCTTTCAATACGAGAATATTTAATCGTTCGTTTGAAGGGCAATAAAAAAGCCGCTCCTTTTGGAAGCGGCTTTTTTCTTTTGGTCCGTCGATTAAAAATCACACCGGAAGTAAAAGACCGGGAAGAGGCCAAGTTGGTATTCTTCGCGTACGGGATTCGGTGATCCAGGTACATAGGTCAGGGTGAGAATGTTCTTGTGATTGGTCAAATTGGCCATGTCCAAGCCAAATTCCCACGCGGTATTCGGATAGTTCCATTTATACCCCAACTTCAGGTCAAAACGCATGTAAGAACGGTTTTGCACGGTATTGTTCGTTGCATCGACAAATACAATCTCTCCGGTGCGCTTGGATTCGTCGTCGTCCACTTCCGCTCCAAACCAGCGGCCACCCACGGTGGTGTATTTCAAGCCTACATTAAAGCGGTTGTTCTTGCCCAACTTAATCTCTTTAGCGGCCAGCATATTAAAGGCATAGCGGCCATTGAATACCGTGTTGCGCCAAATGCCGTCCGACCCTTGATACTTGGCGTCGAAAAGGGATGCCGTGGTGAGAAAGTAGAATCCGCCAGCAAAGAATCGCTCCGCGGTCAACTCTAGACCATAGTTTCTTCCGACCCCCGTGTTCTGGAGGGTGTCCGGCCAAATACGGCCAAAGCCTGTCCCTGCATTGAGCATCGAGAAGCTACTGGGCTTGGTCTCCACGGGTACATCAAACAAATATTGATAATAGGTTTCCACCTTCGTCTTAATGGGTAGGCCTTTGAAGGTGCGCTCCCAGCCGCCGGCGACTTGGAAGCTCTTCATCAATCCGATGCGATCCGTATTGTGTTCTTGGGGGTCGTGGCCGACCGTCGTCACCGCGTAATAATACAGGTAAGGGGCTTGCATTTGGGCGTGAAGACCACTTCCTGCGAAGAAACGATCTGTTGCCGAAGCTTGATAACTGATGCCCACACGGGGCTCAAGTGGCATGAAGGAAATGCTGTTGACCCCCGCATAAAGTGACGTGGCCCCCATGGTCACGGTCGTTTTGTCCGTCAAGCGTGACTTATACGAGATGTAAGGCTGAATAACCGGCCAGGTCGCTTGGCTCGCCCATTGCACACGCCAAGGGGGCAAGGTGCCGGTAAGCCCATCGAATTGACGAACAGAATCCTGATAATTCAGCATGTATACGTCTGCGTTTACGCCGTACTGCAGTGTGCCGCGTAAGCCAATCTTCTGGTTAAACGAGATAAAAGCATGGATTTTATTCTCGGTGAAGGTGTAGTTCAACATGGTGTCATTGGCCGTAACCACCCACCCGTAACTGCCATTGTCTAACATTCCAATTTCGCGTTGAAGCTTAGTGTTTACCGCACGGATTCGTGCGGTTGAGGCCGCCAAACCGGCTTTCATATAGCTGCGCTTGTTAATTGGGCGGCTGTAGTTGATTCCGCCCACGATCATGTCGCTGCCAAAGTACTGGTCGCGGTCTGTGGAGCCGTAGCTCTCAAAACCGCTCGTGTCCGTCTGGTTGCTGATGAGAATCTCGATGTCCGACTGACCAAACATGGTCCATAGGGCCAGCTTGCCTCCGTTCTTCTGGGGGAAAGTGAGGCGGAAGGCGCCGTCTTGGTACTTAGGAATGGCGTTGGTGCCCAAGTTGATGTTCAACGCTTGGAACATGCTCAGGGTAGAGTACCGGTACACACCCAAAAAGGAGGGAGCGCGCTGACCATCCTTGGCAGGCCCCAGCGGTCCTTCGAGCATGAGTTCCGTGCCCAGCAGGCCGAGTTGGGCCGAACCCTCAAACTTTTCGTTGTTTCCATCGCGCATTTGAAGGTCAAAGACGCCGGCAATGGCGTTGCCGTATTCGGCGGGCCAAGCGCCCGTAAAGAAATCTGAATTGGCCAAGAACTTATTGTTCAAGATGGTCACAGGACCGCCACCCGTTCCCGGAATAGAGAAGTGGTTGGGATTGGGAATGTTGATGCCTTCCATGCGGTAGAGTACACCGGCAGGGGTGTTTCCGCGAATTACCAAGTCGTTGCGTTGGTCGTCCGATCCCTGAACCCCCGCGAAGTTGGTAGCCATTCGAGCGGGTTCCCCACGAGAACCGGCGTAGAGATTGGTTTCCTCCACCGAGAATTGCCGCGCAGATACGGTGGCCATCTCATTTTTTGCTTGTCCCGATGCGACGGCCGTCACCTCCACGGTGCCTAGCTGGGTGGCCATCTCTTGAAGTCCAATGGTTAAGACAGCTTCTTTCGCGGAGTTCAGTTCCAAGGCGCGTGTTTGCGCACCGTAGCCGAACAGACCAGCCGATAGGGTCTGACGACCCACTGGAATGTTGACCAGTTTGAAGGAGCCTTGATCATCCGTTACGACTTTTTGATCGCCGATGCTGACCGTGACGCCCATCAGGGGGAACTTAGAATCAGCGTCGACAATGGTGCCCCGAACGGTTTGGGTAAGGACCTGAGCCCACGAAAGGGCGGGAAGAGCAACCAGTGCGATTGCCAGTAACCATGAGCGTTTCATAGGATGAATAGAATTTATGTTGCTTAAAAGTAGGTGAATTTTATGCAAACCGGGAACTGGATGCAACCTGCGGCATGCTTTTTGGCATCTTTGCGGATATAATCATTCTCAATGAAGCATTTTACTCTTAGCTTATTTCTTCTGTTTTGCTCCACGGCAGTTTTGGCGCAAACGCGAGGCACGTATACCATCAATGGCTTCGTAACAGATGAGGCCACCGGTGAGAAACTGATCAATGCCTATGTGTTCGACAAGGTGAGTCAGCAAGGAACTACCACCAACGCCTATGGCTTCTATTCCATGACCCTGCCTAAGGATTCCGTGGCTCTCCAAGTTAGTTATGTGGGTTACGCGCCCTATCTCAAAGGAAGTTTTCTTAACCGCCGGACGGTGACGGAAATGGATGTCATGCTGATCCAAGACAATATCCTCGAAGAAGTCGAGGTCATTGGATCTATTAGCGGGGAGGTGCAAGAGCGCACGCAAATGAGTTCCGTCAACCTGGACATTAAGACGGTGAAGAACTTGCCGGTTTTGTTAGGTGAAACGGACTTGCTGAAGGTTATACAGCTTTTACCAGGCGTTCAAAGTGGCACCGAAGGCACGTCAGGTTTCTATGTTCGTGGCGGTGGGCCGGATCAAAACCTTATTCTCATCGACGGCGTACCCGTTTACAATGTTTCGCACCTTTTTGGCTTTTTCTCTGTCTTCAATGCAGATGCCATCAACAATGTACAACTCATCAAAGGCGGTTTTCCCGCGGAATATGGAGGCCGTCTGTCATCCGTTTTGGATGTGCGCATGAAAGAGGGTAACATGAAGGAATGGAAAGCGGAAGGTTCCGTAGGAGTGATCTCTTCCAAACTGACTGTTGAAGGGCCCCTCTGGAAGGACCGCACGTCCATGATCGTCTCTGGGCGTCGCACCTACTTGGATGTCCTGACGCAGCCAATTATTTTGGCCAACAATCCAAATGGTTCAGGGGGATACTATTTCTATGATTTTAATGCCAAAGTCAATCACAAAATAAATCGTAACAACCAACTCTATCTGAGCTTTTATAATGGATTGGATGAAGCGTATATCCGCTATAATGACTCCTACGAAAATTCGGGTTTCCGAAATCAGACCCTATCCGACAACAGCTTGAATTGGGGCAACCGGATAGCCACGGCCCGTTGGAATTGGATCGTTACGCCAAAACTCTTCAGCAATGTGACCGCCACGTACAGTCGCTATCGTTTCTTGACGGATCTCAACTTGGAAGAGAACCAAACCGATTTGAACACGATGATTACGACCAACAATCGCTTTGCCGTGACCTACTTGTCCGAAATTGTGGACAAAGGCGCTCGTTGGGACTTTGATTACGCTCCGAGCCCAAATCACGCGATCAAGTTTGGTGCATCCTATACCCAACATGCCTATGAGCCTGGGGTAAACACGATCACCTTTGCGTCAGGATCCAATTCGTTGGATACCAATTTTGGTTCCTTCCCCAAAGTGGCGGATGATTATGTCGCCTACTTCCAAGATGATTGGAAAATTGGTGATCGTTTGCGGGTAAATATGGGAGTGCATTTCAACGGCTTCTCAGTCGATGAGGTTAATTACCAGAGCTTGCAGCCTCGCCTCTCCGCGCGCTATCTCTTGAGCGAAAAAAGCTCCATCAAATGGAGTTATGTCCAAATGGCGCAATACATGCACTTACTTTCAAATCAAACCATTGGCCTGCCAACGGACTTGTGGGTACCCGTGACCGAGAACATTCGCCCTCAAGAAGCGTGGCAAACAGCTTTGGGCTACGCGCATAACCTAGGCGAAGGTTGGGAATTGACCTTAGAGGGGTACTACAAAGACATGCAGAATCTCATTGAATACAAGGACGGTGCTTCCTTCCTATTTGGATTCCAAGATTGGCAAGAAAAAGTAACCTCAGGACGCGGTTGGGCCTATGGCATGGAGTTCTTGCTCGAAAAGAAATCGGGACGGACCACCGGCTGGTTGGGTTACACCTTGGCCAAAACCATGCGACAGTTCGACGAAATCAATTTTGGCAATCCCTATCCGTATACCTATGACCGTCGTCACGATGTGAGTTTAACCATGAGTCATCAATTCAACGAGGCGTGGTCAGGCGGTTTAGTCTGGGTCTATGGCACCGGACGCGCTACCACGCTGCCCACCCGTACCTACTATGCTCGCCCTGATGGCAATTCTTGGGAACCCTGGTATTATACCATCGATCAGGTAAGCGGCCGAAACAATTTCCGTGAGCCTGCTTACCATCGCTTAGACCTTTCGGTGACACACACGAAACAGAAGAAATGGGGTGAAGCTAGTTGGCAATTTGGCGTATACAACGCCTACAATCGGATTAACATCTTCTTTATGGACTTTGGATCCGATGACAATGGGAATCGCGTCCTGAAGGGTTATGGCCTATTCCCAATGATTCCATCGGTGTCTTACGCATTTAAATTTTAATTCCAGATGAAGCGTTTTATTACTCTATTGACTTCGGTCGCCGCGTTGGCACTGCTTAGCTGTGAACGAATTATCCCTTTCAATTCGGAGGATGTCGACCCATTGATTACCCTTTATACCACCTTGCAGCCGGATTCGTTCGTGGAGGCGAGTGTTTCACGCTCTGTTGGAATCTTGGATCAGGGACAGCCCTTGCTTTTGGACAATGCGCAAGTTTGGGCAGAGGACAGCAATGGAATTTTTCTTGATTCACTCTACTTTTTAGGTTCTGGGAAGTACCGCGCTGCAAGCCTGGTTGGACAAGAAGGCCAGTCCTATCAAATCCATGCGAAGTATCCGAATTTAACTCCGGCCTACGGCAGAGCGACCATTCCTTTTGTTCCGGCAGAGGGCGCTGTGGACTCTATTGAGGCGGTGGAAGGGAATTTAAATGGACCGGGGCCGATCGCTCTTCCCTATGTTTCGTATTCTTTCGAGGTAATCGATGATGGAAGGCCTGGCTACTACTTTATTGAGGCCTATGAGCGCTTGCGTGGCACAACCACGATTCCAAATTATGCCCTCGAAGTGGAAACGGATGATCCTTATGTTACCGGGAGTGGCTTTGGTCAATTCCAATGGAAACAGCGCATTGATTTGTCTAATGAGCTGTTCTTGGGGGGCAGTCACACCTTGAACATTCGCGTTTATCAGTGGGAATTTAGCGGAATGGAAATCCTCTTTAAACTGAAGAAGGTGGACCAAGCCACCTTCTTTTATCAGCGTTCTCTTGACCAATACCAACGCGCCAATGGGAATCCATTCACGCAGCCGGTATCCGTGTATTCTAACGTAGCAGACGGTTTAGGAGTCGTTTCAGCAGAGGCGTATCGTTGGATTTTGCCGTAGTCGCAGCAGTGGAGTCCGCGGAAGGAGGGGCCATAGCCACCCCGCTGCTCGGGCACACATAATCGGTGACCTGCAATCCTTCTTGCTTTTTGATGGCGCCAAATCCGCCTTGGATGTCCACAATGTTGTGAACCCCACGGCTCTTTAGGATAGAGCTGAAGATCATAGAGCGGTAGCCTCCTGCACAGTGAATGAAGACGGGATTTCCCGAAGGCAGATCGTTGAACCGAACGTTGAGATCGTCCAAAGGCAAGTTGATCGAAGTCGTCATGCGCTCCGCGGTGAACTCTCCCGTTTTGCGGACGTCTAATACCACCGCTGCGGGGTCTGCGGCAAGGCGCTGGGCAAATTCTGCGGTGGTGATGCTCTCCACCTGATCAACTTCTTTCCCTTCATTTTTCCAAGCGTCAAATCCACCTTCTAGGAAGCCTAGGACCCGGTCGTAACCGACGCGTGCCATGCGCTTGATCACTTCTTCTTCTCGACCCACTTCGGTTACGAGTAGGATGTTCTGCTTGATGTCGGGGATAAGCGCGCCGACCCAAGGAGCAAAGCCACCGTCAATGCCAATGTTGATGGAATTAGGAATGTGACCCTGTGCGTAATCTTGTGGTTTGCGGGTATCGAGTACCAATGCTTCCATTTCATTGGCCATGGCTTCAAAGGCACTGGGTTCGAAGGCCTTTCCGGCCTCGGCAAGGATGGCTTCAAATCCAGGGATAGCTTTTTTGTTGAGCGCCACGTTTTCAGGGAAATAGGCGGGAGGAGGCAATAGGCCATCCGTTACTTCGGCAATGAAGTCCGCACGTGACATGTTGGCACGGAGGGCGTAGTTGGTTTCGAGCTGTTCGCCTAAGGTGCCCACGGTTTCCTTGCTCATGTTCTTACCGCATGCGGAACCGGCGCCGTGACCTGGGTAGACCACAACTTCGGGACTCAAGGTCATGATTTTGGTGCGCAAAGAGTCAAACAAGGTGCTGGCGAGGTCCTCTTGGGTCATGCTCGCTGCTTTCTGTGCGAGGTCAGGTCGGCCAACGTCCCCCAAAAAGAGGGTATCCCCCGAGAAGAGTGCGCGGTCGGTGCCGTTTTCGTCGATCAGCAGGTAGCAGGTAGATTCCATGGTGTGCCCAGGGGTATGCAAAACTTTGACTTTCAGATCCCCTACGGTCAATAATTCGCCATCCGCTGCGGAATGGAAGGGGAAGTCGGGATTGGCGTTGGGGCCGTAGACGATGGTGGCGCCGGTCTTTTCTGCTAGCGCTACGTGTCCGGATACAAAGTCCGCATGGAAATGTGTTTCCAAAACGTATTTGATTTTGACGCCGAGCTTTTCGGCACGCTCCAAATAAGGTGCAGATTCACGCAAGGGGTCAATCACAACCG
>Ga0209137_1001710_pt1 | contig 20374 bp, 24 predicted proteins | sample SaaInl5LU_22_DNA_FD_184642 | JGI IMG/M metagenome (GOLD analysis project Ga0209137, IMG submission 184642) | Marine microbial communities from expanding oxygen minimum zones in the Saanich Inlet - ESP_105LU_22_DNA (SPAdes) (version 2) | ecosystem: Environmental > Aquatic > Marine > Intertidal...
GGTTACTTGTCAGGTTACAAACAGTCTGCTCTGCACGCAAATGCAGACACTGTTAACACAACTGTTAACGGTACTGTGGCTAACGCTGCTGCTGGTACTGACGAACTGCTTGCCGCTAATAAGTTGGATGCGTCTGACTTTAATGGTGGTGTTGCTACACAGTCAATTGGCATCATTCCACGTGCAGGCACTTCAGGTGTACCTTCTGCTACTGGTACTGCTAACCCACTGCAAATCATTGCACGTATGGCACGTAAGCTAGACGAGCAAGATGTTGACAGCCGTGGACGTTGGATTGTGATTGATCCAGTTCTGAAAGAAATCCTGATGGACGAAGAGTCACGTCTACTTGACGCTGACTTCGGCGGTTCAGGCTTGCAGAATGGTTTGATCCTCAACAACCTACACGGTTTCCGTGTGTACGTGTCTAACAACTTGCCAGTTCTTGGTACTGGTCCTGCCACAACTGGCGGTACTAATGCCACTAACTTTGGTGTGATTGTAGCTGGACACGACTCAGCAGTTGCTACTGCAGAGCAGATTAACAAGACAGAGACATACCGTGACCCTGACAGCTTTGCTGACATCGTACGTGGTATGCACCTCTATGGTCGCAAGATTCTGCGTCCAGAGGCTCTTGTTAACGCCGTGTACAACCTAGCCTAGTTTGGCGGTGGGGGGACAGGGAAACTTGTCTCCCTACTTTTCTTTTTTGAGGATTTCAAATGGCATATGATTATTTAGGATTAACTAACGAAGTATTATCTCGTATGAATGAAGTTGAATTAACTTCTGCTACGTTTAATACTGCACGTGGTTTTCAGATTCAATGTAAGAATGCCGTTAATGATTCTATTAATTATATTAACCAACGTGAATTTGGTTGGCCTTTTAATCACCAGTTATATTTTCAGAGACTTCCAGCGAACCAGTCTCGCTTTCCTTTACCTGCTTCAACTAAACACGTAGACTACGAAACATTCCGTATTATCCACGATCCTGTTTTGGGTGCGCCTAGCCGATCTTTACGGGTAATGGATTATAAAGATTATGCGGATTCTTATATTGCACAAGAAGATGACCATGTAAACAGCATTACAAATGGCAGCATACCTACTCATGTATTTCGTGCGCCTAATGATGAGTTTGGTCTATATCCATATCCTAACTTAGATATACAAATTAAGTTTGATTACTACCTTATTCGCCCTCAACTTGCCGCTGCTACAGATGTACCTTATATCCCAGAGCAATTTAGGCAGGTTATTGTAGACGGTGCTACTGCTTATGGCTACCAGTATCGTGGAGAATCCCAGCAGTATGGTATTAACTTCGCACGTTTTGAAGAAGGTATCAAACATATGCAATCAATTCTGTTAAACAGAACAGACTATGTGAGGTCAACCTATCGTCCAAGTTCACGTTTTGGCGCAAGCATAGCATTTTAGGTGATATAAATGGCAGATGAATCCGGCCTTAGTCCCTTTGTATTTGCCTGTCAGGGTGGGTTGGTACTTGACCAATCTACCTTTGTTATGCAACCGGGTGCGGCACTTGAACTAGAAAACTTTGAGCCTGATGTGCAGGGTGGATACCGCCGCATTTCTGGTTATGTTAAGTGGGCTACTAGCGAAGTACCGTATACTGCTAGTGCTAGTGAACCTGTTTTAATGTCTGCCTTCTATGACAACCGGGTATTAGCCGCTAGAGGCGAAAAGATATTTAGTTCTACTAACGACAGCACAACTCTTGATGGTGCTATCTTAGCAGGCGATACAACTATTAACGTACAATCAACTGCTGGTTTTCCTAGTGCTGGTACAATCTTAATTGGTACGGAACAGATCACATATACCGGTATTACCTCTACATCATTTACTGGTTGTACTCGTGGCGCAAATGGTACTACTGCTCTTGGCTACCCTACTAATACTTTAGTATCTTCTTTTTGGACAGAGATAGATAGTGGTAGAACCAATGCAAAAAAGTACACACACTTTAGATATAATTTAGCAGGAACTGAGTATATTGTTTGGGCAGACGGTGCTAATTTTGCATCTAAATATGATGGCATTACTGTTACAGACTTAAATGCTACCAACGCACCTGCTGATCCTAGATATGTAGTTAGCTATAAAAATACACTTTTCTTTGCTGGCATGTCTAGTACTCCACAAGAAATACTTTTTACTGCACCTTATACTGATGATGACTTTAGTGTGTCAAACGGTGCAGGTACTATTGCAGTTAATAGTCCAGTAACAGCATTGTTTCCTTTTCGTGACCAGCTATATATCTTCTGTGAAGAACGCATCTTTAGGCTCGTAGGTAACTCAGCAGCAGACTTTGTACTACAGCCAGTAACTAGAGAAATCGGATGTGTTAACGGATTTACTGTACAGGAATTTGCTGGTGACTTGGTATTTTTAGGGCCAGATGGATTACGTACAGTAGCAGGTACAGACCGTATTGGTGACGTGGAACTTGGTACAATCAGTCGGCAGATTCAAGAACGATTTACTGGTTTGTCTGATGTTGATGAGTTTGATAGTGTTGTTATTCCAGATAAAACACAGTATAGATTATTCTTTTCTAATTCAAATGTAACCCGAAATAATACTAAAGGTGTTATGTGTGTACGTAAGGATGATTCATATGAGTTTGCAGATTTAAAAGGGATATCACCTAGCTGTACAGATTTTGCTGTATCACAAGGTCAAAGTTTTGTTATACATGGCGGGTTTGATGGATATGTGTACAGGCAAGAAAAAGGTGATGACTTTGACGGTAACACTGTAACAGGTAAGTATCGTTCACCGGACTTGACTATGGGTGATGCAGGTTTACGTAAAGCATTCCAACGTGTTATTCTAAACTACGCACCTGAAGCAATTGTTAATGCTGACTTGTTTGTGCGTTATGATTATGAATCACCTAATGTACCAAGACCGGCAGCTTATCCTTTTGATACGACTACCGCTGTTGCTATTTATGGTTCATCAGTTTTTGGTACAGCTACATACGGTGGTCAGTCAAACCCATTGGTAAGACAGCCCATTGAAGGTTCAGGATTTGCAATAGCATTGCGTGTAAATGATAGGGGTACGTCAGCACCCTACTCACTGAAAGGTTTTCAGCTAGAGTTTGAAGCGGCGGCAAGGAGATAGAATATGGCAGGGTATACTAGACAATCGACATTTGCTGATGGTGATATTATCCAAGCAGCAGACTTTAATGACGAGTATAACCAACTTGTAAATAGTTTTGACAATACAACAGGCCATAAACATGATGGCACTACAGGTGAAGGTCCGGTCATTGGTTTGATTGGTGATCCCGGTGTTGTTTCTCCTATTAACAAAGTTGTAGTAGATGATACTAATAATCGTGTCGGTGTTTTTGTAGATGCAGCAGGTGCTGGTTCATCTGTTGAACAAGTACGCTTTGAAGATGGGGTTATTGTTCCTGTAACAACTAACGACATTGACTTAGGTACAGCTTCTCTTCAATTCAAAGATGGTTACTTTGCTGGCAACCTTGAAGTAGCGGGTGTGTCTGTTGGCGGCGGTGCTTCTATTGGTACAATCCTTGACGAAGATGATATGGTATCAGATGATGATACTGCCCTTGCTACACAACAGTCTATTAAAGCATATGTGGATGCACAGGTAACTGCACAGGACTTAGATGTTGCTGCTGATACAGGAACGGCTGCAGTAGACTTAGACAGTCAGTCATTTACTGTAACTGGTGGTACGGGCATTGATACATCTGCTACAGGGCAAGCTGTAACTATTGATATTGATGCTACTGTAGCTACTCTAACGGATACGCAAACACTTACAAACAAAACTATTGATGCTGCAAGTAATACCCTTTCAAACATTGATACAACTATGCTTGCTGCAGGTGTACTCGATACTGACCTTACATCTGTATCTCTTACAGATGATACCATCCCTTCAGCTAAAGCTACAAAAGATTACATTGATACCCAGCTTACTGCGGAAGACCTAGACTTCCAAGGAGATACAGGCGGCGCACAGAGTATTGATTTAGATAGTCAGACTCTTACAATCACTGGCGGTACAGGTATTGATACTACAGGTTCAGCACAAACTCTTACTATTGATATTGATGCGACTGTAGCTACACTTACTGATACACAAACTTTAACAAATAAAACATTGACAAGTGCTGTACTTGACGGTACAATAAGTGGAACTTCTATTAAAGATGAAGACACTATGGTATCAGATAGTGATACACATCTTGCTACTCAACAATCAATTAAAGCATACGTAGATACTCAAGTAGGTGGTGTTTCAACTCCTACTGGTAATGAACTAGAGAATGTTGTTGAGGACGTTACACCGCAGCTTGGTGGTGATTTAGATGTAAACGGTAATGCCATTGTTTCTGTAACTAATGGTGATATAGCAATTACACCAGACGGTACAGGTTCAGTAATCTTAGATGGTCTGTCTTACCCACAAGCAGATGGTACTGCAGGTCAGGTTATTAAGACAGATGGTGCAGGTAACTTAACTTTTGCTAGTCCTGCTACTGGTCTTGCAGACGTTGTAGATGACACTACCCCACAGCTAGGCGGTACACTAGATACTAATGGACAACTTGTTCAGTTCGGTGACAGTGCAAGTGCTACAGATGATCGTTTACAGTTTGGTGCTGGTCAAGAACTAGAAATTTATCAAGACCCAAATAACAATCACAGTACTATTGTTTCTAGTGCTATTGGTGGTTTGTACATGAAGTCTGATAGTGTCGGACTACAAAGCGAAGATGGTACTAAAACTTTCGTATACGCTACAGGCGGTGGTGTATCTATCAATGACGGTTTAGGTGTAACACGATTAAAGACTACAGTAAATGGAACAGAAGCATCTGGTTATCTACAGTTTAATGATACAAGTGGTGGCAGCTTTAACTATCTTCGTTTCCAAGCACCTTCTACTGTAACAACAAATACAACATTTACCTTCCCTGATGGTGACGGTACGTCAGGTCAAGCACTTGTGACAGATGGTTCGGGTACTTTGTCATGGGATACACCTACTATTGTAGAAACTGACCCGTCTGCATTAGCATTCGCAATCGCATTAGGATAAAAAGTACTTGACAAACAGTGCTTAATATGGTATAATTAGTATACAATTGGAGTAATAAATGGCAAACGCATTCTTATCAGAAACACAGACAGCAGTCGGGACATCTCCTGTAACTGTTCTTACCTGTGGTGCAGCAACAGAAACAACCATTATTGGTCTGAGTGTCTCTAACATTGTAACTAGTCAGATTACAGTAGATGTACAGCTTGATGCTTCAGGTCGTACATCTGGTGCAGAAGCTAGTGTTTACCTTGTTAAAGATGCTCCTGTACCTGTAGGTGCTTCTTTGGTGGTAGTCGGTGGAGACCAGAAAGTGGTCATGGAACCGGGTGATGTAGTTAAAGTTACATCAGATACTGCATCATCTGCTGATGTTGTTTTAAGTCATCTTGACATTACGTAAGGAATAAGATATAATGGCATATCTTGGTAATCATCCTTCTGTATCTTATAGCACAGTATCCTATCAGGATTTAACTGGTGGCACTGGTACAGGATTTACACTTGACTACCCTGCAGGTACTCCTCAAGATATTGAAGTATTTGTAAACAATGTTCGCCAAGAACCGGGCGTTGCTTATACGGTTAGTGGTACTAGCCTTACCATGACAGGCAGCATTGTAGCTACGGATGATTTCTATGTCGTGTTCCAAAGCAAAGCCCAGCAGACTATTACACCGGGTCTAGGCACAATTACACAGGCAATGTTTGCACCGGGGCTGTCTCTTGGCGCAGGTTACTTCCAAGGGGATAACGGTGCGACAGGTGACACAACAAATGGTAAAGCTGATATCTTCCGTGTACATGAGCAAGAATTGAATACTAATACTACAATTGCCGCAACAGACAATGCTTTGTGTGCTGGGCCATTGACAATCGCAACAGGGGTAACGCTGACGGTAACAACCGGCGGTAATCTGGTGATAGCATGAGTGAACTAAGAACAGACACAATCACTGCCAGCGATGGCACAAGTCCTGTCACGCTGACGAAGCAGAGTGCGCCAAAGGCGTGGTTAAGTTATGACCAAAGCGTACCAACTGTTAATGACAGCTTTAACCAAAGTTCAACCACAGACGTTTCCGTGGGAAGATATAACTTAAACTTTACCAACAGTATGACGAATAAACATTATTCGGTGGCGGGTGTGGGTGCTTCTACGGTTATTTTTTGTCAGAGAACTACTGATAATAACGCAACCAATGCAAGTTCAGCATCATCCTGTAGGGTTGAATCATTCTATTTCACAGGGTCTTCTTTTGTTAATTACTATGATTCAAAACCAACAACTATGGTTGTTAACGGAGACTTAGCATGAGTGAGATAAAAGTAGACAACCTCAACGGCAAGACCTCCGCTGGTGACATTACTGTTACATCTGAAGGTGGTGCGGCGACTATGCAGTTGCAGCAGGGGTTGGCGAAGGCTTGGGCAAGTTTTAATCAAGTTGGCACAAATTCAATAAATGACAGTTTGTCCGTTTCAACTTTAAGTGATTTAGGGACAGGATTAACGCAAATAAATATAACGAACTTGTTTTCAACAAGTAATTACACAACTTCTGGTAGTACCGTAGGTTCTACACAAAGTTGGGCTAGCACTTCTATGGTGGCAAATGGAAATGGAAATGACGCAAATACAACAACATATTATAGAATAGCTTGTCGTGATACTTTTCCTTCTAACAGTGGTACTTCTAGGGACTTTTCAAAAGTAAGCTGTGTAAATAACGGAGACCTCGCATAATGGCTGGAAAAATTATAGCAGATCAAATCGAACACAGCACCGCAGGTTCTCTGGATACGTCTTATGTGGTGAATGGTAGTGCGAAGGCTTGGGTTCGGTTTAACGGCACTGGTACTTTAGCGGTTAATAAAAGTCTAAACACAAGTTCGGTTTCGGATATTGGTACTGGCAATTATGACCATAACTACACATCGTCTTTTTCGGATGCTGTTTATAATTACGTTCACGGTGCAAAAGACGCTGACGATGGTCTTGGTATTCCTACGCTTGGTTCAGACCCAAGAGTGTCTGACACAACTTCAAAAGTCCGTTTGATTCATAATTACCCCACCAATATAGGTTTTTATGATGGAGTTGCAATTTGCAATAATATATTCGGAGACTTAGCCTAATGACCCAGACACCACAGTTCAAAGGCACTCACCTATTTGACCGTCTGTGCTGGGCAAAGGAAAACCTTGAGCCACATCAGTCAGACTATCGGGTGGTTTATGAGGACAGCGTTGATGAGTGCGCCAAGATACTTGTGCCTGACCCTAACTGGATGGCGTGTGCATTGCAGGGCGGTATCCTGCCACCAGTGTGGGTGTATCACGAACTGGCAAAGGATGAGGCACAGCCTGACTTTAAGAAGCACACCAGAGGTTACTTGCTGCACAACACAGAACCCGTAGGGGCAATGACAGAAGAAGAAGCGATTGAATACCTAATTATGAAAGATTGCCCGCAGCATGTGTGGCGCAATTGGGATACAGGCAACAAACCTAAGATGGTTATCTGCCGCAAGGAACAGTTACCAAGCACACGTGAGTGGCGCAATGCTTGGAAAATAACTGAAGAACTCAGCGTCACTGATTTAGCAGCATAGGAGAAAACAATGGCTGTAACAACATACATCGTAGATAAGGACGGCAATCAGATTGATGCTTCAACTGCAACTGTCCCTGCTGACCGTGCCTTTCGTGGTGCATGGTCATTGAGTGGCAATGTCATTTCAGAAGACATGACTTCTGCCAAAGCAATCTTCAAGGACAAGGTTCGTGAAGTTCGTGGTCCACTGCTAGATGCAGAAGACGTAGTGTACATGAAGGCACTAGAAGCTGACGATGCAACTGCTAAAGCAGCATCTGTAGCTAAGAAGTCTGCCCTTCGTGATGCACCTGCAGCGGCTGCTATTGATGCAGCTACTGACATTGCAAGCCTCAAGGCAGCTTGGGATGCAGACACACTTGGTGATAGCCCTTACGCATAATGCGTAGGGGTCATCCCTATTTGACCGCTGGAGAACTAGATGGCACTTAGTAAGATTAAAGACGAGTCAACAGACGGCAGTATTGCTGGCGGTAAGGTGTTGCAGGTTGTGCAGGGGACTACTTTGTTTGGTACAACTGTATCTAATGATACCTATGTTGCAACTACCCTCACGGCTACAATTACACCTACAAGCGCATTAAACAAAATATTAGTCTTCGGTCAAGGTTTTGCTGTTGCAAACCAAAGCCAAGCACAACCTCAAATAAAATTATATAGAAACGGTTTAGATATTTCTCCGGTAAATTACGGTTTTGGTAATATATATTCTAATAACGGTGGGTATAACGAAGGTATGTTGGTATTTTCATTGCTTGATTCACCTTCTTCTTCTTCTGCAACTACATACACAATTTATTTGAGAAACAACAACGTTGGTAACGCTAGCTTTGGCGCAGGAGATAGATATTCTGTTATTACCCTAATGGAGATTGCCGGATGACCTTAATTTTAGACACACAGGAGTAAACAAATGGCATCAATATCAGAAGCCTTAACCGAACTAGGCATCACCGAATGGGTACTCCGTGGCGAACCAACCACTGAGGCTGAGTTCAACGAGATGTTCCGTAAAGTAACTGGTGCGGATGCTAATGGCAGTGCTATTGAATCCTCCACACCCAGCGACTTTGGCGTAACTTGGTCACAGGTATCGGCTAAGAAAACAGAACTTGTTAATGCAGAGCCTATGCGCTTGCTTCGTGAGGAACGAAACCGTTTGATTGCAGAAACAGATTGGTGGGCATCAAGTGACCTTACTATGACATCTGCACAGACAGCATATCGCCAAGCATTACGAGACATTACATCCAGTGCCACATCACTAGACGATGTTACTTGGCCTACGAAACCATAAGGAAGAACGATGGCATATATAGGTAAATCCCCACAGAACGGTGTTCGTAACCGGTACATCTACCAAGCTACTGCTGGTCAGACTACCTTTACTGGTAGTGACGCAGACAGTAAAGTGCTTACATACACAGATGGCCTATACATTGACGTATATCAAAATGGTGTTTTGCTAAAACCTAATACTGACTATACTGCTACTAGCGGTACAAGTATTGTACTCACTGCCTCTGCTAGTTTAAATGACGTAGTTGAGATGATTGTTTATGACATCTTTTCTGTAGCTAATACTTATACTAAAGCACAGAGTGATGAACGCTACCCATTCAAGGGTAATGACAGCATCATCCGTTTGAACGGTCAGACTATCAGCGCAGACATTACGATTGACAGTGATGAGAATGGTGTATCCGCTGGACCTATCACACAGGACAATGCCACTGTCACTGTTAATGGATATTGGAGTATCGTATGACCAGCGTATTGAATGTAGATAGCATTGCGGCAAAGGACGGTACGTCACCTGTTGAGTTGACTAAGCAGAGTGCGGCAAAAGCGTGGAGCAAGTTAAACGGTACTGGAACAATTAGTTTATATGATTCATTCAATATATCTTCTGTCGCAGATAATGGGACGGGAGATTACACGCACACAATGACATCGGCTATGTCTAACGCAAACTATTCTCATACTTTTACTGCTCGAACTTATTTTGCAGTCTTTAGAGATGGTCAAACGGCAACCACTACAACCTATCGCATAGGCCACATTTACAATGATGGTGGTGGTGGCAACTTTGGATATTCAGACGGAAGCTATATCTCCGCAAATATTATAGGAGACCTAGCATAATGGCGAGTATTCTTAAAGTAGATGCGCTACAAGGCATCACATCAGCGGGTGATATCACGATTACCAATGGCACGACAACACAGAAGTTGCAAGACGGCGTTGTATCTACATATTCTCTGTATGACCAGCAAAATACTACGGTTGATATGAGCATAAACGTCACTAGCATCACAGATAGTGCCACAGGAAGATACGGACTAAATTTATCCAATAACTACACTACTGCTAAACAATATATCATTGGGCATAGCGCACAATCTTGGTTTTCTAATGCAGGTGCAGACACTTCACCTCTATATGGCGTATCAACTGCAAGTGTTTTGGAGTTTATTCATGTAGAAGGTGGCACTACAAGAGACACGCAGTATAATGCGGATAGTGTGATAGGAGACCTAGCATAATGGCAAGCGAACTTAGAGTAAACACCCTAAAGGATGCCGCTGGGAACAACAGCGTGGGTATGGAGTATGTTGCCAACGGTAGTGCGAAGGCTTGGATTAACTTCACAAGTATCTCAAGTACATCAGCTAGAGATTCACTTAATCACGCAAGTTTAACGGACAATGGAACAGGTGACACTACGTTAAATTTTACCAACTCTTTAAGTAACAACGATTATTGTTTTTCTGGTAATGCCCAAAGAAATGACCCAACTGAGGATGCAGAAATGACCTTGTATCAAGACCAAGACAGTTCTTTAGCTACTAATAGTATGCGTGTTATTACTAAAAAAAGTTCTGTCACAGACCAAATAGACGTTCTTGGTGGGTTTGCTAGTGCAACAGGAGACCTCACATGAGTAAAGCAGCAGAACTAGCCGCACTGATTGGTTCGCAGTCGGCGTTGTCAAACCGGAACATGATTATCAATGGTGCGATGCAGGTGGCACAGCGGGGAACATCATTTAGTTCACTAAGTGCAAGCGCATACACTTGCGACAGGTGGCAGCTACAAGTAGCTGGTGCGGGAAGGGGAACTGTTACACAAGAAAGCAGTGGTGGCCCTGCTAGTCTTAAAGATAATTTTTTGCGTGTCACTGTGGCAACCGCTGATAGCAGCGTGGCCTCAAGTGATATGCAAGTGTTAAAGCAAGTTATAGAGGGTCATGTCGCAGCGTTTACAGATGCTGGAACTTCAGACGCAAAGACGCTTACATTGTCCTTTTATGTTCGTTCTAGTGTGACTGGAACTTTTAGTGCAACTTTGTACACAAACTTTAGCAGCCCTAGTGCAGTTTCGTATCCTGCTGAATACACAATTTCATCTGCAAACACTTGGGAACAAAAAACAATTACGTTTCCAGCTTTTACAACGAGTTCATCACTTGTTTCAAGCGGATATACAACGGGTGAGTTTTACCAAGTTCGTTTCGCTTTAATGGCTGGTTCTGATAACACAGGGACAGCTAATCAATGGAATAGTGCAAACGACTTTGCTTCAACAAATCAAACAAATCTTTTTGCAACATTAAGTGCAACTTGGGATATTACAGGCGTACAGCTAGAAGTCGGCGAGACAGCCACACCGTTTGAACACCGCAGCTTTGGCGATGAGTTGGCTAGGTGTCAGCGGTATTATGAAAGCATTCAAGTAATGAATGGGTATTTTTCAACAGGTCAAGCGTTTACTTCTTCACAAGCCGCAGGTGCTACTTTAAATTTCAAAGTAACAAAAAGGGCTATTCCAACATTAACAGTTCCTGCTGCTGGAAATACATCAGGCACTTGGGGGTTTGTAGGAAGTAATGGGAGTTATGCTACTATAGGCGGTCATTCGACTTACAGCACAGTGGATTTTTTTAGCATAGAGGCGAGTGGCTACAGCGGTCTTGGCGCAGGAAATGCTTCTATGATTTATTCTAGTGGGGCTACTGAAGCAAAAGCAGATGCGGAGTTATAAAATGGAAAACATGAACATTACATCTGCACAGTATTACAACGACATGAATGACAATCAATCTGGCATCAAAGCTATTATTGACGGCATTGAAATGTCCGTACCCCTTGACCCATCCAACCGCCACTACGCAGAAATCATGCGTCAGGTAGACGCTGGCGAGTTGACCATTGCGGATGCTGACTAAGATGGAGATGCAGTCTTTGATTGATATGCTTATCGGATTAGTCGTAGCTGCAGGTGCGTGGTGGGCTAATGGTATGACACGTGAACAGAAGCGTGTAGAGATACTCTTGAACAAGACACGTGAGGACTACGCTACTCGTGCAGAGTTACGTGATGACATGCGCCGTGTAATGGAAGCACTTCACCGTGTAGAAGACAAACTAGATAAAGTATTAAGTAGGGAACTGTAATCAATGGCAATGTTTAAAGCATTTAAACCAGAAGCAATGAATAAGATTGCAAGTGCTATGGGGTATACTGGTGATATGAACCAGTTCCAGCAGTACATTGAACAAGACCCCGCACGACAGCAACAGATGAATATGTATACTAATGCTGCTAAAACTATGGCTAAAGGCGGGTATGCACGTAAAGGATATGCAGTAGGTGGTACTGTTATCAATCCATCAGGCACACAAGCTGCTACCCCCGTTGCTGTAGCACCTACCACAACTCCTGCAGGTCAACCAGAGATTGGTCAGTTTTCTGTAGAGCAAATGTATCAGCCGGGATTACCTATTGGTGGTACAACTATTGCTGCTGAAACACAGACAGATACATCACAGGATATTACTGCAGGTACAGGTGCTATTACAGGACAGGTAGCAGTACCAACTGCAACAGCAGCTACAGCGCAGGCTGCTCCTGTAACTCAAACGCAAGCTAATGTAATGCAAGCCTCTGCTGCGGCTCCTGCAGTGGATGCAGCTATGAATGCTACACAGGCAGCACAAGCTAACCCACAAGACCCTCGTGCGCAGATTGCGGCTGCACAGCAGACTACTTCATCAGTAGGTAATCTTCAGGCAGCACAGGGCAATGCTTTCCTTATCAACACCCCTATTCAGCGTAACCTACAAGCAGGTGAATTGATTAGTGGTACAGGTGTAGATGCTGCACGTGCTAGTGCATTGGCTGCACAGACAGATGCTGCTGCTGCACAGGCTAATCCTAGCCAACAGGCAATGGTACAGGATCAACTATCTGGTTTGATGAATCAGTTTGTAGGTGGTGCTACACCAGCATGGGCATCAGGTGCTATCCGTACTGCTAATGCTACTATGGCTGCACGTGGTCTCAGTGCTTCATCTATTGCTGGACAGGCTATTGTACAGGCAGCTATGGAATCAGCTATGCCTATTGCAATGGCTGATGCTGCTACTGTAGCTAAGTTTGAATCACAGAACTTATCTAACAAACAGCAGAGTGCAATGCTTGCTGCTGAACAACGTGCTAAGTTCATGGGTCAGGAGTTTGACCAAGAGTTTCAACAGAAGGTAATGAACGCTAGTAAGATTAGTGACATTGCTAATCAGAACTTTACAGCAGAACAGCAAGTACAGCTAGAAAATAGTCGTGCTGCTAATACAATGAACCTGCAGAACCTGTCAAACAATCAGGCTCTTGTAATGGCAGAGGCTTCTGCTTTAGCACAGCTAGATTCACAGAACCTGAATAACCGTCAAGCTACTGCTGTACAAAACGCACAAAACTTCTTGCAAGTTGATATGGCTAACCTATCTAATCAGCAACAAACAGATTTGTTTAAAGCGCAGCAGCGTGTACAATCTTTGTTTACTGACCAAGCCGCTACCAATGCTGCAGCGCAATTTAATGCATCTAGTCAGAACCAAGTTGACCAGTTCTTTGCTAGCTTGGGTTCACAGGTATCACAGTTTAATGCAACGCAACAAAATGCACAACAGCAGTTTAATGCAGGACAGACTAATACAGTAGAAAGATTTAATGCTGAACTTAATAATCAACGTGATCAATTTAATGCACAGAACCAGCTAGTTATTGCACAAGCTAATGCACAGTGGCGTAGACAAATTGCTACAGCAGATACTGCAGCAGTTAATCGTGCTAATGAACTTAACGCTAATGCTATCTTGGATATTAGTAAGACTGCCTATGATAATTTATGGAATTACTATAATGACACAATGGAGTGGGCTTGGACTTCTGGAGAAAATGACTCTGACAGAATTGTTCAAATGGCTTTAGGTGAACTTTCCGCTAAAACAAGTATAGATATGCAGCAATTAAAAACCAACGCAGAGGAAAGTGGTGCTATTGGCGGTTTCTTTAGTAGCTTGTTAACTAGCCAAACTGCAGGAAGTCTAGTTGGAAAAATCTTTGGTATTTAAGGAATAAAGCAATGAGTATAGAGCGTCAACCCGCAAAACTTGCATTAGTAAATATGCGTAATGCTGTATCTGAAGCACAAAAAAATAAAGTAAAAGTTAAATCGCAAGGTAGAACAGGTTTACTTTCTCCTAATAATGTGTTACAATCACGTACCAAAACTGAAAACAAAACTAAAACAGAAAGCCAGAAGGTATTAGACTATATGCTTGCTATACGTGAAGCTATGTCAACTGAGGAAAAAGCATAATGGCATTTAGAGAAACATCGGATTTTGATGCTCCTATTCCGGGTCAGGGTTTAACCGCTGAACTGGGTTCTCGTCCGTGGCAAACTCCACCTGAGTTTACTACTTTAGAAGAGGGCGTAGACTTTTACGTGTCTCGCATAATTCAACCAAAAATGGCTGCTCAACTTTTAGACATCATTGAAATGAAAATTCCATTAACTGCTATTGCAGAAACATTAACGCTTGGTGGTGTAATGCAGGGACTTCATACTGTTGACGTGGGTATCCTTGTTAATCCTATTCTTGTAGAGTTGATGGAAGGTCTAGCAAAAAATGCGGAAGTTCCATACAAAGTTGGAGACACTGACGGAGAAAATATTCCAGACAAAGGTATTTTAACTAAAGCTATGGCTAGTCTTTCTGAGATTGACACTGAAGAATTAGAGCAAGAAATGTCATATGAAGAAGATAGCAAAGAAGATGTATCTGTAGAACCAAAGGGTTTAATGTCTCGTAAAGGAGCAATGTAATATGGCTTTTAGATTACAATCGTTTCTAGCAGGTGCAGCTAAAGAAGCAACAAAAAATATACGAGCATTAGATGAAGAGTACCGGGAGTCTCTAAAAAATACTGCTGCAAACTTAGCTAAAGAGGCTCAAGCCGTACGTAAAGAGCGTACACAAGCTATACTTGATTATAGTGACAAAGGCAAAAAATTAAAACGAGATTACAAATTATCAGATGCACAAATTCAAACCTTGTTATCTGCAGGTACTGATTCGTATGAGTCTTTTGTAAACTCAATTAGAGCAGGCAATCAAGCTGCTAAACTTGCCGATCCTAATGCTACGTTTGATGCAGCTACTTTTGCTCAAAGTTTGTTTCAAGGACAGGCTGCCGAAGAAGGTATCCTTTCTTTGGATCAACAAGCGCAGGCTTATGCTGCTCGTAGAGTTCCTTCGACTATTGACCTTCAAACTGCTGCTAGTGGAATTTCTGCAGGAACACAAACAATGTTAACAGGTGTAAGTCCTGAAGCTGTAGCAGAGAGACTTCGTGGTAGCGTAGGAGATATACCTGATTATACTGGCCCTGCTATGGGTGAAACTGGACTCAGTGTTTCTGGTCAAACAGCACTTACTCCAGCGGAATTAATTGCATTGCAGGGTGCAAGAGCAAGTGTAGCTAAAACGGAAGCTGAAATTGGCGGTATTAAAGCAACCACTAAATTTACTGGACTCAAAGGCGATTTAATAAAAGCGCAAACAACTGCCACTGAAATTACGAATGAGGTACTTCCAGAACAGTTACGTGTAGACCTAGATAAAGGCTATGCTTCAACCGCATTAACAGAAGCGCAGACCCAAAAAGTAGAACAAGATACTTCTACAGGAATCCTTCAGCAAGCTAAACTCAAAGAAGAACTCATTAACTACCAAAAGTTTGGTGAGAAAAACGAGCAACTTGCACTTGACTTACTTGAAGCTAAAATTACACAAGCTAATCGCCCGGCTGATCTTGAAGAGTTACAGGCTACGTTTGTGTCTCTCGCCAGCGACTCACGTGCAAAAGCAGGGCAGCTTGACGAAAATGATCCAGAAGCCATTAGACTAAATTCTCAAGCTTCAGCTTATGATACACGTGCAGCAAGTGTAGCTAACATGATTAAAGCACAAGATACGTCTGCTAGTACCGACTGGTCAAAAGGTTCACCAGAAAAACGCTTTGCTAGCTTGCTTAAAACAAATGTTCAAGCAGCTAATATTTCTGGTTCACTTAATTCCGCAGGTAATTGGGAATGGGATTTTGCAAATAAACGTCCTGCTTACTATACCGCCTATGCAAACACTGTAGATCAGTATTCTCAATTATACGGCACTTCAGGAAATACAGGTTTAGTATCCTCTCTGCAAAATAAAGAACAGCTAAATAATGTGCTTAACCAGTGGTCACAAGAAGGAAATTTTGTTAACGCAAATACTTCAAGACCAGCCGCAACAAGCACGGGGCAAGTCACTAATGTTGACTTTGGTTCAAAGAGTCTAGAGGATTTAGCTGAGTTGCAGAACTTGCAGCCCGGCGATATTGCAAGAATACAAGCACAAGTTTATGATAGCAAGTCAAGTTCTGTGGTATCAAAAGAAGTTGTTGCTATGTATAGCACACAAGGTGAGTGGATTACAGCAGGAGACCTCTAAATGAAACTGCAGCAAAAACTAGATAGCTTGCTGTCTGGTGAGGAGGTCTCTGAAGATGATGAGATTCAACGACAACTACCTACCAGTGGACGCAGCCTACAAAGTGTACTCAATGAAATTCGTTCATCTCAAACAGATGAGCCTGCAGTAGACGTACCTGTTGTACAAGACGATTTCACACCCAAGCCAACTGATCCTAATGCGGCTAAACTTCCCCCTGAAGAACTAGATTTGTTTAACTACGAGAGAACTGCTGCAGCGTATGAGCAGCAAGTTTCTCCTATTGATCCTGTATTATCGGATGAAGAGTTTCTGGTAGAGTATGTACCGGATTATCTTCGTCCGTTTGTGCGTGTGGTAGCTAAAGGTGCAGACGGTGCTTTGGTTAAACCTACCATTCGTACTATGCGGTCATTAAACACAGGCTTAACAGCAGCAGGTGAAACTACATCTGATGCTATGGCTGCTTTGACACAGGCAGTTCAAGATGGAATCGTAGAGGGTGGTACATTTGAAAGGCTCACAGGTCTAACAGGTAAAGATCTAATACCTTTTGATCCTAAAGCGTCAGGCCGTAGATTCACAGGTGACTTAATTGATGCAGCTATGGTGGCTGATGCACCTATTGTTGCATCTGCAGGTATGGCTAAACTAGCAATGCAAGCACAAATGAAAGCCTTAACTAAAGGCAAAGACATGGTTGTGCCTCGTACATCCTTGTTAGGTGCGCCACTTAAAGAAGGTACACTAACAGAGAAAGCTGTTCGTGCTGTAGGTGCGGATGTCAAAAGAGTTGATACCGATACTATGACACCAGAGATGATTGCTCGTGCAGAAAAGGCTAGGCAAGCACGTGAAGAGTCTGGTGAAATGACTATTGGGGAAATACAACAGGCGACTAAAACTGTTGCAGATGAAAAACGTGCAGCAGCTAGAGCCAAAGCAAAACAAAATGATGAAATTAGGCAGTCCGTTATTCAAAATTTTGAAGTCGAAAATGGTTTAGAGGCGGGTGCTGTATCTAAAACAGTAGCCGGTAAAACATATATAGATTATGAAAAGATGCGTGAACTAGGTGTAGAGAAGGTAGAGTTTTTAGACTTAGACGATGACCTAGCTTGGGACATTGGCGTGGGACCAGCAGGTTATAGAAATCCTGTCCTTAATCCTGATAAGTTAGACGCTGTTGTAGCTACGGTAGCAGACGTAAAAGCTATGAATCCTGATGCCTTTAAGGGCAGTAAGAATGTAATGGAGACCCTGTTTAGGGAAACAGTAAACGGCAACTTAATTGCTTCAGACGAACTGCTAACAATACTAAATCAGTATGGTTTGTCATTAGATGATTACATCTTAATGACTGTCGGTTCAGCTACTAAATACGGTAAAGGTTTGCAAAAGTTCTCACAAATGGGTGAGGCTATGGGTAGGTATAAACTCGGCAGACCTGCAGGTAAAAAAGCACAAGACGAACTAGACCAAGCGCAGGGTATGTTGGAATGGCTTGGTGTACCTATTCCAAGCGTAAAAAAGGTAACGCAAAATATACGCCGTACAGAAAACGTATCTCGTGGACTTATGGTTTCCGCATTTGCTACAGCAGCTAGAAACTTAGAGTCTACTCTCATTCGTATGCCCTTAGAAGGCATGACAAACTTGCTCTCAGAGGCTATCATACGTGGTGTACGTGCGGCAGAAAGAACCAAAGCTGGAGATATAAAAGGCGCAAGAGATGCCGTAATGGATACGGTAAATGCGTTTAATCCTTTGTCTCGTAAAAGTGCTATAGGTGATAGCTTTGCCTACTGGAAGAGCCTAAAAGACCCTCTAGAAGCGGATGAACTAACTAAGTTTATTTTAGAACAGCCAGAAAATGTAAAGCTGTTATCTCGCTATCGTGATCAGATTGTTGAAGCGCAAAAAGCTACGGGTAAGGGCGAAGGCGGTATATCAGATTTCGTATTTAATCCTATTGAGGATTTTGTAGACACTTTAAATGCACCAAACCGTGGTCAAGAATTTTTAAGCCGTAACGCTTTCTTCTTAACTGATCTTAGCAGAAACCTTAAACGTGAATGGGGTATTAGTTTAGAGCAGGTAATCAAAGAAGGAAAAATAAGAGAACTTATAAATGACTCACCTACTCTACGTCCTACTGGCGGCAAGACCCAACCACCTACGTTTGCAGAGTTGGCAACAGATGCGGTTGAAAGTGCGTTAGACAAAACATACGCCTCACCACCTAAATTTGGACCGTTTAAAGCCGCGCTAAAAGTTCTAAACTCTATTCCGGGTAGTACAATAGCTATACCTTTTCCACGGTTTATGTTTAAAGCTATGGAATACATTTATTCGGGTGTACCCGGAACTGCAACTCCGGCAGCACTACGAATTGCTTTGGGTAAAGGCAATACAGTAAAAGATGCAGATGCTGTATCAAGAAATATTGTCGGGTATGCAGCACTGTATGCTGCCTATGAATACAGAACATCAGACGATGCGCCAGAAGAGTACAACAAGATAGCTAACATGGACGGCACTACAACTAATGTTGATCCGCAGTTTCCGCTTGCCCCAGCATTTTACTTGGCTGAAGCTAAGAAACAGTACGATAAAGGTGGTGCAGATTATCTAACCCAATGGCTATTTATGAATAGGGGCAGGAACTTCCAGAACGGTGTGAAGTCACTGACAGGCACTAACTTTAGAAACAACCAAACTTTTGGTGATATATTAAGTGACGTATCTAATATGTTTGCTGAAGATAACGATGCAGTGTGGACAGAAGAAGCATCAAAAGCATTTGGTAAAACGTTTGGTAATACGTTAACACGTATGCTGCAACCTTACTCAATGGTTCTTGATACAGAACGTGCGCTTGGTATGCGTGATATGCGGTACAAAACTTTTGAAGGTGAGCCTAATCTTTCCGGTGGGGGTGCGTTTGTAAAAGGCTTTATGTTACCGTTTGCATCTAGGGGATATCTGTCACCTAAAGCTGAAGCAGATGCACCTGTTCGTAACTTCCCAATGCTGGGTGAAAAGAAACGTATCGGGCCAACATGGAAACTTGCATTGGGTATTAACATCGAAGCAGGCGATAATGAGTGGCAGAAATATCTCAAATCTATCCAATACGCAGATTATGATTTTGCATCTAAATCCGGTATAGATATTATTGATAACACAATGAACGCACTTCATAATGAACTTTTGCCTGATATCGCAAAGATGGTTATGGAAGATGCGCCTAAAATAAAAGCAGAACTTAAAAAAGAAGGCAGGTTTAGCGAGAAAATATTCTTGCTAGAGCAACGAAACAGAATAGACAATAATAAAAGAGAGATGTTTAACGCTATAAAAGGCGCACAGTTTAGTGGATCGTCTAATCCCGCTTATGTGATGGCGGTCAATGACTTACGTAAAATAACTAGGGATAAGCGTGTGCTTGCTATGAGTAGGCTGTCTGCTATTAAAGCAGCAAAGGGTGAACCACCTGTAAATTTAGGTAATACTGCTGATGTTAGGACATTACTGAGAATAGCAAAAGGTATTGCAAAAGAAAGATAATAAAAGAGGGGGCTTAATTGCCCCCTTTTCTATTACCGATTATCTCCACTACCACCAAGCACTCCTCGTGCCTTCCTACTTGATAGCTTCTCTATATTATCTTCCATGACCTTACCTAAGTTCATGCCTAACTCTTCAGCTAACACTGCCAGATACCAGCACACATCTCCTAGTTCCTTGCCAATCTCTTGACGTTTGTCTGCATTATCTCCATCAC
>Ga0209137_1001716_pt1 | contig 20319 bp, 33 predicted proteins | sample SaaInl5LU_22_DNA_FD_184642 | JGI IMG/M metagenome (GOLD analysis project Ga0209137, IMG submission 184642) | Marine microbial communities from expanding oxygen minimum zones in the Saanich Inlet - ESP_105LU_22_DNA (SPAdes) (version 2) | ecosystem: Environmental > Aquatic > Marine > Intertidal...
TTCGTCGAGCAGTGATAACACGTAGCTTTCTTGATTTCTATTTCTTGGAAGTATTTCAACCTGTTTTTTAGGCTTTTGGAATGGTTTAATATCGACTACATTGTTGTAGCCTTTGTTTGAATTGCGCTTTTCAGCAGCTTTTCTTTTAGCACCCATTAAGTGTCCTCCTTGGTGGGATAATTTAGCAAGGACTTTATTTTCCAGTACGGAAAATATCTTCCCTACACATTTACTTATCATCGAGATAAGGGAATAAAAATAGTTGTTAACTCCTAAACTACGATAAATAAGTATATAGTAAAGAGACTGGACTTTAAACATGCATGACGTACTTGATATAATAAAAAACATCGAAAACATATATGACTCTAATACATCATTTGGAATTCTAAAAGATTTTGAAAGAGTATTAGATGAACTAGATCTTTATGTTTACACTAATTGGGAAGACGGCGAACTAGCTGACGGCCCAAAGATTGAAAGACACTGGGTTACTTGTTCATTTATGTGGGATCAAAATAAGATGCCAGATCCAATGGGAGGAAAGCGTCTACTAGATTATGATTGTAAAGTTAGCTACAAAAAATCACATATGATAAAGCCGAGAACAATACGCAAACCAGATGATGTACGTCCAGGATCAAAGAAAGGTAAACTTGATCGCCATCCTGTTTGGATTGTGACAATTCAAATGCCAACAACATTGATGGCAGACATATATAGTGGATATATAGAAACTGCTGTAGAGCCTGCTCAGGAAACTAGTATCCCGTCAGCAACGCAACCAGCGGACACAGTTGCAGGGCAAGATACGGAGGCTCCAGCAGTATAATGACATTAAGAAAAAATGATTTACACGATTTAGTATACCATATTTTAGAAATTGATGGATACAAGTCTAAAATGGGAGCAGATAAAGATATTATTACACTAAGCCTAAGTGCCAAAACAAATGAATCGTCGAAAGATTTAAAATCTTTCATAGAAAAAGGCTACGCATTTGTATTAGATGCTGATGTAACTAGCGGTGAAACAAGTGACGGCACATACAAGGTCTTTGTTGAGATTGAAAGAAATAAACAATCTCCTGAAAACATTATAGAATTAGCAAGTGGTATACAAAACTTATGTAATTTAGATAATTTAAAGTTTAGATATCATAAAGAATTTCGTAGTAAACCATTAACACTAGAAGAATTACAAGGTGTAGTTCCAACTGATCCAGACTTGTACGGTGTTGACAGCGATATACTTAATGACATGTCCGAATCAATGAATAATTATACTAACTTTTTTAATAAAAGTATGGTAGAGAATGTGTCTATGCAAGGAGACATAATTACTATTAAAAAAGCATGGGCAGATCCAATTGCATTTAAATTTGTAGACTTTGGTCCTACAGTCAAAACACTTGAAAATATTAAAGAATCATTTAACGTAAACGACTTTAGTGAAATAATTTTCCTTTCTAAGTACATTGGCGACTACAACATTACTAAATATGGTAACAAGCTAACTTTTGAAAACAATGGATTTACATTAGTAGCTGAAAGAATTGTAGTATAAGGATAGATAAAAATGGCAGCAGAAGATTTTGAATTTGAATTCACAGAAGAAATGGTACTTGAACTTCTACGTGGCAACGAAGAAGCAGAAGATTGGTATGATGCAATGTGTGAAGTACTTCCACTATGGGAGATGGACACACCAGAACGTGTAGCAATGTTTATTGCACAGTGTGGACACGAATCAAACAACTTTAAAGTACTAAGCGAAAACCTAAACTATAGTGCGAAGGCACTTGACGCACTATTTTCAAAGTACTTTAGTAAGGCAGGTAGAGATGCACAAGAATATCACAGACAGCCTCGCAAAATTGCGAACGTTATTTACGCAAACAGAATGGACAACGGCGATACCGACAGTGGTGATGGCTGGCGTTTTAGGGGAGGCGGCATTCTGCAACTTACAGGCAGATGGAACTTCACAAAGTTCGGCGAAGAAATGGAAATGTCACCAGAAGAAGCAGTAGAGTATGTGCGTACTAAACAAGGTGCTTTGGATAGTGCTTGCTGGTTCTGGGATACAAACAATATCAACAAGTATGCAGATGCTTGCGACATCAAAGGTGCTACAAAGCGCATCAACGGTGGTTACATTGGCTTAGAAGATCGCGAAAAGCACTATAAACACGCTATGGAAGTATTAGGTGGCGATTGGGAACCAGCAGCTATTGTATATGAAACTGTACGTGTAGGTTCAAGAGGACCAACTGTGATGGCTGTACAAGAAGAATTAGAAATTGGTGCAGACGGCGTCTTTGGTAGAGGTACAGAAGCACACGTAAAGGCTTGGCAGGAAGAAAACGGACTAACACCAGACGGTATTATGGGACCTGCAAGTCTAAAACTTATGTTTGAGGGCTAAATTATGAAACTGTCAGGAATACTTTTAATTGTTATTATGACAATGGGCGGCATTGGATACTGGTATTATACAGATACACAGAAAACTATTGCTGTACTTACAGAAAACAATGCTAAATTAGAAATGGCAGTAGCTACAAACGAAGAAACAATTGCTACAATGGCAGCAGATTTTGCAGCAGCAAATGCAGAACTACAAAGAGTCAACACAGAGTTTGCTGCCATACGTCAACAAAACAATAGATTAGCAAGTAAACTAGCAGATTTTGATCTAGGATTGTTAGCCGCAAATAAACCCGAAAGTATCGAACGTGCGGTAAATAGAGGTAGTGCAAATGCAGGTAGATGCTTTGAATTACTAAGCGGCGCTAATTTAACAGAGGATGAAAAAAATGCAACAAACGGTGAGTCTTTTAACAAAGAGTGCCCTTGGCTTTATGATACTTATAACGCTCGCGGCTTGCTCAACGACACCACAAACAATACAAGTAACGTCGAAGCCAATTGATAAACCTGAATTAGTATTACCCAATGTTGATCAAGTCAACATGCGTAAGATTGAGTGGGTTGTTATTAATGCGGAAAACATGGAAGAAAAACTTGCTGAGCTTACAGCAGGCGGCGCACCTCTAGGTATCTTTGTATTAACTGCACAGGGTTATGAAAATCTTGGACTAAACTTCTCTGACATACGTGCGCTTGTACAGCAACAACAGCAGATCATCCTTGCATACGACAACTACTACAAAGCGTCTACAAAGGTGTTAGAAGAGGCAGAGCTACAACGACAAGCACAAGAAGAAGCGGCTGCTGTAGAAGCTGCTAAGGGCGGCATAGACCTAAATCCTTTTAATTAATCGATAAATACACATAGTAACGAGAGGGTTTACTATGGATATGATTTACCGAATGTTCGGTGATACGCTGTGGATATACACAGCTATCGGCGGATCAGTGCTTGGGGCAGCATTTTTAGCATGGTTTAGAAATACACATGCTGCATTATACTTAATGTCAAAATTTGATGCACTACTAGATGGATTAGTAGATCGTTTTGGATGGGACTTCCTGCAAGACGATCCAGAGGCATGGCGTAAAAGATATCCTAAAGTAACTAAAAAAGTAGACGAGTTAGAAGATCGTATTGCTAAGTTAGAGGGAAAACTAAATGATAAATGAGTTAAACTTTGCTGAAAGAAGTTTGTTGTTTGCGAAACTTGCTGAAATTTCTTATAATGATAACATTAAAGAAGTAAAAAAGCAAGTAAAAACATTAGGATTTACAACTGTAGAATTTTATGATAGAGACGGTGCGCAAGCATATCGTTTTGCAAACAAAGAAGACATGGTAATTGCATGTCGTGGCACACAGCCTACACAATGGAATGACATCAGCGCAGATTTAAAAGCTGTTCCTGTTGTTGCAGAAACTGTTAGCAGAGTGCATCAAGGATTTAAAGACGAAGTAGATGAACTTTGGCCGATGGTACTTGAAGACTTGGTAGCAAAAGCACCTAAACAAAAACTTTGGTTCTGTGGACACAGTCTTGGAGCAGCAATGGCAACTATTATGGCAAGTCGTTGTATGTATGAAGAAGCAGTACCTGATCCAGAAGAACTCTATACATACGGTTCGCCGCGTGTAGGATGGAAAGGCTATGTTGTACACCTAGGAGTAGAGCATCATCGTTGGGTTAACAACAATGATATTGTTACTCGTGTGCCATTGCGTATCATGGGCTACACACATCACGGTAAAGAACACTATATAAATGCATATGGAGACGTTCGTAAGATGTCAGGATGGCAACGTACTAAGGACAAGTGGCGTGGATTTGTTATGGGAATTAAGAAGGGTAAGATAGATAATTTTGGTGATCATTCAATGACAGAATACATCAAACATATAGAGGGCGTTAAGGGAGAATAATATGCCAAGAAAGAAGCCAGAAGAACTAAAGAGTAAAGGCGGCGCAGGCAAAACAGCACCAGCAGCAGCACCTGCACCAGAGCCAGCAGCAGTAACACCAGCTCCTGCTCCAGCAGCAGCACCTGAGATTGAATATAGCAGACCTGCAGGCACAATGACTATTGATAGTGGTGCTATTGGCGGCGCTGATATGAACGGTGACGGACACATTAGTGCAGAAGAAATGGAAATGCACCTAGAGTTTAAACGTAAAGAACTTGAAGACCAAGATGCTATGCGTGACGCACAGCGTAACATGACTTGGTTTGCACTATTTGGACTATTACTATATCCATTTGCAGTAGTTGGTGCAAGTTTTGTAGGACTGTCCGAGGCAGCAAAAGTACTAGGGTCAATGGCGCCAACATATTTTGTTGCTGTTGCTGGTATTGTTGCAGCGTTCTTTGGTGCACAAGCATACAAAGGCAAAGCCAAGTAAATCATAGTTAAACTAATATAATAGTCCATACGATAAGTAATTGTATGGACTATTATACAACATTAGGTATTCAACGGAATGCTAACCAGGATGAAATTAAAAAAGCTTATCGCAAACTAGCGATGGCAAATCATCCCGACCGCACAGGCGGCGATGATACTAAATTCAAACAAGTTAACGAAGCGTATGATACACTAAAAGATCCTCAAAAACGTCAACAATATGATAATCCGGCGCCCAACAATCCTTTCGGACACCAACAAGGACATAATCCTTTTGCAGGCACTCCATTTGAACACCATTTTAATTTTGGATTTGGACAACAACAACATCATCGGCAAGCAAATAAAGATTTAAATATTGCAGCAACAATTGAATTAGTTGATGTAATAGTCGGTAAAGAGTTAATAATACAGTATCGCCTCGGTACTGGAGCATTAGAAACTATCACTATTGAAGTTCCACCTGGAGCAAGAGATGGCGATGTAATACGATATGAAGGTTTAGGTGACAATACTATAACAAATATGCCAAGAGGCGCATTGCTTGTAAGGATTACTATAGCTAAACATAAAGAATGGACACGGGAAAATAATAATCTATTAGTAAAAAAAACTATAAATGTATTTGACTTATTACTAGGATGTGCTATAATAGTAGAAACATTAGACGGTAAAAATATAAAAATTAATATACCAAAAGGCACACAACCAGGCGCAAAGTTTAGTATAGCACAGTATGGTATTCCTGACTTACACAGTAGGATTAGGGGTAACGTACTAGTAACAATCGAAAGTAAAATACCAGTGATTAACGAAATAGATTTGTTAACCAAAATTGAAGAACTCAAAAATAGGACTAAGAATTAATATGGTAGAACCATCAGAAGACTTACAATTAGTATTTGATAAAGCAGTTAAAGACGCACAAAAACTACAACATGAATATGTTACATTAGAACATTTGCTTTTTGCAATGTTGTGTGATGAAGACTTTGTAAACTTACTAACAACTTATGGTAGTGAAGTTGACTACATTAAATCTAATGTAGAACATCATTTAAAATCTAGCTGCGATGATATCAAAGTAGATGCTGTGAAATTTAAACCTAAAAAAACAGCTACAGTTGAACGTGTGCTCAATAGAGCATTTACTCAAGTTTTATTTGCAGGAAGACAGCAAATACAATTGCCTGATGTATTACTTAGTATGTTAACAGAAAAACGTTCTATTGCAGTATATTTTTTAAATGAAGCAAAAATTGCAAAGGAAAGTTTTGCTTCATTTTTAAATACCGAACTTGATGACGATGTTGAGGAGCTCGACGAAGTTAGTAATGAAATGCGAAAAGCATTAAAAAGCTTTACTACTAACCTCAATGACGAAGTAAAACGTGGCAAAGTTGATCCTATTATCGGACGTGGTGAAGAACTTGAAAGTCTTGCTCTTGCATTAGGCCGCAGGCAAAAGAATAACGTTCTTATGGTAGGTGATCCGGGTGTAGGTAAAACTGCTATTGCAGAAGGTCTTGCATATAGAATTGTAAATAACGATGTGCCCGAATTCCTTAAAGAGTATAAAGTATATAATCTCGATATTGGTGCTATGCTTGCTGGATCAAAGTATCGCGGAGACTTTGAAGAACGCTTTAAACTAGTGCTACAAGCTCTTACAAAGCAAGGCAAGACTATTATGTTTGTTGACGAAGCACATATGATGAGTGGTGCCGGTGCTGCTGGAGGGAATAGTTCTAACGATCTTGCTAATATGCTTAAACCAGCACTTACTAAAGGTGATTTAAAAGTAGTTGCAAGCACCACTTGGGAAGAGTATCGCAAGTACTTTGAAAAGGATCGTGCGCTGATGCGTCGATTCCAGCGTGTAAGTATCGATGAACCTAGTAAAGAAACTACTAAAGAGATTTTACAAGGTATTAAAAAATACTATGAAGAATATCATGGTACTACTATTACACAAGAAGCTATTGATGCTGCTGTAAAACTTAGTGTCAAGTATCAAAGCGACAAAAAATTACCAGATAAAGCAATTGATTTAATTGATGTTGCATGTAGTCGCTTTAAAGTTAATAATGTTATAGAAGGTGAGAAAATTGTTAATGAAGAAAACATTCAATTTGAACTTGCTAAAATGATTAACTTGCCTGCTGAACAAGTTGCTGAAAAAGAAACAAGTAATCTTGCAAACCTAGAAGATAATATTAAGAAAGTAGTTTACGGACAAGATTCGGCAATTGAGAGTATTGTTGATAAAATACTTGTTAGTCAAGCAGGACTTAAAGCAGACGACAAACCAGTTGGCGCTTTTGTATTCATGGGACCAACTGGTACAGGTAAAACTGAAACAGCTAAGGCATTGTCAGATCAACTAGGTGTTAAACTTGTACGTATTGACATGAGTGAATACATGGAAAAACACAGTGTAAGTAAGCTAATCGGTTCACCTCCTGGTTATGTAGGTCACGAAGAAAATGCAGGTATCTTGATTACTAAACTACAAGAGTCGCCTAACTGTGTCTTACTACTAGATGAAATTGAAAAGGCTCATCCAGACGTGTCACAGATCTTGTTGCAAGTAATGGACAACGGTAAAATTACCGGAAGTAATGGCAAAGAAGCAGATGCACGTAACTGTACACTTATTCTTACAACAAACTTAGGTGCTAAAGATGCTGAGAAAAATACAATTGGTTTTGGTGGAGATGACAGTGAACATGTTTATGAAGACAAAGCACTTAAAAAGTTCTTTAGTCCAGAGTTCCGCAATCGACTAGACGGTGTAATTACATTTGCAAGCCTCGGTAAGCCTGTGATGATGAAGATTGTTGGCAAGTTTCTTGTTGAACTTAAAGACATGGTCAAAGACAAAGGTATTACAATTACAGTTAGTGATGATGCACTTGACCATCTTGTAGATAAAGGATTTGATCCTAAGATGGGAGCGCGGCCGCTACAGCGTGTAATTGACAAGGATATCAAACGTCCGTTATCAAAAGAAATATTGTTTGGAAGATTAAGAAACGGTGGTAATGTTTTAATCGATTATAAAGATAATGAAATATTATTAGATTGTGAAACCAATGAAGTCACTGAAAGTCTTTGAAACAACTAAGCTACACTATAATAAGTATCTTTATAAAATAGAGATATGTAATATATTAGCTAGTTATTTCAGAGGACATCTTCAAAAGGACAAACAGTTAAGTTATGTAAAGATAAAACTTGACCAACTTAACTTATGTTATACTTCTAACAAACCTATGACTAAAATAATGTTTAGGTCAAATGTCGATGTTCCTACTGATGATTTCTTAGATGCCAAGGACATATACAGTGTTTTAAAAAATCAAAAAGATTATACAATTAGAGTCGAAGGCCTTAGGCTTTCGATTTACACAAATAATAAAGGGGTCCTTGTAGAAATTTCAAAAAGAATACGTAATACTGTACAGTCTTTTTGGGAACCAAAATTAGAAAATTTAAATATACTAAAACAAAATATAAAAATTGTTTCAGAGCCGACTAATTTCATCTATCAAGTATATTTTAAAAACCCGTCAAAAATTGATTCTAGCTTTGCTAAATGGCTAGTATCTAATCCCGATAAAAGCAAAATCGGTGTGAAAACTTTAGAAAATATTAATAACGGATTAGTAAAAGGTTGTTATTTTTATGTTAGAGATGAAAAAATTCTAATGATTATACAAATGATTATAGGTAACGCAATATATCGTGTTGATAAATTAGTATACATAGAGGATTAAAGATAAATATAAGTATGACAGCCAATAGTGAAATAATTTTATCATCAAATACTCATCCCGGAGACAGTACAATTGAGACTGTAACCGGAGAGAAGTTTAAAGGCGACGGTTACTACGGACGTAGTGACGGGTTGCATAGTGTACAATATACATACAGCGGACTAACAGGTACAATATCTATACAGGGCACACTTGCAGTGAATCCTTTAGATGAGGATTGGTTTGACGTACATACATATACGGCTGCACAAGAAACATCAAGTGCTATTGCAAGCTTTACAGGCAACTATGTTTGGATTAGAGCAAAAGTAACTTATACTGACGGTACAGTTAGTTCAATAGCACTAAATCATTAAGGTATTTTTAATATGGAACATTTTGTAAGAGTTGTAATGGAAAAACAAGAAAGTGCTGTTAAGCTAGACGAAAGCATTTTTTCAGAAAGCCAGATATTTGTCACAGAGCAAGATTGCACTGTATTTCAGATTCCATTACAAAGAGAACTTAGCGAAAACGAAGCAAACGAATATGCCGAAAAATTAGCAAACTATATGTTTGAACAAGGGTATGAAGACTTTGATATTGAAATTGGTAATGGGCATGACGATATTACCGAAGAAACATATGACGATGATGATGAATTTTTTGAACAATATGGCATTTTACATTACAACTTAGACAACGATCCAATGGACGAAGCAGAGTATCAAGGACGTAAAGTTAAACTAGGCAAGCCTATGCAAGGTGATGTTAAGAAGTTTAAAGTTTATGTAAAAGATCCTAAGACAGGTAATGTTAAAAAAGTAAACTTTGGACATGGCGGCTCAAGTGTTAAAGGCAAAGCAATGAGCATTAAAAAATCAAACCCAGCACGTAGACGTAGCTTCCGTGCAAGACATAACTGTGATAATCCAGGACCGCGTACTAAGGCACGTTATTGGTCATGTCGTAAGTGGTAAGGAAGTAATATGAGAATAGACGAATTTGCACAACCGATAGATGATACACTACCATTTGATGTAGTCGATGATGTTGCTATTTTTATGCGTAACGATCCCATGTTCTACCGTAAAACCTTTTTTCCTGCTGTTATGAAAATGAAAAATCGGTATGATGCAGGTAAATCATGTATTGCCGAAGCGTGTTTAGGTGAAGCATGTAATCGTGCATTAGAATCATATTGCCGTAAATTTGATTTAGGTAAAAGACCAGAAGAATTGCTATCTAACGAAGAGCGAAAAGCTTTAATTCAAAAACTTTATTCAGAAGAAATGACACAGATACGCAACGGAGTGTACTGATGTTATTAAGAGAATTATTTGAAGCACCAGCAAAGACCGCAGTACTAGCATTTGGTAGATTAAATCCGCCTACTGTTGGTCATGCTAAACTTGTTGATGCTATCACAAATCAAGAAGGTGATCATTACCTGTTTTTATCACAAACACAAAAGCCTAAAACTGATCCTTTAGATTTTGCAACTAAAATAAAGTTTGCAAAACAATTCTTTCCAGGCGTAAATATTGGACATCAAGGTGTTCGTACTCCTGTACAAGCACTAGAGAAACTACAAAGTTTAGGTTATACAGATATTATTTTTATTGCAGGCAGTGACAGAGTAGACGGCTTTCAAAAGTTGTTTGACACATACAACGGACAGCTTGACAAAAGTGGAAACGTTCCTTTTAAATTCAATACAATCAAAGTGGTAAGTGCAGGTGAACGTGATCCGGATGCAGATGACGTAAGTGGCATGAGTGCTAGCAAGATGCGAGCAGCAGCCGCTGCAGGTGATCTAGAAACGTTTGCACAAGGTGTTCCAGACAAGAAACTAGCACAAACTATGTACGATGCTGTACGCAAAGGTATGGGCGTTAAAGACACTGTAGCAGCAGAAGATGTATCACCAGAAGATGAAAAGAAGTTTCATAACGAATTAGATGACTTAGTACACAAATACTTTGGCGATTCTCCAGACGAGGAGAAGATGAAAAAGAAATATAGAAAGACTGTTGAAAAAGCACCTCTAGGTAGAGAGAAGCAAGTTAAAGCACTAAAGAAAAAGTTTGACGATCCTGGGGCACCGTATGCTATTGCGTGGGCACAGCACAACAAGAAGAATAAAAAGTAATGGATGAACTCGAGCGTATAAAGAAACTTGCAGGCGTAAACGAATTCAAAGGTTACACAGAATATACTCTTGAGAATATGAGTCAGACTGCTGACGCTATAAAGAAAAAAGAAAAAGCAAATAATATCAAACCTGGTGATAAAGAATGGTTTGAACTTTGGTTTAGTAAACCTTATATGACAGGACATACTTTTAGAGGACGCAAGTAATGGGTTTAAGAACTTGGTGGAAGAAAGTTTGGAGAGAAGAGTATGAGCTAATCATAACTGTTCCCGGCGAAGTAACCATACACTCAGATGGTTCACGTACTGAAAAGAAAGCACAACAATTCTATCAAGCAAAAAAGATAGCAAAGGCTACTCCTAAGTATTTTTTATTTTACGACTTAGATGGTAAAAAGAACGAAATTAAATTTTTAAAACCTGTAGACTTTCATATAGTAAAGATTTGGTAATATGAGACTACGTGAGATAACAGAAGGCGTTGGTCGCATCACTAAACAGAATCAAACTGTTGATGTCGGACCTGACGAAGTTACAAAACAAGCTGCTAAGTTTGGCAATAAAGTAGACCGAGACGGACGTCCGCCTACGCTAAGTTCTAAAGTAAAAGGTAAATCGACTAATGTGTTGTTTAACCTAGGACTTGCTGAAGGTTACAAACTACAACTAGAGCGTGACAAAGAACTGTTAGTCTTAAATATCACTAATACTGAAACAGGCAAGCGTACAGAAGTACGTGGTAAGCCAGGTTATGAAACAGGCAACTATGATCCTAACGACAAATTACATATGCTATTAGACAAAGTAGGTAAGAGTGCTAACATTAGTGATCTTATGAACGGTGAAGTAGTTGGCATTAATCCTAAACACCCAGATGCTGATCGTGCAAAAGCTGCAACTGATCGTGCATATAGCGAAAACTTTGCTGATGGTAAGAAAAAAGGCAAAAGCAGACCAGGGCGTGTAAAACGTTCAGGTGCAAGTTGTAATGGATCAGTTACAGCACTACGCAAACGTGCTAAGAACGCAAGTGGTGAAAAGGCTAAAATGTATCACTGGTGTGCTAACATGAAGAGCGGTAGGAAGAAGAAATAATGTTTAGTAAAGAGTGTAAAAAACATTTAGAAGAACAAAATGAAACAGGCTTACAGCATATGCGGGCTGCACTTTGGACTGCACTACGTTTACAATTGCTTGTGCCAATGCTTATAATACATAGTATTGCTCCTCGGTTCTTTACACACAAAGGCACACAAGTGATACAAGATATTTTAGATGAAAGATACGAAAAGAAATAATGGATATAGAGCATTACATAGCTAAGTACAAAGAACACGAAGCACGTAGAGCTACTACTAATGAACGTGAAGAATATTGGAAACAATATGCTAAATCACAAAAACAATTAGATCCAGAAACAAGTTTTGATATGGGGAAATACACATGAAGATAAGTGAATTATTAGAAAAAAAAGTTGAAATGTGTCCAGAGGCATGCTGCGGAGTTCCTGTTACAGAATGCTCATGTGGACCAGATTGCAAACATTGTGATTGTTATGAAAAGAACAAAACAATGAAGGAATCTGCTACAGCCGGAGCAACAAGCGCAGGCAGTGTAGCAACAGCAGTTAGCGGTATTGGCGCTATGCAAAAGCGTAACCCAGACGGTACTGCCAAAAATGCATTAGACCAGGACAACTTATTCGGCGGCAAGAAAAAGAAGCCTAAGAGCAAAAAGGCATAAATACTACATAATACGTATTGGAGCACCTCAATGAGAGATAAAGAAATTAGAGAAGGATTAGGCGACTTAGCACACGCTGCTGAAAAAGACCATGAAGTACAAATGGCTCGCGCTGATCTATATAAATTAGCAAAATATGCAATCAAACTACACGACATGCTAAAAGGCGTAAGCGAAGCAGAAGGCCTAGAAGGTTGGGTACAATCAAAGATTACTAAGTCAGCAGACATGATTGGTAGTGTATATCATCATATGGACTACGAAAACAGTCCTATGGGAGAAGTGACCGAAGGTGTAGATAGTTGCGCACACTGTGGTTGTGAAGTTGGAAATCCTAAACCAGGATGCGATTGTAAAGAAGACTGTCACTCGCCAGTAACTGAAGCAAAAGACTATAAAGAATCTCTTCAAGCAAAGCTATCAGCTAAACTAGGAAAGTAATAATATGTATAAACCAGTAAACGCAGAAGATATTTTTAGTGCAACAGACGGTAATCGTGAAAAGACTGTAATGCAGCCAAATTCGATGGCAGCGCCGCTAGTAAATTCACAAACTCCACCAGTAACACAAAATGGAAATGCAAGCGAAGCTGAAAAGATTAGAGCAATGGGCGACAGACTTGCAAAGATTTGGGAAGACTAATGGACTTTAACGCACTACAACATAAACTATTTGCACTAGATCCAAGTGATCCTAGAGAAGATTTACGCAAACTAGCTGAGTCAGCTGGTGGTATGCCGCAAGAAAGTGCGCCAATTACTGAATCTTTAGTGCAAGAAAGTGTAGAAGTGCAAGAAGGTACAATGCCAGTTGAAGGTAATTATAGTCTAAGCGACTTTGCTGCACTTGCAGGCGTTACATTAACTGAAGCACAAAAGACTGGCTCAGCAGGACAACTTAAAGGCAAAGATGCTATTAAGAAGCAGCCTGCAGGTACTAATAAAAATCCAACTCGTGATAAACTAGTAGGCGAAGACGAAGTTGGGAAGGTTATGGATCCTAACTATACTGTAAAAAAAGCAGCTGAATTCAAAAAATGGCTCGATGCTACACCTAGTAATTCAAAAAAAGATAAAACTGTAGCACCTAAAAAACAGACTTCTGTTGCTACAATAGGCGACTATCAAAGTTTTCTTAAACAACATTCAGTACAACTAAAACAGATAAGTGCCGATCGTCAAAAGAAAGCAGAATTTGATAAATTTATGGCTAAAATGGCCGAAGAAATTAAAACTCCTGTATTAAGACCTAGTACAGATAACAGTGTCGAATCTATCAAAGATATGCTTTATCGCAAATTAAACGATAAAAAGTAATTAAAACACTTGACAAACCTTTAAATTTCTATTATAATTAACTTAATAAATTAACTCAACGAGGAGATATCTATGAGCGACCGTACCTATGGTGCTGAAGAAAAAGCAAAACTTGAGCGTTTGGTTCAAGAAGGTGTAACTGTAATGCAAGAAATTGAAGACTTGCAAGGTGGTCTTAAGGACACTGTTAAAGCTGTTGCAGAAGAACTTGATATTAAGCCTGCACTAATTAATAAAGCAATTAAGATCGCACAAAAACGTGACTGGGATAAGCATGCAGATGCCTTTGATGATCTCGAAACACTAGTTGCAACAGTAGGTGTTGACAAGTGATCAGCCGCATAGGCGAATTTTTTAAAGAAAGCTATAGGACAAGTCCTGTAGCATTTTATGCTGAAATGATAGAAGCAGCACTGCTAATCAGTGCAAGTGCTGTGCTAACATTTACCATCTTAGATCCTGCAACAAAGATATTTGTACCTATGTATCTTGTAGGCAGTTTGTTAGGTGTAGTAAGTGCTGTGATTAGACAAGCGGCATTTGTTATTGTATTGTGCAGTTGGTTTGTAATGATGAATACTATCGCTCTTTACCAATTGTTTTTTATATAATACTATATACTTGTAGGTTCGCTCACTTTACGAGCAGGTTAAAGGTTAAGTTGGCCATAAGCAACGAAGGAGAATGAATGAGCTATGTAGACGCAATGTTTGACCGCGATAGTGATATTATCAAAGCAGTCGAACGCAAAGACGGTAAGAGAACTTACCGCGAATATCCAGTAAAATATACATTTTATTATAAAGACCCTAGGGGCAAGTACAAGAGTGTGTACGGTGATCCTCTAAGTCGTATTGTGTGTAAGAACACAAAAGACTTTCGAAAAGAAGTTGCTATTAATAGAGATAAAGAACTATTCGAAAGCGACATCAATCCTATCTTCCAATGTTTAAGCGAACACTATCTCAATCAAGATGCTCCTAAACTAAACATTGCTTTCTTCGATATTGAGACAGACTTTGATCCGGAGCGAGGCTTTGCTGATCCTAGTGATCCGTTTATGCCTATTACAAGTATCTCTGTGTATTTGCAATGGCTTGAAACAATGGTATGTTTGGCTGTTCCGCCCAAGACACTTACAATGGCAGAAGCTGAAAAAGAACTTGAAGGCATTGACAACGTAATGCTGTTTGAAAAAGAAGGTGACATGATTGACACGTTCTTGACACTAATTGAAGACAGTGACATTTTAAGTGGCTGGAACAGTGAAGGCTATGATATTCCATACACTGTAAACCGTACTGCTAGAGTACTAAGCAAAGACGACACACGTAGATTCTGCTTGTGGGGACAGTTACCCAAGAAGCGTACATATGAAAAGTTTGGCAAAGAAAGTGAAACATTTGACTTAGTAGGTCGTGTACACTTGGACAGTTTGAACTTGTACCGCAAGTACACATATGAAGAACGTCACACATATCGATTGGATGCTATTGGTGAAATCGAAGTTGGTGAAAACAAGGTGCCATATGAAGGCACACTTGATGCATTATACAACAATGACTTCCGTAAGTTTATTGAATATAACATTCAAGATACTGCGCTACTTGACAAGCTGGACAAGAAACTGCGCTTTATTGACTTGTCAAATGAACTAGCACACGCTAACACAGTGCTTCTACAAACAACGATGGGTGCTGTTGCTGTTACAGAGCAAGCTATTGTTAACGAAGCATGGCACAGGGGCTTACAAGTACCCAACAGAGCAAAGCGTGACGACGAGAATACACAAGCTGCCGGTGCGTATGTAGCGTTTCCTAAAAAAGGTTTGCACAAGTGGGTGGCGTCGATGGATTTGAACTCACTGTATCCTAGTGTGATTCGTGCGCTGAACATGGCTCCAGAAACTGTTATAGGACAGATTCGTCCAGAGATTAGTGACGCTCGTGTGCATGAAGATATGGGCTTAAAGAAGAAATCCTTTGCAGGTTCATGGGAAGGACGTTTCTCTACAGAAGAATACGAAGCAGTCATGGAGCAACGCAAAGACATTGCACTTACTATTGACTGGGAAAGCGGCGGCAGTGATGTACTAAGTGGTGCGGAACTTTACAAAGTGATCTTTGATAGTAATCAACCGTGGATGCTTAGTGCAAATGGCACAATATTTACAACAGAGTTTGAAGGTGTTATTCCAGGTATCCTAAAGCGTTGGTACAGTGAACGTAAAGACTTGCAAAAGATGTTAAAGAAAGCAAAGGACGCAGGAAATGCAGCAGAAATTGAATACTGGGACAAAAGGCAACTTGTTAAAAAAATTAATCTTAATAGTTTGTATGGTGCTATTCTCAATCCTGGCTGTAGATTCTTTGATAAGCGTATTGGACAGTCAACTACGCTAACAGGACGTACTATTGTTAAGCATATGAGTGCAGAAGCAAACAAAGTTATTACTGGAAAATATGATCACACAGGTGAAGCTGTTATCTATGGTGATACTGACTCTGTTTACTTTAGTGCATACCCTGCGCTTAAAGATGACATTGAATCAGGCAAAATTCCTTGGGATATCGAAAAAGCTATTACACTATATGATCAAGTATCAGAGGCTGTTGATAGTACATTTGTAGAGATGATGGGTAAAGCATTTCATTGTCCAAAGAGTCGTGCAGATGTTATTGCAGCAGGTAGAGAGATTGTAGCACGTAGTGGCTTGTATATTACTAAGAAGCGTTATGCGGCACTGGTAGTAGACAACGAAGGATTTAGAACAGACACCGACGGTAAGCCGGGCAAAGTAAAAGCTATGGGCTTGGACTTGAGACGTTCAGATACTCCTGTGTTTATGCAAGAGTTCCTCAGCGAACTGCTGCTAATGGTGCTTACTGACAAGCCGAGAGAGGATGTACTTGAACGTATTACAGTGTTCCGTAAAGAGTTTAGTGAGCGTCCTGGTTGGGAGAAAGGTTCGCCTAAACGTGCAAACAAAGTTGGACACTATAGACGTTTGGAAGAAAAGCAAGGCAAAGCAAATATGCCTGGTCACGTTCGAGCAAGTCTTAACTGGAACACGCTCAAGCGTATGAACGGTGACAAATACAGTGAAGAAATTGTAGATGGTATGAAAGTTATTGTTTGCAAACTAAAACAGAATCCGTTAGGGTACACAAGTGTTGCGTATCCAACAGATCAAATGAGACTGCCTGAGTGGTTCAAAGAATTGCCATTTGATGATGCAGCTATGGCTGAAACTATTATTGATAACAAACTAGACAACTTGATTGGTGTGCTTAACTATCCGCTAGAAGATACTAAACAGCACACAACATTCAGTAGTCTGTTTGATTTTGGAGAATAATATGCGTATATTATTGTTGTCAGGTTGTGCTAACATAATAGAAATAAAGGAAATGTTAAAATGAAAATTGTAGTTGTCGGTGGCGGAACTGCTGGTTTAACATCTGCAATGATGTTAAAAACTAGATTTCCTCATTATACTGTTGATATGATAGCATCTAAAAAAATTGGGATTATAGGTGTAGGTGAAGGTAGTACAGAACACTGGTCAGATTTTAGAGAGTTTGTAGGCATAGACGAACGCGAAATGATACGCGAAACAGGTGCAGTAATGAAACTTGGTGTTATGTTTACTGATTGGGGAGTACCCGACTATATGCATAGTATTCAAGATGGTTACAATCTTCAGTATACTCCGGAAAGACTTATTGGTACAGGACAATATCCGTATATATTCGGAAACATAATTAAAGATGATGTTCCGTCTGAATCACTTTCCTGTAAATCCTTTTGGAGTAATAAAATCAATGAGTACTATTTAAATAACAATATAGTTCCTACACAACAGTACCACTTTGATACTTTTAGACTAAACGAATACTTGTCTAATAAAGCACTAGAACGAGGTATAAAAATTATTGACGATGTAATTACTGATGTAGTTGTCAATGAAGAAGGTATTGAATACATAAAAAGCGAAACTAAACGTTACGATTACGATTTTTATGTCGACTGTTCCGGATTTAAAAAGATATTAATATCAAAGCTCGGCGCCAAGTGGATTTCACACAAAGAATACTTAACTACTGATAGTGCTATCGTATTTCAAACTTCAGAAGCTGAAGAATATAATTTGTGGTCGTTGGCTAAAGCAATGAAATACGGTTGGATGTTTAGAATACAAACTCAAGGTAGAGGCGGTAATGGTTATGTATTTGACAGTAATTACATAACTGCTGAACAAGCACAACAAGAAGTAGAAGAAGTATTAGGTCATAAAATAAAAATTGGACAACATTTAAAATTTGATCCAGGCGCATTAGATAGATCTTGGATTAAAAATTGTTGTGCTACAGGTCTTAGTTCAAGTTTTATTGAACCTCTAGAGGCATCAAGTATCGGTGCTACTATACAACAAACCTTTATGCTAATGCATAGTCTAGTTAATTACAATGAAACTGTTATCAATAGATATAATAAGAGCTTTAGATCAGTTGTAGAAAATATAAGAGACTTTATTGTACTTCATTTTATATGCCCTAGGAACGATACAGAGTTTTGGAAGAAGTGTAAAACTCTTCCTGTGCCGGATAGTTTACAATCAAAATTAGATATATGGAAAGAAAGATTGCCTGTGGCAATTGACTTTGATAGTGATTCTTCATACACGTTGTTTAATGAACTACATTTTTTAATGGTACTACATGGATTAAAAATGTTTGATATAGAAAAAATTAAAGAAGAATATGATACTTTTCCTAGTCAACTTAAAGAATTTGCAGATAAAGTTAGGCATGAATTATCTTTAGAATGGAATGAAGTGGATAACTATATCGGACATAAGGATTATATAAACATAGTAAAAAATCAACCCGGACAAGGAAACACATGGGGAGCAAATGTCGAGCCGGTAAATATCGGATCTAATCATATAGAATTCCAACCAATTAATAATGATACCTATAAATGGGGAGGTAGTAAATGAAAATTAAATTAGAAATACAATTAGATACAGACGAACAAACGGATCTAGAGTTAGTTGACGATCTTATAGATGAGCTAGCTAACTTTCGAGAAATTGTAGAAGTTAAGCAACAAAACCTAAATAAAAGAGTAGCTAATACAAATAGAAAACTAAAGGCTAAATCATAATGAAAGTAGGATTTACTTGTAGCACATTTGATTTATTACATGCCGGGCATGTACAAATGTTGCGTGAAGCAAAACAACAATGTGATTATTTAATCTGCGGATTACAGGTAGATCCTAGTCAAGATCGTGCAGAGAAGAACGCTCCTATACAAACTATTGTTGAACGTTATACACAATTAAAAGCAGTAGGCTATGTAGATGAGATTATTCCGTATGGTACGGAACAAGACCTAGAAGATATCTTGACAATGTATCATATTGATGTTAGAATATTAGGAGAGGAGTATAGAGACAAGGAGTTCACAGGCAAGGATATTTGTCGCAAGCGTGACATTGATCTATACTTTAACAAACGAGATCATAGATTTAGTTCAAGCGATCTTAGAGCAAGAGTAGCAGAAAGGCAAACTAATGACTGACGGACCATTTAAAGCAGCATTTGATGCAGACACAACTGGTGTAGTGCGTAGAGAGATTGTAACATATCGTATGCACAACGGTATGATGATTAAAGAAAGTGCATGTCGTGACTATTATAAATCAGGTGATTATCATGATAGCCAGAATACAATGCCACTAGTAGAAAGATAATATCATGTGGACACTTTGGATTGTTAGCACAGTAATTGGCAGTGCAGAACCTAAACTTACTCGTTATGCAGAGTTTGAGACTGCTATGAGTTGTCATATTGAGCAGGCAATGCAAGAAGTGCATTTTACTCAAGGCGAAACAGCATTTTGCGAGGAAGGCTAATGGCGTTTGAATGGGATCGTATGCACAAGTGGGAAGACAATCACGAACGTGCTATCATTGAAGATGTAGAAGAATACATCTGTGAGCACTACGACATCGACTCTACAGTTGAAATGACTCCAGAACAATACATAGAAGTTGAAAAGTTTTGGCAAGAATATGAATTCAGTATTATGAGTTATGGCTTTAGAACTGTATTAGAAAACTGGACCAACTATAGAGAAGAAGAAGGACTGGACCTTGAATAAATTTATATTTGATGTAGACGGAACACTTACTCCAAGTAGAGGAATTATTGACTTAGAATTTAAAGCATTTTTTAATATGTTTTGTCTTAATAATGACGTCTACTTAGTTACTGGTAGTGATAAAGCAAAGACTATAGAACAAATTAGTGAGCCAACCTACAACTTATGTAAACGTGTTTATCAATGTAACGGCAACGATGTTTGGGAAGGCACAACACACATTCATACAAACGATTGGACATTACCAGAGTTTGCTGAATACTTTTTAAATGGTTGTTTGTACGAAAGTAGATTTAACTTGCGCACAGGTACTCATATTGAAAAACGCCCCGGTATGGTA